>ERZ1090861.848-NODE-848-length-17285-cov-19.895705_pt1 | contig 17285 bp, 33 predicted proteins | sample MGYA00478482_ERZ1090861 | MGnify/ENA primary metagenome ERZ1090861 (study PRJEB33644, sample SAMEA5815744) | chicken gut metagenome | biome: Chicken; feature: Gastrointestinal Tract; material: Caecum | place: Ireland | collected 2019-01-01 | study: A study of the... | reverse complement strand
TACATTCCTCTACCAGAATTTCTATATCTCATGTTATCCTCCTTTTCTTTCCAATAATGTTCATTTTCAATATCCTTATGGATATCAATAACTTTGTATAAGAAATCAACATTTTCACCTTTAATACCTTCATTTAAGATATCTTCGATTATTTTTTCCGTTTCTTCCTTAACTTTATTATGTATATCTTTCTTTTCTTCTTCTTTTTCTTCCATAGTCAATCACCTATGCTTTCTTGATTATTGAGAAGTTTGCATTTTGGATTACTGGTACTTCTGTAACAGTTGTTGTTCCTGGTGTAGCATCTCCTGTTAGGATACTAGGTACTGCCTGTACTGTTAATGTAGCATCCCCTCTGCAACAAATCTTAATCAATTTGTCGAAAGATACGTTTACATAATCCCCAGTTGTAGTAATTTGTGCAATTACTGTTGTACCAGGAATTAATACACCATCTTGATATAATCCTAAAGCTACAGACCCGGCTACAGAAGAAGTAACATTTGCGTTAAAAGACACTTCATATAATCCACCACATAACATTTTATAGATTGGTGAACCTTCACTATGCTGTAACCAACCTCCACAATTACAATTAGCACTTCTTGTTCTCACATCATCAACAGTAAATGTAACTGGTGCTGAATTACTAGTTAAAGTTGTGATAGGTTCTAAAACACTTTGTATCATTAAAAAATCATTCCTTTCATAAAAAATAAAGAGATGGCTCTTGCCATCTCAAATTGGTCGCTTTCGACCAAATTAGCAAGTTCCTGTAATCAGGCTAGTCTGTTAGACCTCTTACTTTTAATAGTTTCCACATCCACAATTGTTACCACATCCGTATCCGAATCCAGTTACTCCATAATTGTAGCAACAACTTGGGTTTGGAACGATATATGCTGGTTCTGGACATGGTTTTAATTGGTTAATCAAATAAGTGTTTTGAGCTTCTTGACTAGCCTTCAAACGTAACGCATTAATCTCGTTTTGTTGAGCAGCAATTTGTGCGTTCTTATCTTCAATTCTGTTGGCAACAATTTCATCGTGTAAAGCACGATAGTTGGCATTTTGATTGTCGATAATATCTCTTGTGTTGTTACATAGAGTTTGTTGAATATTATTAGTATTCATAGCCATATTGTAGTTAATACCATCAATACCTCTTTGAGTAGTGCAGCAACCATCGGCTATTTGTTGTCTTAAATCACAGCAACAATTTGCTAATTGACTAGCCAAAGCCTGTGTTCCTAAACGAGTTTCATATCCATTAGTTGTGATTGCTTGATTAATACCACTAAATCCCTGACATAATGTTTGTTGTGTAGCTGCGAAACCATTTGTCATAGTATTGTTTAGTGCAAACGTAGAATCACAGATACCATTAGAAATAGTGTCTAATTTTCTATCAATTTGTGCGAAATCACTAGCCAATACATAGTTGTCTGCAGCACCTCCAGAGTTTCCTCCAAAGCTGCCATAGCCATTTCTTCCCCATCCAAAGATTAGGAATAGTATAATCCCAATTTGTTATCCTAAAGGCTTTTTATCCTCTAGTTCTATCACTTCATTTCGTGATAGGTCGGCATATCTTTTCAAGTGCTTTTCTTTTTTTTTAATATATTGATTAGAGGCTAACCCGTTAGCAACCATATGATCTCTATTTTCTTGATTTGTTGCCCATTCTAAATTTTCAATTCTGTTATCAGTCTTTATACAATTTTTATGATTAACTTGTGGTTTGTTTTCGGGGTTTGGAATATATTTTTCCGCAACCAATCGATGGACAAATTTTAATTTTCCTCCAATACTGACACGCAAATATCCTTTGCTGTTTGGTTGAGGTTTTACAACATGTCCATTATGTTTATTAATTACTTCACCATCCTCTGTTATTTCATAGTCATTAATTGTATATTTTTTGTATCCTCTCATATTATCACCCACTTATATTATAATGCGTGTTGGATAATATTTCAAGCACTTGTCGAGGTCTCTTGGGTGCATTATATCTTTTCAGCACCTATGCTCTGCCCCTGACCATACTTTGTATAGTCTTCGGTTCGGATTAGCATTTCAGCCTTCCCGCTTAATACCTCGATTTACCCTTGGCAGATTTCTACCAAGCACCATTGTCGCCCCAATCATCGTTGTTGCGTCCATTGCTTGTATTACCAGATAATACTGCTACATCGGCTGGACTTAACATACCTTCGTTCATTGTTTTCCCTCCTTATAAGTTTATTTATATCAAACTACCTAGGTTAGTTGATACCTATTTAAAATTACTCATAAATTCAGAAAATTCTTTATCAAAATCTTTACCTCGTTCTTTACATATATTCCTAGCAAAATTTTCCACCCCTTTTGAATCCCCTGATTGAGCCATTTTTATTAAATTATTAAATATAGGATTAGGAGTATTACTTAATAACTGTTGTGTTATTTGTTGTGGTGTTTCATTCTTTCCTATCAATAATTTAATATTTTCAATTGGATTACTCATATTAATCCTCCTTATCACTTAATTCAACATTTATCTTTTTTATCTGTTTGTTTATTGATTTCAACTCATCTTTAAATGACTTAATATCATTACTAAAATCTAAATCTTTTAATTTTTTATCTAAATCTTCAACCGTTACATAAATAGGTGTTGTAGCATCATTATCCTCTATAACAGGTCTATATACAGTTGTTTTACTAGTACCATCACCCTGTAATCTTTTTGTAACAATCGCACTACCATCTGTTAATGGAAAATAACTTATAGTACCATCTAAAGGTATATCCATAGCTTTTACAACATCAATACTATCTACTGATTTACCAAGCAATACTTGTTGTGTGTTATTTGTTTGTGATGGTATATATGGTTGTGTATTTATCGGTTGTATTGGTTCTGTTGGTTGAAATCTTTGTGGTTGATTATAATAAGGATTATAATTATTGTTAAACATAATCTTCCCTCCCAAAAAATAAAAAGTGTTCCCCTTTATCAAAAAATACGATAAATTAGGAAACACCTCCGAATAAGATAAGGTAAACAGAAAACTAAATTATTCGTTTTCTAACTATATTATATAGCAATTCCTTATGATAAAAACCAAGTATTTATTAAGTAAAAATAAACTAAAAAAAAAGCCATAAGGCTTTTAATCTAAATCGTCAAAGTCATCATCAGCTATCATGTTTCTTGGTGATAAGTCGGTATCTGTATAATCATCAATTCGTTTAATAATTTTATTAATGTTAGCAAATACTGGCACTTCCCCATTGTCATTTGGTTTTGTTCCATCTCTATGCACTACTTCACATAATAACTTTTTACCAATTAATTTTCCAACATCTTTTGTTTCAAACTCTTCTTCATCAGATGATAAGTTTAAAGCAGTTGAGATAAAAATAGCCATTACCCACTTACTTTTATCATTTGTCATATCATATCTAGTATTAATTAATCCACCTTCTGAATCTTCAAAAGTTACTCGTAATTCTTTAGGTACACCAGCAGGTCTAAACTCTGCATTTTTAACAGTTAATATCCTTTGACCTTCTGGAACTATTTTGTAATTATTTTTTAAGTTTAATTTAATCTTCATTATTCATCTTCTCCTTCTTTGTTTTCTAATAATTTATATGTTATTGTTTGTTTTAAATATTGTTCGTATGCTTTTGGATGTTCTTTCTTAAACTTCTTATCATCAAATTTATTACTAATTGATCCTGTAAGTTTATATTGTCTGTAAGATATTTTTGTTTCACCATCTGAAAGCATATCCATCATTTTTTCTTTTATACCATTTTTTAATGTTTTTAATTCTTTTTGTTTTTTGTCTAATTCATTCTTGTCAATAATATCGTTTATTTCATCTTCCAATAGTTTAGCACTGATACAAAGATTATCTAAATCGTTATCATTTTGCGGTTTACTTGTTCTGATAATATCTAAGTATTCCTTATCCTTTTTTTCATCAAATTCTGGCGATATACCCGTTTCAACATAAGTCTCCCACCAGTTTTCGCAATATTCTATCACTTCTTGAAAAGTGATTAATTTTCCTTTCACCTCAATAAGAATATCTTTCAATTTTTTAACAACAATCTTTGTATTTTTATCAGTTGGTTTAAAATTTTCAGGATGATTATAATCTTCATCTTGTAAAAATGCTACGATAAACACAATCCTATCAATACCTTTCAAATAACAATATTCTGCTCCTTGTAGTAAATAGGATATTGGAACGTTATTATTTTCCCATTCTTGTGGCTTTGAACTTGTTTTACACTCAATAATAGCCGTTAATGTTTTCATGTCATCTTCTGTACATACTGCATCCATAACACCACCAAAAATATTGCTATCATTTTTGAAATTATTATAACGATAATCATCGAAATTATTACCATAATATTCTTCAATACTCATTGCATTAGGAAACTTTTCTCTAGCTATATCTATCAACATAGGTTCTATTGTTTTTCCAGCAATGGTATATTTATTATCTTCAAATGGTAATTTTACCAATTTTGTGATTTCGCACCATGATCCGAATGGTGATTGATATTGATTTAAACCCAAGACACTAGCCATGCGGTGTCCGGTTATACGCAAACGTTGTTTTGGTTCATCGATAACAATATATTTACCAGTTGTACCATAACTCCATTCTTTAGCCATTCTGCACCTTCTTTAATTTCTGTTTAACTTTCAAATCAATTTCAAGAATATCTGCTGATGATAATGTTCCACTCATAAGTTTATTTAATGTTGGCGTTCCGTATGTGTCATCACCAGTTAAATCTCTGATTTTCATAATGTTTTCGCAGACAGCTTTAACATCTTCATCATCACTTTCTTCGTGTTGTTCCTGAGATACTACCTCTTTTTTGATTTCTTCCTTTTTACTTTCTGGAATATAAACAGGTACTTTTGGTTTTGATTGTTCTTCTGGTGTATCATCTAACTCTTCTTCTTTCATTTCTTTTGGTGTGAAGTTTTTATAAAACCAGTTTCTGAAAGCAATTGAACTAGCACTAGTAACCGCTTTATCAATGGTATCGCTACCTTGTGCAATCATTGTATATACTTTTTCTTTGCCAGTATCGATATCTGTTAAGATTGCTTTTGTTTCAACTGTAGCTACATGCTTTGGTGAACTACCACTAGGTTTAACTAGTTCCTTGTCAAATGCTATAACGTTTGTTACATTGAAAGTAAAATCTAACCCTACTTCTATCGCACAATCTTGAACTGCATTATAAAACTGATCTATGCTATAATAATCTTTACCACCTAAATTGTTAGGCATTACTTCATCATATGTAAACTTACGTTCTCTAATTTTTTTTCTAAATTCATTTATTTTATGTAATAATGATATATTACATAGTGTTTCATCATTTAATTCTTCTTTCGTTATTGGTTTTTGTTCTTTTAATTTTTCCATTAATTGTTCATTTTGTTCTACACTTTTCTGTAATTTTTCTTCTAATTCTTGCTTTGTTGCCATTTTATCTACCTCATTTCTTTTTTCATATTCTTTTATTATTTTTATTAATTCTGATTTTTTTGTTTTCTTATCTATTTCCAAGCCATAATCTTTGGCTTTGTTAAGTAGTTCATCTTTTTTGTAATCTTCAATTCTCTTTATTCCAAGAAAATCATTTACCCTTTGCTTTGCTAAATCTATATACCATTCTTTGTTTATATCATTTATTGTACATTCATTAGCATTGTCGATAATGGGATTTGGAGGACAATCTGCTAGAGAATCTCTACGTCCATCTGACTTTATTTTTACCACTATACCACTAGGTTTTTTACCAGCATATATACGATTGTTTCTTTGTAGTTCTATGTCTCCGTTTTCGGATTCTTGTACACATTTTTCATAAGTACTACCTAAATGAGATATCATTTGAAATCTAAATATATCATTGCATTCGTTTATAGTTTTATCAACAGGTATATCTAGCAATAGTTTCTTTAAAACTGCTTCTCCAACGATTGTTAAACTATTAGTTTTTACATCATCTTCAAATATAGTATTCCATTCTCTTTCTTTTTTATCCCAAATCATTTTTAAATTTTTTTCAATACTATTGAATTGAAATCTACCACCTTTATAATTTATTGCATAATCATTTTCTCCAGTCTGTACCAATTCACAATAATTATTAACATTAGCCATTATAATACGAATAATATTATCTTCTTCCATTTCTAGACCTGTTAATTTTTCTAAATTATGAATTATATCATCAGTTGCTTTCTTATATCTTTCATCAACCTCGAACATCACGGCATCAGTATTGACACTAACTACTTCTACAGTAGGTACTTTTTCTAAATCATAAATAAGTTGCAACATTATTAACTGTCCTGTAGTACAAATACTAAATCCTTGTAAATTATCATACAATTTATTAAATTTTGCCCTTAATGCTCCTGTATATGCGTTTAAAGGTAGTTTTAATCCAATATTTAAATCTTTGTTAGTTAATTGCATTGGCTTTAAAAAATCATCACTCAAAAGACCTTTCTTAGCTTTCATACGGGTTGCTAATACTTCTACATAACCATTTTTACTACTTTGACTTCTACTAGAGTAACCAAACAATCTAACTAAGTTTGGATATAAACTTGTAAAGTCCCAGTTACAAAGTAGTTTTTTGGATGTACGTCTATCATAATAGTATGTACCAGTCTTTTTAAAACCATGCCCTCCACCTACACCTAGTTGAAATAATATATCTTTAAACTCCAAATTAGGAGCTGGAGGATTATAATTTAAATCGTTATGTTTTATTATATCATCGAAATAATCAATAGCTTCCTTAGGTATTTTATTTTTATCAATACATTCAGGATAAACATATTTGAAATTGTCATCATATTTTTTCTTTGCTGACCCTAACAATATAGCTGTTAAATTAGCATTAGTTTGAGATAACGCAAAAGTTGGTTCTATATTGCCAAACTTAGCAATAATAAACTTAGATTTATACTTTGTTTTTAATTTATCAAACAATGGAAAAAGTGCTTTTACATCACAAGTACAATAATAAAGTACTTCTTCATATTGTTCTTTCGTCCACTTTGTTGATAAATCAAAAGGTACTGTTGTTTCGGTAATATCAAGTCTAAGATTACCTTCGATTTCTTTTAATGATTTTCTAGGTACTATTTCATTGAACAAATCCCACATGATTGGTAACTCAACATATCCACAATCAATATCCCAACCATTACCACCATTGATAATATAATCATTGACATCTTTCAATTCTTCTGGAGTATAACCAGCTAACCAACATTTTAGAATATATTTATCATAATTGTTACAGTTATATCCTAAAAGAATAGGATCATATTCATCTAAAAAATCTTGAATATCGTTCGGTAAAGAGTTATGAAACACAACTCGTTTACCTGTTCGATAATTGATAAATACGAATAAACTATCGTGAGCAAATATCTCTGCATCAAATCCCCAAAGTCTATCTAACAATTCATCAAAAGTCATTCTTCATCCTTTTTATCATTAATGTTTTTTACAAAATTATCAACATATTTATTTAATAATTCTTCCTGTTTCTTTTTCTGCTTTCTTGAAAGATATACACCAAGAATAATAAATAAAATTATACAAGAAATAAATCCTAGAATAAACCATGCTACACTACTTGGTATCATCACGTACATTTTCATTCTCCTTTTTTATATAAGTTCTACCTTTTATTAAACCCACTCTTTTCTTTCTCGGTTCTTTAGGCTCTGCACTAAACCAGAACATTTTTTCTTGCTTAGCACGTTGTTTATAGTATGCTTGTTTTTCTTTATAATCTTTGAATTTAGGTTCTTGTTCCATACTAGTCATCGTCATCCTCGCTTTCTTTAAAAGATAATAGTTCGCTAGGTGTACCTTTAAAATTATGATGACTATCTACTTTTATGGTTATCAAATCATCAACATTATATTCACCATCAAAGTATTTATCCTCATCAAATATAACTTCATAATTATATTCTTGTCTATCATCCATATCTGTTACATAAAGATTACCTGGTTCAGTTTTAAAATCTCTTATATATTGAGCAATTAAACATCCGAATCCGTTTGCTATTCTTCCTGAATTGTCATTAATAGGAATACCATTAACAATTTTTTTACTTAATAGATATTTTGCCAACTCATGTCCTACACCATCAACATATCCATTATATTGTCTATAAATACTAACTAATGGTGTTAGTTTATTATTTTCCTTTCTTATAAATTTCATAGTACTTCTTGTTCCCATATTATTCACTCTCCTTTATTACTTCCCATTCTTCTCTTTTATATATTTTCATTCTATTCTTATACGAATTATACAAAACACCAACGTCGTCGTATAAATCATAAACATTAGCAAATTTCTTATCTTTATAAGGTCTTTGACACCTACCGATACTTTGAATAACCAATCGTTCATCTTTTATTGGACTAGCCATTACTATATTTTCTAGCATTGGAACATCAAATCCTTCTGCTATCAACGAATAAGTTGCTAATAAATATTTATACTTACCACTTCTGAAATCTTCTACAATCTTTTCTCTATTCTTTTTCTTCATTTTACTATCTATCATAATAGAATAATCTAACTCAGATTGTAAATATTTCAATTGATTTACTCTTTCAGAAACAATAATTGTATAACCTTGTAATCTATTACAAACATCTAATATCAATTTATTCCTATCATAATCGTCTGCTAAAGCACTTATTAGTTTCGTATACACAATTCGTTTACTTCTATCAAAACATTCCTCAGGTGGCTTAAAATTAGTGTTTTTCATATATACTCTAGCTGGTACTTGAAATTTTTCTAAAGGAACGTGGATAATATCTTTTCGTTCATAATATCCAACTAGTTCATTTCCTTCTTTTTTTAGTTCATAAATAACATCACCAAGTATTTTTTCTGTTGTTTTTTCTAGTCCATCTCCTCTATGTAATGTTGCTGTCAAACCTATCTTATATCTAGCAGTAAAATAATTGATACATTTTTCAAACATTGTTATAGATTCAGCATTTGTTGCTAAATGATGACATTCGTCTACTACAATCAAACCAAATTCATCTTGTTTTATTTCGTCTTTATCAATAATGTTTACTAATGTTTGAACTGTACAAAATACTATATCACCAGATGGATCGCATTTTCCTTCCGTTATTGTACTAGTAATACATACTAAATTATCCTCGCATCTTTGTTTAGCTTGGTTGAGTAATTCTTTAGTATGTGTTAAGAACAATGTATGTTGTCCTAAATAACTAGCACATTGTAACGCTATCTGGGTTTTCCCAGTTCCTGCTGGGAGAACAAATATACCATTTACATGTTTCTTCAACGCTTTCGTACAAGGTTCTTGATAACTTCTTAATATTATATTACTTTTAATGGTTCTAGGTACTTTTACTGTATAATCACGGTAGTATTCCACCTCTGGGTACATTCTAAAAATATCTTTAAAACATCCCAAAGGTAGATAAACATTACCATCATATAATTCATATAGTTTTATTGTTCTTGGTGTTTTGTAAATTGAAAAACCCATTCGTTGTTTTTTAATATAATCTGGATTAGAATAGACTAATTGTTTCTTACAATAATCTAATATTTCTTTTGTCGGTTCTCTTATTTCAATTATGTTTGATATAATAATCAACATATTACACCATCATTTTATTTGTTTTTTTGTCAATAATACCATATCTACTTAATACTTCAATTTGATATGTTAAATCATCTGATAATGATAGTTGAGCATCTACTTCACCAATTAGATTATCAAGTTCTAATTTATCAGCAATCTTTTCTTCAGCATATTTATCCATTATCTTGTTTTTAATCATACATTCTGATAACGTGTATTTATAACAATTACTATCGGCTTGAGAAACCAAATAATCATTATCAAAATTTTCTAATGATTTGAATAATTCTTCTAGTTTACCCTCAAAATTCATAACTAATTCATTATACTCTTTTACAACTTCAATTGCATTATAATCATCGTCTACTTTTTTATCATACTTATCATCAATTTCTTTTATTTTTCTTTCTTCATATAATTTTAATACTTTATTCATATCTTCTTCCTCTCTTTCTTTATTAAATATTTCGTCATATTGTTTGCATAAATTTATATCAGTTCGCACATAATCTAATGTATCATTATCTAACATAGGATTGTGTAATCCACCTAGGAAATATTTACAAATTTCATCATCAGGGATTACTATATTGGATTCTATTTCTTCATATAAAACCAAATCATCCTCTTTACCTCTCCAATAAGTGTGACTTGGGAAATTAACATAAAGGTCACCATCTTTACATATAGAATTTATTTCCCCAACATCAGTATACAAAACAGTACCTTTACCGTAAGTAAAGTCATCTTTATCTGGGTTTAACATTACTTTATCACCCACTTTAAACATTTCTATCACCTCTATTCGCACAAAAACAATCTTTCTTTAAATCAAGATAACCTTGTTTTTCAAACATTTCTCTACTTCTAATCCATGTTGTCCAATAAACTCCAAGTTTATCTGACTTTATCATGATGTAAACATTATTATTAGTTGAGTTCACAAAGTTATCCAATTCATCTCTTTTTTTATATATTCCTGAGCTTTTGTAATAAAGTTTTTCATTCTTAGTATGTTTTGCTTCTATAAACATACAAGTACCGTTTTTAGCAATCAATATATCACAAATTGTACCGTTAAACTCTGTTGGAAACTTATAGGAAAAATATCCCCTTTTATTATAATAATCGAGCAACATTTCTTCCCATTCTTTCCCTACAGAATATTGTTTTAACCCCATATTTTAACACAACCTAACGACCTTATTTTTTTACTATATCTACATTTAGTAAGAAATTTTCTTTTATCATAATCATTGTCAAACATCTTTGTGAATATTTCACCAGTTTTTAAGTTTCTAAAATATCCTCTCCACATCTTATTTTTTCCTTTCTTCTAATACTTTTTTATTATAATCTTCCATCACCTCATAAGGTATACCCAAATTTTTATTAATTCTTCCCATTGTCTTATCTCTTAATGGTCTAAATGGTCTATTTAGATTGAAGAAATCAATAAATGTTCCTGGACATACTTCACATATTCTTGCTAATTCTCTAACAGAATATCCATTTTCCCTTTTGATATTAACCATCATTCTATAAAAATCTGTATTCATAATAACCTCCTTTATACAAATAAATATATCATATTATCATTAAATAGTCAATACATTAATAGTTTTTGACAATATTACAAACATACGATATACTTTTTATGTGTTAGATTTTACAATCTACACAATTATCTCATTTCAAGGTTCGTTTTTACGAGCCTTTTTTTTATTCACTTAACTTTATGAATAAACATCGTCCTCTGTCTTTAGTGAATGCTTTATTGACTTTATATTTCACAGTTTTTTCTGATAATGGTTTATCAAAAACGTTTTCATTAAAATTATTTGCTAACAGAAGTATTTCATCGTAATCAAGTCTTGTTTTGAAATATAAATCGTTTATATATTCAAATAATTGATTATCTCTATCACCAACGTCTACGTGCGTTGGTTTTTTATATGGTTCATTACTTTTTTCTGTTTTTAGATTCGCATTGTTTATGATAAATTGTTTTAATTCATTAGGCATGAATGATATATTGGAATGATATATAATTTTGTATAAGTTATCATCGATAGCACTTGGTTCAACAACAATGTATCCATCAGTACGAATATCAATTCCTGGGTATTTATCAAATACATTTGATCCATTTGATATATTTTTGAGTTCATTATCACTACGATATATTATATGTAATCCACTACTAGGTGTTTTTTGTATAATTGTGTTACAATAATCAAATAAATCTAGTTCAAATGGACAATCTTTAGATATTTTATTAACTATTCTATCAAAATTATGAATACCATTTTTGTTTTCATCATGAACATCTAAATCTAAAACAAACAAATTATTTGGTGTACAAGGTAAACCCCAATTACAATCAGGACAACTATTATACCAATAAAGAACTTGGAAATAATCACAAGAGCAATCATTTTGCCAATTTTCTATCAAAGGTTTTTTACCATTTTTTTCAACAGGAAATATTTTCAAACCCTTATCAATATAATTTTCTTTAATAAATACCCATCTACTCATTACTTATCACCTTTTTTATATTTCCTTGTTTTTATTCCGTATTTCTTTTTTAATAAAGATATATATTGTGAAGTTACACCATACATTTTAGCAATGTCTACTGATTTATTACCATCTTTAAGTAATTTTTCCAACTCATCTTTAGATACTTTTACATTTCTATGTTTTATTTTATTTGTTTCCTTATTTTTATCATCCGAAGTATTATCAACATAATTTATAAAATTTTTCACTTCATCATCTGTTAAAACACGATAATTATATTTATTACCTAAATTATTTAATTTGTTTTGTACTTCTCGATATAAATTTTGTCTACCACTTTTATATTGTAATTTTTGTCTATTATTATTATAATACTTAGTAACTTCATAAAAGTTTTTATTATTACGTCTAGTTAATCTTGCTTTAGCATAATAATTTATCATGTTTATTTTAGCATCATTACTCATATTATCAGCATTTTCTTCTATCAAATGTTTATAATCTTCGAGTAATGTATCTGTGTTTGATTGGTCAGATGGATTATTACCAATCATTTCATCAATATCATCTAATAAATTTAATACTTGTTGTAATTTAGCTAGAAAAATTGTTAATTTATCATTCATTATTTCATTTCTCCTCCTTTCTGTATTAAATGTAACATATTATAAAATAATTGTCAATGATTTTTAAATATCTTCCAAATTACTTTGTGCGTCATAGAAATAATCAATATATTCATCAGAAGAATTATCTTGCATCATATCAACATATTCTTTTATCATAGCTAATTTATCCTGATATTCTGTATCTGATAAATGTTTTTTAATATCACATTCTAATGATTCATTGTTTGTAGATTTAGCCCATATTAACCATAAATCTGTAGATAATTTATATCGCATAGCATCTATATAATTTTGTATATGGACATAACCTTTATAATTGTCATCTACAAATTTATCAACATATGCATCACGAATCTCGGATAATGTAATATCATTTTCATCTAGGAAATCATTAGCCATATCTCGCAATATTTCTTTTTCTTCCTCTGTTTCATTAACTAATTCATAATATTCTTGACTATTCCTAATAAGAGTGTTTTCATAGGTTGTTATAAGTTGATTGATAGCACCGTTTATTTGACGTTTCAAAACATTTAAATTAGGATGGTCAATATCATAATCGACATATTCATAATCTTTGAAACCACCATTATCCAAATTTATTCTAAACATTATTTTTACTGTAGAATAAACAGATATGCTACTAATTTGCAAAGTAAATCTAAAGTTTTTATATAAAAACAACGTCCACACTTTCTCCCACATTTTTGGTGACAAATAGTTTCTTATGATGAAACTATAATCAACTTCATATTTTTTAATAACAATTCCATTTTCCATTTTATCTATCCTCTACTTTCTCTACTAGTTTAGCTTCAATTAAATCAAATATAATATTTGGAATATAACAAGCATAATCACTATCATAATAATCATTTTGAATGATAATATATTTTCTATCTAATTCAATATCAATTTTTACTTTGTAATATTCATAATCAAATTCTTTAGTATAATAAAAGTCATCTTTAATGAATCCAAACTTTTCTAACTCTTTTAAATCTATGTTATCCTTTATCTTTAGCATTTGTTACCTCCAGCCTTCTTCTTAATTCTTCTAATAGTTCTTCTATGCTTGCTTCTTTCAATTTCAGTTGATACTCTTCAGTTTTATCTTCTATTTTTGAAACAATTACATAATCATCTTGTTCTTTGTCGTGAGCAGGAAAAGTGCCTTCTATATTCCAATCAGGATAATTAGCAATCAAATCAACTGGTATATAATCATATCTTTTCATCATTTACCTCTCTTTCATATATGTTTCCTATTACCTCTAAATCTTTAACTTTAGCACCTGTTAATGTTAAAATATCGTATTGACCATTTTTACCGTAACTATTTGACTCGTCATCCAATATATTTAACGCAAAATGACACAAAAAATCATTAAAGTATACTTCAAAATCATAGTTTTTTGAACATTTATATTTAGAAAAGTTTCTAACAAATCTGACAATATCCCCTTCATATATTTCTTTACCGTTTTTATCTTTTAGACCAGTGTATTGACCTATAGTACTTTCGTCTACTCGATACTCTCTATAATCTTTTAAATTAAAATTATCAATTGGAATTATATAAGGTATATCTATTCTGCAGGAATAATCAAATATATAATCTTCACTAAATACAAGATATCCATACATCCATTCGTCATTATCTACTCTTTTTCCTCTAAACTTTATCTCTCTATTCATCTTTAACTCCTACCCAATATCATATGTTCCAACAAGGACTGTTTCTTCTACATTTTGAGTTATATTGCATTTACTATTGTCTAGTTTGTTCCCATCTTTGTCTTTCACTTTAATTCTTCCGGTCCCATCACCATCTACTCTAACTAATATATTTCGACTAGCACCTATAACTCCTAAATACTCAATATGATAAAGTAATTTTTCCAATACATCTAAATCTTCTTTTCTTCCATTTATTTGATATGTTCTTGTTTCCATTAATTATCAACTCCTATCAATCGTTTTAATTTATTTTTATCAAACTTATACCATTTATATTTAGTTTTTTCTTTTTCCGTAGACCATTCACAATTACCGCATTTAGAACAACAGTAATTATAAGTGGTCCCTAAAAATTGTGTAATCGGAGAATTTATGTTGTTTTTTCCTAAATAAATCATATCTTCGTTACAACACATTGATTTTTTCATTCTTTACACCCTATTATTTCTTTATATTTTGATAAAATTTTTCCATAAACATCAAATATTCTTTCATCAATTATTGACAAATAATATTCTATATCCGTTTCTTTACCTTGTTTAACCAATTCGTTATATTTGTTTAATTTATTTTCTATTATTTTTTTTCTTTTTCTAACCACTCTATAAATTCTTGTTGTTTGTTTTCTATTTTCTGAACTAAACTATCATATAACTTACTATCCCTTATTCTTCCAGCACAATCAATTCTATTACAGTAACAATTTTCAAGTTGTTCTTTTAATTCTTGGTTATCTCTTTCTTTTTCCATTAGCAAGTTAATAAATTGAACTCTGCCACAGTCTTTAGTCTTTTCATATAATTCATCAAATAGTAATTCATTATCATCTAACATTTATTCCACCTCTTTTAAAATATCAAAAGCCTTATTAACTAAATCTTCATTATCACTATTTTGTTTCTCATCAGGAGTTGAATAATGTTTATAATTACCTAATAATTCTATTGCTTTATCAATGACTTCTTTGTACTTTTGGTTTTCTTGTTGTAGCTTATCAAAGTCTTCTAGTTTTTCTCTTGACTTTTGGCAAAATCTATATCGATTTCCTAAATTTCCACCGTAGCAATGGCGGTTATATTCACAGTCAACACAGTTGTAATTAAAAATATTCCCTACGTTTTTATATACACTCATTTATTCCACCTCTTTTAAAATATCTAATAAATTATCCATATAACTACTAGGATATCCGCCTGTTGTTTTTCTTAATTCATCTATTTCATAAATAGTTTTACTTAACTTATCAATTACATCTTTGTATTCTTGAACTTCATTTAATAAACTTTCTATATCTTTGCAATGCTCTATACAAAATTTATCAAAATCACTTAGTTCATTTAGATTATTATTTACCCAATTATTATAAATTTTATCTTCTTCTATATACTGTTTTAATCTATCTTTAGTAGTCATTTATTCCACCTCACAGTCTTTAACTTGGTCTTGTACATCTAAGAATGATTTCAAATATTTACAATATTCTCTTTTATAACCATATACTTTGTCATATTTCATACACCAATTTTTGCATGGTTTAGCACATATTCCATATTTTTTACTTTGTTTGAATCTATGATGGCAATATGGTATATTTCTAGGGATAAACATTTTTCTTATAAATTTAATCATCTAACCATCCCAATTCTTTACATTGTTGATTTATTGCTTGTAATTCTTTCATTGTAAATGGTTGGTTGAAATTTCCTTCGCTACCTATATAGAATTCTTTCTTGTCAAAGAAAAATTGAATATACTTACTGCTCTTTCCACTTCTACTATTTTTTTCATAAGTAATCATAACACTTGATTTAAAGTATTCTCTCCAGCCTAATTCTTCAAACATCTCTCTTGCACTTTTATTCATATTATCTATTCTCCTAAAAATTTTCTTTTATTCTTTTTTCAATTCTATCATTTGCTATTTCATACAAATCGTCCATAGGCAAATTTAAACTTTTCCAATCATCACTACCATATTCTCTTACTTGTATGTCTTTATGTTTAAAAAACATTTCATATTTTGCTTTAAATTCTAATAAAAAATCATAATTGTTTTTTTCTTTTAATAATTTTAAATTATCTTCATATTGTTTTTTTGAATTAACCAATTCTAAATATTCGTTATAATCTATTAGTATTTGTTTATTCATATCTATTCTCCTTTATCTATATCTAAATACTTTTTAATCTCATTTATAACGTCAATATAATCTTCTTCGTTCCATTTTAATAAATTTTGATTTTTTTCATACTCTTTTATAAATTCAATAGCTTCTTTTCTTGCTTTTTCGCTTCTCTCTAGTTGTTCTTTTAATTGTTGGTTTTCTTTAATCAAAGGTTTTATAAAGTCGTGCATAAATTCGTTCATATCTATTTCTTTTATTTCTGGGTGTTTGTATACCAAACTCTCACTCATAAAACCTAAAATTTCCCCATTATCTAAAAAGCAATGTAAACTCATGTTACTATCACAAGGTCTTTGACAAAAACAGTAATCACTTCCCTCGGGATTATTTTCATATTTATAAAATTTATATTTTTTATCTTTCATTACTTATCACTCCTTTTCTATTTTATTTAATGCTTCTTTAAACGTTGTTCTTCTTATTAAACAATTATATATTTTATCTTCATCTTTTTCGTTTTCTCATACTCTTCCATCTTGTCTGCCAGCATCCTGT
>ERZ1090861.846-NODE-846-length-17354-cov-7.461356_pt1 | contig 17354 bp, 25 predicted proteins | sample MGYA00478482_ERZ1090861 | MGnify/ENA primary metagenome ERZ1090861 (study PRJEB33644, sample SAMEA5815744) | chicken gut metagenome | biome: Chicken; feature: Gastrointestinal Tract; material: Caecum | place: Ireland | collected 2019-01-01 | study: A study of the... | reverse complement strand
TATCAGAAAAAAATAAATAAAAGAGATAGATTTTATACTATAATGTCGATGAGTTATTTTGATGCAAAATTATACAATAGTATATTATACAAATTTGTTACTTCTGTTCAAAAAGAAAAAGACAATAAAGAATTATCTCAAACTGGTACCTATTATATTTATACCTTTAAAATTCCATTTAAATATAGAAAAATTATTAAAGAAGAAATATTAATTTTACAACGCAATATATCAAGATATTTTTATATATATTATGGGAGAAAATAATTTATGAAATTTGAATTAATACCTAAAAATATTATAGAAAAAATAAGTAGTGATTTAGTTACAGATTGTGTGATTGTTTCTATTTATTCGGCTGCCGAAAATGAACCAAGTATTGCGGCGAACGAGCATATTAAAAATGCGCTATTTATTAATTGTGATAATACTATTGATAAAATACAATCAGAATTAATAAATAGATTTGTAAATGAATATGTTAATTTGCCTCTTTGTATAATTACTTATGATGATGATAGTTATTTGTTTTGCGATAGCGTCGCCGCCGCATTACGTTATATACATAACGGCAGCCGCGAATTGTCTAATCGTAAAATAAATACAAATATTTATTATAATATGCTTAATTCTTACTATAACCCCACCATAAAATCATAAGAAAATTTGACTAATAGTAAAAATTATGATATAATAATATATAGAGAATGAGATGATAGTAAACTATCGGAGATATTTATATATGACATGAGAAACAGTTGTATCTCTTATAGTTGCGGTTACAGGCTTGATTTCCGCAGTATGAGCTATACTTAAATATTATGACACTAAGCGTGAAAAAAAGCAAACCCAAAGCGATAATTTTATGAAAGAAATGCGCGACGAAAACAAAGAACAATCGGTAAAGATAGATTCGTTAATTACGCGCACGACAAGAGTTGAAACGGAATTAGGTAATTTAAAGGACGATTTGGCTAATGTTCATAAACAGCTTAATGCGCAAGAATATGATATTCAAGATAATGAAATGAACAGATTACAAACCGCAATTATGGATTTTGCATCTGCATTGCGGGCTGGGCATCCTGAAACACTTAATAGCTTCAACTATATCTTTCATGCTTACGACAAATATAAATCATTAGGGGGTAATAGTTTCGTAGACTCCGAAATGGAATATATTCGCAAAAAGAAACTTGAATTTAATTTTATTGAACCAAAAGATGAAGAAATAAAAAAATAAAAATAAAGGAGTTTAACTATGATAACCAAAAGCGATAATAATTTCTTCGAATTTAAGCATGGAACTTGTTATATCTTTTTGGTCGACAAAAGTTTAGCGGCTTCTGGAGAAGCAATGAAGGGCGAGAAGTTCCGCGCACCAACTGAAATTGAAAAAGCAAAGCAAAAAATATTAGCCAAGCCCGCACAACTTGGCTCTTGTTATTTTGGCAGTTGGAGTTTATTTATTGTTGCGCGCGAAAATTTTCGCAGTAAGTGGCAACCAGAGATTTTTGAAAAAATTTGGAAAACTATTGCACCACAATTGGCGGCTCGCGGCGGGCATTATCAACTTGATGTGGAAGATTATCCATGGGTAGAAGATATTGTGCGCGCGTATGATTTGCCGCAATTGGATTTAACACTATATCATCACAGTGAATGGGAATGGGGCAATAGCGAAGGAGTAGATGATTAAATGAAGTTTGAAAAAGTTAGTTTTGATCAGTGGTTTGAAGCTTGTTATAAAAATTATGGGGACTCATATTCAAGCGAAGGTGAATTTGAAAGATGGGTAAAAGAATCATATAACCATATCCTGTTACCCAAACGTAGTACAAAATTTAGTGCTGGATATGATTTCTTTAATCCGTTTCCAACCTTACATCTCAATGCAGCGCCAAGTATAAACTATCGTATTTGTACTGGTGTGCGTTGGCATGGAGATAATGATAAAGTCTTAATTATTTTACCTCGTAGTGGATTTGGTACCAAATATGGTTTTGCATTAGATAATACTGCTGGTGTTATTGACGCTGATTATTATCATGCGGCTAATGAAGGTCATATTATGGCACAAGTTCATGTGCGCACAGATATGAAAATTGAAAGAGAACAAGCTTTTATGCAAGGTATTATTCTTCCATATTATACTGTTGAAGAAGATACAGTAGATAAGGAAAGGGTAGGCGGCTTCGGCAGTACTGGCTAAAAATAATAATGCGAGGTAACTTTTTACTAGATGAGTGTTTGTGGTATTTCAACAAAAGGAAATCAAGAACAAGCCGAACTAGTTCGGCTGATAATGGACAATAGTAAAAGAGTAATATTTGTAACTGGGGCTGCGGGAACGGGTAAGACCTTCGTTGCCCTTGCAACCGCAATACAGTTATTGTCGGACAAACGTTATAGCAACATATACTATACTCGTGACGTCGTGCAAACAGGGGATAAGATAGGTTATTTAAAGGGTAGTATTACCGATAAAACCAAACCTTTTCTTATGCCCTTATATGACACTCTTGATTCTATTGAACGTGTGGGACATGAAATAAAAGCCGCAAATTGAGAACAAAAGATAGAATTTCTTCCAATATTTAATATTCGCGGCAGAAATATAGCAAATTCGTTAATTATTGTTGATGAATGTGAGAATTTGAGCTTAAATGATTTGCGCACAATTCTTACTCGCGGCGATGATTGGTCGAAAATTATTTTGCTTGGTTCATATAATCAAATTGACTTACCCGGACAAAGACGTAAAATTAAATGTGATTTTCAACTTGCTAATGAAGAATTAGCCAGCTATGATTTTGTTGGTAGTGTTGAATTGATTAAACCTATGCGTAGCTCTTGGTGTACAATTGTTGATAAAGTTTTGTACAATCTTGAGAGGAAAAATAGATATGAAAACTAAATAAACCATAATCATTGGGATAGGGAAACCTATCCTCTTTTGTTTTAGGAAAAGGTATTGTTTGGTGCTACGAAAAATTTGACTTTTCGCGCAATTTGTGGTATAATTTAAGTATAAAAAATAGAATGGAGGAATATCGTGTATGGAAAAAGTTATTTTATACACAATCCATTGCCCAGCTTGCAAGCTGTTGGAAGACCTCCTAACTGAGAAGCACATTCCTTTTGAAATTTGTACAGATAAGGAACTAATGGCTAAAAAGGGATTTACTCAAATGCCAATGCTTCAGGTAGGTGAGGAAATTATGAATTACAGAAAAGCATGGGTATGGGCTTCACAGAGGTAAAACGTTATGGAAATTAAAGTTAATCTAAACAAAAACTTTGTTGCGGCTACTAATCGAATGGCAAAGAAATATGGAGAAACATTTGCGCGGCTAAATTCGTTTAGTAATGACCGTCTAAATTATAGTGAATTTATTGATAGATTTACTCAAGATAATACTGCATTAGTTGACATTGCAACTAATCCCACTGCTAATATGGCAGCGAAAGATATTGTCACTATGCGCAATGGTATGAACGAAGCGAACCAAAAACTTATTTGTTTTAACAAAATGTACTATGAAATAACGAAGAAGTATGGTAGAGAGGAAGCAAATAGTTGGTTAGAAGCTAATTGAAATGGAAGCTTGTACATGCATGATGCTGACAGTTGCACTTTCACCCCTTATTGTTGGGCAATGAGTTTGGAACCTGTCGCAAAGCATGGATTATTTTTCGTTGATCAATTTAAAACCGATCCTCCTCAACACTTGAGTACATTTTGTGACCATGTACTGGAAACAATAGGATATATGTCAAATAGACAGGCTGGTGCAGTTGGTGTTCCCGATCTACTTATCTATATGTACTACTTCTGGCAGAGGGATGTAAAGAATAATCATTATCTGCGTGATCCTGATTATTATGCGCGTCAGTGCATACAGAAGGTATTGTATGATATGAACCAGCCATATCTTCGTATAACACAAGCCGCATTTACAAATGTTACTATCATGGACGAGGAGTATTTAGTTGGGTTGTTCGGTAGTAAGACCTTTCCTGATGGTGATCCAATTATGAACCACATCGATAACATAATTGAGTTCGAGAAGATATTCATGGAAGAGGTAAAGAAAACAAGAGAGAAACATACATTTACCTACCCTGTTCTCACCTACTCACTTTTGTTCCAAAAAGGTAAGTTTGTATGCGAAGACTTCGCACATTGGTGTAGTGATATGAATATAGACTGGATGGATAGCAACTTCTATGTTGGTAGCAGTGTAACCAGTCTAAGTTCATGTTGCCGCTTGATTAATGATACCAGTAAATTGTCGGCATTCATCAATTCTATTGGTGGCACCGCATTGCAAGTTGGTAGTGTAAAGGTAAGTACTATTAATCTTCGTCGTATTGCACTTGAAGCATACGGTGATGAAGACGAGTATATTAGTATTTTGCGTAAACGTTTGCGTACAAATCTTATTGGTCTTGATGTACAACGCCATATTATTAAGCGTAATATTGAAAAGGGATTGTTACCTCAATATAATTATGGACTAGTAGAATTGGAAAAGCAATATTCAACTATTGGTATTACAGCACTTTATGAAACATTATGCGATTTTGGTTATATTGGAACAGATGATTTCGGTAACAAATTCTACACTCGTGAAGCTGACGCATTTGCTTGTCGTATTTTGGACGAAATCAATAAGGTTAAGGACGAATGGACGGCAGATAAAGATTATAGCGTTAATGTAGAAGCTGTGCCAGGTGAAACTTGTAATGTAAAATTGGCGGTTATGGATCACTTATTGTACCCCGATGCACCTGATTATTATATCTATGGCAACCAATGGATACCTCTTCGTGAGCAATGCACATTGAACGAGAAAATTCGTCTCGGCGCTATGTTAGATACCAAGTGCGGCGGTGGTCAAATTATGCACGCTAATATTGAAGGCAAGTTCGCTTCCAAAGAACAGGCTTGGCAATTACTGAATGAGATTGCACGTAAGGGTGTTATTTATTTTGCGTTCAATGGTAAAATTAAGGAATGTAAGAATAGTCATCACTGGGTAGGCGGTGATAGATGTCCTCACTGCGGAGAACCTACAAGTGAAGAATATACACGTATTGTAGGATTCTTACGTCCACGTTCATCTTTCTCAAAGGAACGTAAACGTGAATATGATGAACGTACATGGTTCCCAGTAGGCGATGGACAGATGTAAAGAAGAGAAGAGTTACGAGTAGAGGAGAAAGAATGGAACTTCGTTCCATCTTCCTTGTTCGTAATGAACTCGCTTCGCTCGTTCATCACTCACAACGGCGGCGATGCGGCTTCGAATTGAGCTATGGTCGCCGCACAACGACGAACGAAACGAGCGTAGCGAGTTTCTTTCGAGTGCGGAAAAGATTATGGAAAACTAACATGAGAACACGTAATATTATATTTGAGGATTTTGTACAATATAAAAAATGTAGTATGTTTATCGGAACTTGCTTTTGCGATTGGAAATGTTGTAAAGAAGCAAATTGTAATATATGTCAAAATATGCCGTTAGCAAAATCGCCAATAATAACCGTAAACGATGATGAGCTTGCACATAAGTACATTACCAATCCACTTACTTCTGCAATTGTATATGGTGGATTGGAGCCGCTTGATCAATTTGACGAGTTATTAGCCAGTATTGATTCTTTTCGAAAAGTGACCGACGATGATATTGTAATCTATACGGGTTTTTATCCGACAGAAATATCAGAAAAAATTTTCGAGCTTCAAAAAAGGTCAAATATAATAGTTAAATTCGGTCGTTTTAAGCCAAATTCTAATCATATTTATGATAAAATTCTTGGCGTAGAATTAAGTTCTGATAATCAATGGGCGGAGAAAATAAGTTAATGAGAATTGTATTGAATGGTAATAAAGAATTAGTCGAAAAAATTAACTTGGCATTAGCCAAAAATGATGGTTATTGTCCATGCGTATTGGCGCGCAATGAAGATACCAAATGTATATGTAAGGACTTCATCAATCGTCAAAGCGTCGGACCGTGCCATTGTGGAAAATATATTAAAGTAGAGGTATAAAATATGATTCCCGATTTTGTAATTTGAATTGTAATTGGCATTGTTGCCGCAATTATGTTGGCAGTTGTCATCTACTACATTGTTAAAATTGTGAAGATGGCACCAGAACAGCGTGAAGAAGCGATCGTTGACTTCCTTGTAGGTCTTGTTACTACCGCAGAATTAGCTTATAAAGAACATGGAAAGGGTAGTGAGAAATTAAAGGATGTAGAAGAAGCATTCAATAAGAAAGCTCCTTGGTTCTTAAAAATCTTGCTTGCAATTACCAAAACCAGTTCACTTGATGAACTTATTGAAAAAGCGTTGGCAAAAGTAAAAGAAGCTTTTGAAAAGAAGCAAGAAGAATTGGACAAAAACAACGACAAAGTAGATGAATAAGAGTAGACCAGACGAATTTAGGGTTACGGCTTACCGTAGCCCTCTTTGTCGTGGGAAAAATTTGACATTCCCTTGAGTTTATGATATAATATAAATATAAATTGGAGGTATGTAGATAATGCCTAACACAGAGCAAAATAAAGTACAGCTATTTAGGCGTATGTCTTGGAAACAATATCTTGCACTTGATAGTGATCAAAAACAAGACAATCAAGTTATCTATATAGCTGACAAAGATATTCGTGTTCAAGTAAGGAAGCCAAACAACACGGGTGACAATAATACTTTTGATATTATTTTTAATAACCAATATGGTTTTGTAAAGAATAGAAGTTTAGATAATTTACAATATAATCAAAAATATTTAACCCCTGGTATTTACATCACTTATCGGGAAGAAGAACAAAATGGTACTACCCGTTATTATGCTGACGCATATTTTTATGATGGCGGCAACACAATAGATGGGAATAGTGGTAGTCATTGATATGCATTATCCACCGGAAATGGAAGCGGCGGAAGTAGTGGTGGTGGTGTAACTCGTGTAAATAATCAACCACCTGATGGCGAGGGTAATGTCACTGTTGATGCTGTGCATATCAATGCAGTATTTATAAATGGCAGTACTATTACTATACAAGACTGGTTAGAAAATCTACAAGAACAAGTAGACCAAAAAAACTGGCTTAAACAGGAACATCAATATTATGACCCGATAGTATATGAAGGTGGAACCTCTAACACCTATACACAATTTGATAGAGGAAATATACAAATATCTGGCTATTTTGAGGGTAGAGTAGATGGAGGAGAATGATAAATGGCGCAAATAAGAATCAAAAGAACTAAAACTTCATTATCTGACCCTCAACTTTTAAGTGGTGAGCTTGGTCTAATAAATGAGACAATTTATTATGGCAAATATTATGATGATAATGCTTTACACCCAGCGTTAAAATTAGCTGGTCAAAATATTCTTAATATCTTTACTGTTTTGCCAGAGTTAGATAGTGATTTACATTCAAGTTTAGCTACTGCAAATGACAATGCAATTGTAGATAAGAAATATGTTGATGATGCTAAGGCAAATGCATTAGTAAAAATTAACAGTACTACTGGAAGTAACACTTATACTATTACTTCTGCTGACACAAACCATTTAACAGTAGGAACCGCTGATGCTAATCATGACATTAAAATAACATTAAAAAATATTGCCTTTTTAGATCAAAATGTAACTTTTCAACAAAATATTACTGTTACAGGCAATCTTACCGTTAATGGCACAACCACAACACTTAATACTCAAACACTGGCGGTTAAAGATAATTTAATTGTTACCAATAGCGGCGGAGCTGATATTAGCGCGGGAAATACTAATAGTGGTTTAGCTATTCGATTAAATAATAATGCTTCCAATAATGGGTATGGTTTTGTTTATAACGAAGGCGAGCTTAAAATTGGTAGTGGTACAATAGATAATAGTAATGGTTCCTTTACTTCTGACGACCTTCAGAGCGTGCTAACTCGCACTGGGTTAAGTACAACCAGCAATCAAATGGTTTATTGAGATTATGCTAATAAAACCATAAAAGCTCTTACTATTGCTTCACCATTATCCTTTAGCGGCTCAACATTAAAAGTAGATAATGCAACAGCATCAAAAGTTGGTGTAGTTAAGCCAGGATTTAATTTAACAATTAGAAGTGATGGTACTTTAGATGCGCGAGCATTAGAACAACCAGCGTCATCTAATAAAATTCGTATTGACCATACTGAATGAGTAACTACAACTGGTTCTGATACTAATTATGGTAAATATAAGTATGAAATTCCATTTGGTTCTACTGGGATTCGCTATGTAGATATCAATTATGCTGTTGAAGTATTACAAATAGAAAGTGAAACTGATGGTACTGGTACTTATATTGAAGCGCCAGCAACAGTAGTTAAAGACAACAAGACAAACAAATTAACTATTTATACTGAGTATAACGATTGGGACGGTTATGTAATTGCTACATCAGGTGGTAAATTAGATAGCAGTATTGCTGGTCATCAAATTTATAACAGAGAAGGAACTGATAATGGTCCTGCGCTTACTTCCCGTGCTAATTTAGCATTTGGCGAAGGTTTAATTGCATCAGATCATAGTGAGACTGGTTCTTCAGTAGTTAAGTTAAATGTTACTGCGGGCAACGGTATTAGAATTACAGAGGATAAACAAACTATTATCGCGGCAAAAGATGCTGAGTCTACTGTAGCTGGTGTAGTTAAATTAGGTAGTGATACTGTTCAAAATGTTGCGGCAGCCGCAGTAACTGCTATAGCAAATAGAACATACGCTATTCAAGAAAATGCTAATGGTCAACTTGTGGTTAATGTTCCTTGGACAAATACAAATTATATTAATAGAACATTAACTTTCCAAGATAATGGCACTACTCGCGGAACGTTTAACTCACTCAATGCTCCTGGATTATCTACTGTAAACTTTACTAATGCTATTTCGGCGACATTCAGCGGCAACACATTAACTGTAACAGATACATTAGCAACAGCACAAGCTCGTGGTACCGCTATTGCTGGAACCAACAATGGGACAACATCGCGTTATACAAATGGTGTAATTGACGTTGATATCGATTGCGGCGATTGGGCATAATGAGGTAATAAATATGACAATAGAATGTTATTGTAAAGGTATGAGCCGCGGCACTACCCCATCATTTAGTTTTCATGTAAGTATACCAATTATTGGTACTGAAACATATTATATAACTTTTCGTCAACACAATCAAATAATTTTAGAAAAACAAGATTTTGATATTGTTCGTGTTGATAAAGATACAATAAAAGTAAAATTAACTCAACTAGAAACTCTATTATTTTCAAGTAAATTCCCTATTGAAGTCCAAATTCGTACAAAATATGGCGATGGGGCTGCGGTGGCAAGTAATATAATGGAATTCTGGTTAGATGATATTATAAAGGAGGGCGAAATATAATGGCTATATTACAATGTGATTGCAATTATAATAATACAAATCCTTCTTGTCCTCCTGAAATGCAAGCGTGTTTTGGTTCAGTAGAAATTACTGACGCAATTACACAAGAAAAAGAAGTTAAACCCGCTTTAAAAGAACAAGTTGTTACTCCTGATGCTGGTTATACTTCTCTTAGTCAAGTTAAAGTAGGCGCAGTTGACGCAACTATTGACTCTGATATTCAACCACAAAATATTAGGAAGGGGATCGAAATTCTTGGAGTTCAGGGCACACTTGATGAAGGTGGAACTGGTAGCGGCGGTACAATGAGAGTTGATACTCGCGCGTTACTTCCAAGTGTAGGCGATATCAATTTTATTTATATTATAAAAGATGAGAACGCCCTATACAGATGAGATGAAGATAATTTAAAATATGTACCTGTTGCTCGCAACTATGAAGAAATTACACTTATTGATTGCGGGACTGCTGGTTCGGAGGTTTAATGAATGGCTAATAAGACATTAAAAACAAGACTATCATTAAGACACGATACCAAAACAAACTGAGAGTCATTAAATCCGACATTACTCCTGTTTGAAATGGGTATCGAGGCAGGTGAAAATGGCGGTCATAAAATTAAATTTGGTGATGGTGTTACCGCATGGAACGACTTACCTTATACTTATGATTTAGCCGCTATTCTTGCTAAAATTGATGAAGCTTCTGGTGGTACCGTTTATGAGTTAACCAAAACATCATTAACCCAATCTGATAATGAAATTCTTGCTACTGTTGACTCACCTAAAAACGGTGATGTCGCCGCAATTGCAACAGTAGTTGAGGGTGTAACTTATCAGCAAAGTGGTTATATTTACAACAATAAATGGATAGCTCTTAGCGGCACAGTTGAAGCTGATAAAGTTATTGCACCAGAAAATCTGGTTTTATCAGGTAACTATACTCAACTTGGTAACTGGACAAAAACTCAATCTGGTACAACAACAAAAGAAGTTAAGGGGGATTCTGTTTGGGATATAATTAAAGAAATTACATCTAAAACAGTTCAACCTACAATCACTGCGCAACCTTCTGTTTCCATTTCCTTAAGCGGAGCTGGAGCAAAAGAAGTTGGTACAGAATTTACTCCAAATTGGAGCGTTTCCTTTAATCCTGGTTCATATACCGCATTTGAAGGACAGGTTGCTACAGGAGTAACAGTTAGCAGTTATGCGGTAACCGATACAAACAGTGGTAGCGCTTCTACACAAACTGGTTCCTTTACCAAATTCACTGTTGCAGATAATACAAACTATAAAGTAAATGTTACTGTTCAACATACTGAAGGTGCAGTTGCAAAAGATAACTTGGGCGGCACTTCAAATCCTGAGGTCAAAATTGCCGCTGGATCTAAATCGGCAAGCTCGAGCGCGGTAACTGGTTTCCGTTCAATGTTCGCTGGTGCTGTTGTTTCTCCAATTGAGTTAAATAGTGCTGGAATTCGTACATTAAGCGGCAAAAAGGGTCAGTTTACAAAAACCTTTAACTTATCCGTTCCTGAAGGATGCAAACAAGTTGTTATTGCACTTCCTAATGGACACACCTTAACAAAGGTTGCAGACCAAAATGCATTTGGTACAGATATTGTTGGTTCATTTGCATTGCAATCTCCTGATATTCAGGTTGAGGGTTTAAACGGATATACCGCGGCAGATTATAATGTTTATGTTTATGCGCCTGATGCGGCACTTGGTGCCAATACATACGCTATTACTTGCGCATAAGGAGGGAATAAATAATGGCTGAATATGTTGAAAGTTTTGGTTCTAAACTAGACTGGGCGATGCCATTCCAGAGAACTGGTAAGTTCCCTATTGATAGAACTTCGATGTTCTCATCTTATGCGGATGCATTAGCCTATGCAAAACAAGATGGTACAGATAGCAGAAAGTTAGGTGGTACTTCCTACATTGGTCAACCTATTACTGTTTATGGTAAAGGTTCTGATGGTCAAACTGATGAAGTGGCACTTTACCTTATTACTGCTGTTGGTGCAGGTGCTGCACTTCAAAAATTAGCACAAAGTTCTGCTTCTGGTGATGTTGGAGCTGACATTGCCGCATTGCAAGCTCGTTGCAGTGAAATTGAAGCAGATATTGTTGAAATTAATGATAAGTTAGTTGTTGCAACTACAAGCACTAATGGTTTAATGGCAGCCGCCGATAAGTTAAAATTAGATGGTATTGCGGCTGGCGCACAAGCAAACGTTATTGAAGTTGTTAAACTTAATGGTTCGCCATTAGAAGTTACAGCAAAAGCCGTTAATATTGATTTAGCAAATTATGCTACAAAACAAGATTTAACAACTATTCCTAAATTTGCTATTCAAGTTGTAGCAGAACTTCCTACACAAGATATTAGTACTACAACTGTTTATCTCGTGCTCCAAGAGGAGGGTGAACAAAATGGTCAAGATATTTACAATGAATACATTTATGTAAATAATAAATGGGAACTTATTGGTAATACTGATGTTGATCTAAGTGCTTATGCAACAACTGAAGCCATGAATGCTGCAATTCAAGAAGCAGTGGAAGGTATGGCTACTCAAGGGTGGGTAACTGAACAACTTGCTGGTTATGCTACTACAGAAGCATTAGGTAATAAGGCAGATACCTCTACTGTTACTGCTATTGGCGAACGTGTAACCGCGGCTGAAGGCGAAATCGATACATTACAAACTGATGTTGCGGGCAAAGTTGCTAAAACTGAAATGAGTGGCTATGCTGATGGCACAACAATTACTTATAGCGGCAATAAATTCAGTGTTGGAACTGTTCCAGCCACAAAAGTAAGTGGTAAAGTTGCTAGTGCGGCTGCCGCAGATACTGCTACCAGAGTAGCCAACGAATTACATTTCGGTGAAGATAGTTACGATGGTTCTGCCGAAAAGACTATTACTGCTGAGGCTATTGGAGCCGCTACACCTTCCGATATCGGTAGTATGACCGTTAAGGTTGGTGAAACTACTGTTGCTTCAAGTGCAGATGGTAATGCAGCAACATTGGTTGTTGAAGGTAGTGGCACCAACGTACACGTTACAGGTAGTAGTGAAAGTGGTAAGATTACTATTGCGGTAGATAACCCAACTTTTACCGATACTAACCGTGAAATTAAAGTTGATGGCACACAGATGTTTGCGGCAAGCAATAAAGCCGCATTGAATTTTGGCTCTACAGATACTATTAGTATACAAAACATAAGTAGCGGCACCGCAATTCAAATGTCTGTTAAAGATGCCTCAATTAACGCAGCAAAACTTGGAGCTAACGCGGTAGTAGCAGAAAAAATTGCTGCAAATGCTGTTGTTGCAGATAAAATTGCGGCTGGTGCAGTTAATTCTGCTAAACTTGCAAATGATGCAGTAACAACAGTCGCTATTGCAAACACTGCTGTTACAGACGCAAAAATAGATACAATGAATGCGACAAAGCTGTTCCTTAATGAAGAAGATACTTTAATTTTTGACTGCGGAACTGCTGAATAGACACCATAGAGGGGAAACAATGGAGAAAACACTTAGAACCCGTATTAAACAAAGACACGGAACAAGTGCTTATTGGTCATCGCAAATTGATTTCATTCCCCTTGCTGGTGAAATTATATTTTACGATGACCATAAGACATTAACAGATGAGTTTGATGTAGTTCATAACTTACCTGGATTAAAATTAGGTGACGGGGTAACTACCGTTGAGCAGTTACCCTTCCTCACCGATGATATAGAACAACAACTTCTTGCACATATAAATGATAAAGATATACACTTACAAGAGGGCGAGAGAGAAAATTGAAATGATAAGGTATCCGCCACTGTGCAAGATGAAATAGCTATTTTTGATTAAAATAAAGAGGTATTTTAAATAATGGCAGATATTTCTCAAATTAAAATAGGTGGCGTAACTTACGACATTAAAGATACAGTTGCTCGTAGTGCTAATGTAAGTGGTATTCATTATCGTGGTCTTGGTTGGACACACTATAAAACAAATGCTTCTGCTGCCTGGGTTGAATTTACAAAACATCAAGATAATATCGAAGGAATTGAACAAATTGCTAAAAGTGCAACAGGTACAGGAGCGATTACACTAGCTAATGGTGATTTATTTATTACTGGTGGTAATACTAATCCTGATCAAGAGTATGTTTATGACGCAGCAACTGAAACAGCCCAACGTTTTGGTACTTCCGGTACATTTGGTGGTTTAGCATTTAAAAATAGTGCAAGCGGCACAACTGCTGGACATACTCATAGCGTAACTGGTACTGGCAATGTTACTGGTACAGCAGTTGGTGCGCATACCTACACTCCAGAAGGTACAATTGATTTATCTGGTGATGTAACTGCTGTTTTTAAAGGAACAGAAGATGTAGTTGATATTACAGTAACGAATGAAAATGCCACTGTTGCTGCTCACACATATACTCCAGCTGGTACAATTAGTGCTATTACTCCTACTGGTACAATTGCTACTGGTAGTGGTACTGCAAACTACACTCCTGCTGGTACAGTTGCGGCTCCCGGAGTTACAGTTGCTGATGCTACTGCTGGCGGCACGGTTGGAGATGCAACAACAACTGGTACAGTGACCTTAGCAGAAGGTGAAGATGATGATTTTGCCGTAACTGGTACAGTTACATTAAGTGGTGGTAGTGTCTCTGCTCCTACATTTACTGGTACAGCTCACACACATACTTTTACTGGTACAGCAGAAAGTCACGTACATACTTTTACTCCAACTGGTACAGTAGATACTTCTGTGGCAAATGGTACTGGTATTTGTAAAGCAAGTGTAAGTGGTGAAATCTTAACACTTGATTCCGTTAATATCACAGCAACATCTACATTTAGTGGTGCAGGTGGTACAGTAAGTGATACAAGCGTTACTCCAAAAGGAACAATTCGTAATGCTACTGCTGGTGGTACAGTGAGCGCTCCAAGCTTTACTCGTCCTACTGCAAGCTTTGTTGGTGGTAAAATTAAAGCCACATTTGCTGGCACAGCACATAGCCATATATTCACTGGTACAGCACACAGCCACACTGCAACTGCTACTGCTCCAACATTTACTGGTACAGGGGTTCAACTTACATTCGCTGGCACCGCAGTTACACCAACCTTTACCGGTACACAAGCCTCATTATCACACGCAGCACATACTCACGCAAATACCGCATCTGGTACAGTGACACCTACAGGATTTGTTACTGTTAATGCTGGCAAGTTAACTGCTGCATTTGTTGGTAAAGGCACTTCATTGACACACACTGTTACACAGGGTTCTGTTACAATTAGCGGCACTGCTGCAAACGCAACCGACACTGTTACAGTACAATAGCGGTTTAGCTGTTTAGGGAGAAGGAGATAAACCTTCTTCTCCCTTATTATTTTATAAAAGAAGGAAAAATACATGGCAAGATTAAGTATAATTAAAAAAGGTACTACAAATTATACATTAGGTGCTACAGAACTTGTTTCAGTAAGTGGTACAACAGTTACACCTTTTTCTGCTGGTAGTAGTGTACAACCTGTATATTTTTATAATGGTACACCACATGTACTTTATAATACTGTTGGATCTAGTAGTTGACCAATTTATATGTATAATGGTCAATTAAGTGAGTGTTCTGAAATTGATGAAGGGGAGGGTACTTGGTAATGGCATCATTAAAAATTAAATCATCAAACGCTGGTAACGTTCCTACCAATTTAGGACATAGAGAATTAGGTATACACAATAATCAACTATATTTTGGTAGTAGCACTAATACTCCTATTCGTCTATTAAATGAAAATGATTTGAATAATTTTTCAATTCCATCAGTAAGCGAATCAAGCGGATTATATACACAATCAAAAACTATATATGCAATGGATGGAACTTGGGTTGATAGAACTTTTACCAATAATGCTTATAGTTCACTGTCTGTGAGTGTTTCTTCAAATCGTAATTTAGTCACAAGATCTAATTTTAATACAGCATATTTATATCCTACTGGAGCAAATTCGGAATACCCAATAACTGTAGTAATTGCTTGTTTTATAGGTAATTCTTCATATGATTATAATATCATTCCCGTAAATTCTAGTGGTTCAAAAACAGCAACTTATCAAATGAAATCATCTTCTTGAGATAATATAGAATTAAAAGTGGGAGGTTGGTTAGTTTATACTTGTAAACCTATTTTTAATAGTGGATACTCTACAAATTATCTATGGAATAGAGAGGTTTATTATCATGACTAATCTGCCTTGGTTCCATTCAATTAACCACCCAAGAAGTGGAAAAAAGACGTGAGAGTATACATATAAAGGGTTTTATGAAACTTTAAATGTAGAACCTGGTATATACAAATTTGAGGTTTGAGGCGGAGATGGAGGAGACACTACAACACTCTATAACGAGTATAGTGGTGGTAAAGGAGGTTATTCATCCGGTACTTGGATAACATCTGTCTCAGATACTTTATATATTTATGTTGGTAATAAAGGAGAAAGCAAAACGTCTTCAAACATGACTTCAATGTCTACCACTTATGGAGGAAGCTGAGGAGGGGCAGGAGGAAATAGTACAAGTTCTGGTGGATATTACGGTGGTTCTGGTGGTGGTAGCTCTGAAATAAGAACTTCGTCTTCTAGCTCTAATACTTATGCATTAATTGTTGCTGGCGGTGGCGGCGGTGCTGGATATGGTGCTGGTGGTAATGGCGGTGGTGATATGGGTGCAGCTGGAATAAATGACTCAGCAGCAGCTTATGATTCTTGGGTTGGTCAGGGCGCTACAACAGTAATTGGCGGTTCAAAAGGTAGTGGAACTAATACCAATAATACTGCTACTGATGGTTCAGCAAATGGTGGCTCTGGAGGTGATGGACGCTACGGCGGTGGTGGCGGCGGAGGCGGCTACTACGGTGGTGGTGGCGGAGCTGCTAGTTCTAGTATATTAATGTGCGGTGCCGGTGGTGGCGGTTCTGGTTATGTACATAATAGTGTAGCTGTTAATGAAGGAGAAACGTATAGGGCTGATGAAACTGGTTACGTAAATAATCCAATTACCACTGGTGAAGGTTTTATCCGCATTACCAAATTAGCATCAACAGATTACACTTTTACTGGTTCACGCCAAACAATATCCATGCAACCAGGTACATATGTAGTAGAATTATGAGGTGCTGATGGAGGAGACTCTTCTAGAAGTTTTACTGGTGGCACTGGAGGATATGCATCTGGTATTAGAACAATTGCTTCTACAGAAACTTGATATTTAAATGTAGGTGGTGGCGGAGTTACTGCAACATCTGGTTCTAACTACGTCAGTGGAGGTTTCAATGGTGGTGGGCGTTCAGGTTCAGGTACTAGTGGTTCCTCCAACTTAGCTGGTAGTGGTGGAGGAGCCACAGATATACGTATAGGAGGAGTATCTAATACCTACAGACGAATTGTTGCCGGCGGCGGTGGTGGTTCTGGCTGCTCTACTACTAATTTGACCGACATCTGTAATGGTGGTAACGGCGGTGGTAATCGCGGTGAAGCAGGTTTGGGATGGAAATCCAGTGGTACTACATATGCACGTACTGGTGGCGGTGGTGGTACTAGCTCTAGCGGTGGCGCGGCTGGTAGTGGTTGGACTAGTACAACAAATGCAACTGCCGGAAGTTTAGGAAATGGTGGTAATGGTAATATAGCTACAAATTCATACATTGCTGGTGGTGGCGGAGGCGGCTACTACGGTGGTGGTGGAGGATGCTCTGGCTCTGGAGGAGGCGGAGGTTCTGGTTATATTCAAGGAGGTTATTTTAGAAATGTTTCTCTTAAAATTGGTGCAGAAGGTCATAAAAAACCTACCGATGATAAAAACGGTCTTATTC
>ERZ1090861.845-NODE-845-length-17359-cov-12.078363_pt1 | contig 17359 bp, 33 predicted proteins | sample MGYA00478482_ERZ1090861 | MGnify/ENA primary metagenome ERZ1090861 (study PRJEB33644, sample SAMEA5815744) | chicken gut metagenome | biome: Chicken; feature: Gastrointestinal Tract; material: Caecum | place: Ireland | collected 2019-01-01 | study: A study of the... | reverse complement strand
AAAAGTTTTGCGAAATGGGACATAGTGGATTTTCAGCAGAATACGAGATAAATATGATTAATAGATTATTAAAACAACAAAATTTAACAAAATTAACTCTTGATGATGATGAATTTATTGAGATTTCTAACGGAATATTTCAAAACAAAAGAGATTCCAGAATTTTTAAAAGTAAAGATAAATTTAATGGCAAACCATACAACGTTGATACTATGAAATTATATGATGCGGAAAAAGGAGAATAAAATTATGTATTATAAAATAGATGAAGAATTATATAATAAAATAAAAGAAATAACCGGATCAGATTATGAAAAATATGGTGATTTTATAAATGCAGAAGAAATTACTAATATTTTAAAAGATTTAATATGTGAAATAGATAGTTTAAAGGAAGGAGAATAAATTTGCAAAGGTTTATAGGAATAGGCAATATTACTAGAAATTTAGAATTAAAATATACAACTACAAATAAAGCTATAATTGAAACAAATATAGCTATAAAACGCGGTTTTACTGATGAAACAGACTTTATAAATATTCAAGTTTGGGGTAAACAAGCAGAAAACCTAGCTAAATATTGTGGTAAAGGTAGCAAAATAGCTATTGATGGTGAATTAAGAATAGACAGTTTTGATGGAAGAGATGGAAAAAAAGTTTATAAAACTTATATTTTAGTAGGAAGTGTTGAGTTTTTAGATACAAAGAAAAAAGAAAATAAAGCTGAAGAAAAACAAGAAGCAGTAGATAATTCAGATGTTTTTCGAAATTTTGCTAACGAAGTAGAAATTGATCCAATGAGTTTGCCTTTCTAATGGAAAAGAAGATTTACTAGAGTTAGCAAAATTAGTTGATGAAGTGAAAAATAAAGATACTACTACAATAAAACTACAAAGGGTTAAAAAACAATGATAAAATGCTTATATCAAAGAGTTAGACACAAAAATGGTGAAATATATTGCTATTGTACAAAAAAGCGAGAAAACGTGTCTAAAACGTGTTATATAGGGTGTTTAGATAAAGAGTATAAATCATATAAGCGTATAAATAAGAAAAGCAAACATAAAGAAGAAGTATCAAAAGAAACATATAATAAAGTGTTTTTAAGAGATAAAGGTAAATGCAGATTATGTGGAACAAATAAAGAATTACATTTACATCACATTTTAGGACGTGGAAAAGGAAAAACTGATAATCCTAATAATTGCATTATGTTATGTAATAATTGCCACTTAAATATAGTACATAAAAACAATAAAAAATATAGACCAATATTATGGGAGATGATAAACAAATGAAAGAAAATTTATTAAAAATAATAAATAATTATGGCTTAAGTAGTCAATTAAAGAAATTGAGTGAAGAAATATTTGAATTACAAGAAGCAATAGTTATACGAGAAAGAGATTATAAAAGTTGTGATACCACAATAAAAATGGATATGGAAAATAAAAAACATATAGAAGAAGAATTTGCTGATTGTTGCGTTGTTTTAGAACAATTTAAAGCATACTATAATTTAGATAATGATAGAATAATAGAAATAATGAAACAAAAAATAGACCGACAATTGGGCAGAATTGAAAAAGAAAAAAATAAATGATATAATTAAGATAGGTGATACTTATGGGAACTCAAAAAAGCATCATTAATTTAACTTGTATTAAAGAGTGTAGTGGTTTTTTGCGCTCTTTTTTTGTGGGTGAATTATGAAAAAAATAACAAAAGAAATGATATTATATTACAAATTAAAAGATATCGGCCTAGATTTTGCCGGTTATCCATTTGAAAATCTAGATGAATTATGTTTTCACCACACAGTTATTAGTCATAAAATGTGTAAAGAATTAGGATTAGGAGAAGGATATTGGCAATGGAATGGTAGTATATTAGTTCAAAATACAATACATCAATATTTACATACAATAGAGCATTATGATTATGACAGGTTTTTAGCGATAAAAAGTGAACTAATAGATGAAAATACAAAAGGATACATTGATCTTAATAATTTATTGAATATTAACGATATTTTAAGAGGATTTGAAAGAGAATATTGCGGTACTAGAAATAGAAACAACAATTTAATAATAAAAGAGGGATATACAAGGAGATTGATTAGGAAATGACATTTACAAACTATTATGATTTTTGCGAAAATGCAGAATACTTTAAAAAAAAGTACAAAAATGTAGAAAAAGCCAGAACTACACAACTTGAAAATGCTTATCGAAAGTGTTGGCAAGATTATGTTTATAATCTTAAAATAAGATTTGTATTTAAAAATCTTATATGGGATTATTTAAATGATAGTATAGATTTAGAACAACTTAAAATTTATTATGAATAAGTTGTTTTTCTATTAATAAAGTGTTGACATAGTACACAAAGTATAGTATAATTTTAAATGTAAGGAGAGATAAAGATGAAAAAAGAAGAATTGATTGAATGGTGTTGGGTAAATTTACAATTTGACAATTGTCCTGAAAGTTGGGAAGACACTTATATTGCTGATATTTTAAATGGATATCAAGGAATTTGCCACGATCATGATGGCAAGGCATACAAATATAGTGAAATAAGAAATATGTTTGAAGGTGAAGAATAATGAAAAAGAAAAAAGTTTTAAAAAAATGGGTAGAATATACATTAGTATTTATACTTGTTATGAGTATATTGATTCTATCTTTTGATGCTAATAGTTTGCATTATTTTGTGTTAAGTAAAGTATTAGGATTAGTTATGGTAGTAGCTATTACTCATGCATTAAGCAAATATACTAACTTTTTTGAGGAGTAGTTATGCGAATAATAAGAGATAAAATAAAGGAAGAAAGAAACAAAGCAATGAAATTAAGCGGCTTAGCAATAGATCAAAATTATGACGATAACATTAGACTGAGACAAGAACAAGATAAGCATTATAAAAAGGCTGAATTTTTCAAAAAATTAAATAATGCAATAGAAAAGGAGAAGAAAAATGGGAAAATGTAATGAATGTGAACGTGAATTTGAAGAGCCAAAAAAAATAACTGCAGAAGCGTTTTATGATTGCAGCTTTGATTATAGTTGTGGGCATTATGTATACTTATGTCCATATTGTGATAGTACTAATTTTGAATATGATGGTTATTTTGATGACGAAGATGAAGAGGAGTTAATGGATTATGAATGATTATAAAGTAAAATGCGATCTTCCAATGCACAAAGATGTATATTTTTTTGGCCATGGAATAGATATAGATAACCCTTATGAAATGGCTAACGAAATAATTGATTTGAAAAGACAAAAGCAAGAACTAATAGATTATTTAAAAGATTTAATAGACAATAAACATACTAATAATAAAGTGTTATGGTTTGATAGTGAATATGCTAAAACTTATGGAGAATTATGCAATATGGCTGGATATAAAGCCAATAGATTAGCATTAGTACCATTAAGTGAAATAGAAAAATTTTTATCTAAAATAGAAAAGGAGTAAATATGCAAACCGAATGTTATAAAATGTTAGATTATATAATTAATGATATTTGCAATTACAATTACGAAAAAAGAATTGTTTTAATAGAAAAATATATAGAAATAATGAAGTTAATAGTTGAATTAGAAAAGAGTGATAAGTAATGAATGAAGATAGTTTATATAATAGATTAGCAAAAGGAATATTAACCGATGAAGAAATAGACAATTTAGTTGATGAAATTATGAATATTCCAGTAGAAAAAAATAATAATTGTTTATCAAGTTACGGAAGTATAAATGTTGATGACTTAATTGATAGTATTAAAGAATTAAGAAAAGTGCCGACTTATGATGAATTATTAAGAGAAAATGAAAAACTAAAAGAACAACTACAACAAAAAGAAGATATTATAAATAAAGCAAAAGAATTTATTAAAAAACATAATGAAAAAGCTGGAAAACTATATTATAAGTATAACAACAAATACTTATTAAGTGAAATAAAAGAAGATTTATTTGAAATATTAGATAATAAAGGAGAATAGATAATATGAATATTATAAATGAAATAACAAATGAACTAGCAAAAAAACAAGCAAATGAAATAGATAAAACTATAATTGAATTTCTTGAACAACAAGGTTATAAGAATATAACTATTAATTCTTTAAATACATTAATTAAAAAATGGAGAGTGGAAGGGAAACAATTAAGATACGAACTGTTTTATAAAAGTTTAGAACAGAATGCTTTTTCAATAAGACAAGAATATATAATAATTCCTTTCTTTGATTTAATTCCATCAACAATAACAAGAAATGACATTTATGAGATGTATAATTTAAAAACCAAAGGATATATGTTAGGAGAATAGATAATATGACAAAAAAAACAATAGTATTTGATTTTGATGGTGTTATACATATTGGCTATAATGGTTGGAAAGATGGCAGTATTTATGGCGGGATTGATACTAATTTATTAGATTATATCAAAACATTGATGAAAGACTATTATATAGTAATATCTAGTAATAGACCAGCGCAGCAAATTGTAGATCATTTGAATAAAGTATCCGATTTAAAATTTGAAATTTTTAATAAAGATTTTGGTAAAAATATGTACTGGACCAAAGATGATGTTATTGGTGTTACTAATGAAAAACCGGTAGGCATTTTATATGTTGATGATAGAGCGTTTAGATATAATAACTTGCAAAATTTACAACAGTTTATTGATGAGAAAGTGAGTGATTAATATGATTAAAAAAGAAATATATCCTAAAACACAAAGATTAAAAGTGAATGGTGAGCGGGTTTACGTAACAGAAAAACTTGATGGAAGTAATTTAGTATTTTTTAAAAAGAATGATATTCTATATGTAGCACAAAGAAAAAGTATATTTGCTATCGATGAATTAGAAGAAGTTAAAGGAGTATTGTACAAAGGCTTGTATCAATGGTTATTAGATAACAAAGATACTTTGCAAAGTGAATTGCATGAAGGTAGTGCTATATGCGGAGAATGGCTCGGTATGGGTGCACTAAAATATACAATAGATGAATTCGATAAAAGATGGTATATGTTTGCTAAAGCTAGAGTAGATGATGATTTTAAGTTAAGTGATTTTAATTACTATCACGAAAATTTTATATATCCATTTGAAAGTCAAGTTATACCCAACTTTATTGGAATAGTACCAGAAGTAACTGAATTAAATGTTCTACCTAACAAAGAACATCTTGATAGTATTTATCGAAAATATTGTGAAAAAGTAAATCGAAATGTCGAAGGTTTTGTAATAAATTATCATAACATTATTTCAAAATATGTAAGAATGAAAAATGGAAAACTACAAGAGCATTTTGATAGGGGAGATTAGATTATGAATGACTGGGTGGCAGTAGAAATATCTCATGAAAGATATACATTTAATACTGATGTAGTATATCACGTTAATAAAACTCTAGAAGAGGTCTGTAATTATCATGGTTTTAATTATTCCGAACTAAAAAAAGAAGATGATAATCGTTACGTAGCTGATAGATGTGAACATGATAAGTACGATATAATTGATGATAACATGATTAGATATAGCATTCACGCACTTTTAATAATAGATGCTCAATATTTGTGGGAAACAGCCATAAAAGATGGGAAAGAATTTGAAATTCCATTTGTTTTTGGAGACACGAATAAAAAATTTGGATTAATTGATTTTAGAAAGTAGGTAGGATTATGAAAATAGAAATAATGGATTTATTACATAAAATATATAATCTTGATGACATGCCGAAAAAAATAATTTTTGAAAATTGTGTATGGGGATACTGTAGTGAATTCCAAGATTATCAAAGTGAAAGAGGCTATCTATTTGGAGATTATATGTGCAATATAAATGAAACCGGAAAATTTTTAAATGCTGAAGTAGAAATAATTAATTGTGAAGAATGGAAACAAATAGTAGGTTTTCCAAATTATGAAATATCTACCAAAGGAAATATAAGAACTAAAGAAAGATTAAACAATAAAAATGATATTAAAAAAAGCAAATTGTTAAGTAAAAGAAAAAATAATGTTGGTTATGAATATGTGATATTATCAAATAAAACACAAAAGCATAAAACTTTAACTGTTCATAGATTAATGGCAAAAACTTTTTTAAATAATTATAGTGATAACCTAGAAGTAAATCATATAAATGGGATAAAAGATGATAATAGAATAGAAAATTTAGAGATGACAACACATAGTGAAAATGTAAAAAAAAGATATGAAATTGGTAATATTGGTAATAATTATAAAGCAGTTAATCAATATGATTTAAACAACAACTATATTGCAACATATAAATCATCTTACGATGCGGAAAAAGTAACAGGAATAGGAAGAACGTGTATTGGTGGATGTTGCAGAAAAGAACATCATACTGCAGGAGGGTATATTTGGAAATTTGCAGAAGAAGATAAACCTATAATAGAAAAAATAGATTTAGGAAAAACAACACCAAATGGCGAATATATATTATCGGTAAGAGATGCAGAAATACAAAATAAAATAAACGAATTTATTGATTATATAAACAGAAAGGAAGATAAATAAATGAATTTATGGATACGTTCGCAAGATAAAAAGATATTGTTAAATCCTATTTTTATAGAATATGACAGAAAAATAGTGGAAAATAAAACAAATTTATACTGTGGAATACATAAAATAATTACATTTTATAATGGAATACAATATATTTTAGGAGAATATGAAACACAAAAAAGAGCATTACAAATATTAGATGAAATACAAAAAATAAAAAGTATAGAAGTTAACGACTATGTTTATGAAATGCCAAAAGAATAGACAATTAAATTTTGTCTTCTTTTATTTATTTGATATAATATATTTGTATATACAAAACAGGAATTTGCTTTTGACGCACAGTAGTAAGTCAACATTAACTACTGTTTCATATATGCCATTAGAGAATAGCAAAAGTAATATTTTAGTGTTGAAATGTATTACAAGTAGTTATTGGTATTGTCAAGACATATATGCTTTAAGAATAGTAATTATACTATTCTTTTATTTTGTGGTAAAATATATTAGAGGTGTATATATGAATAACAATATGAATATACTGGAAATAGATATAAATAAACTAATATTTCCAAAATATAATCCTAGAAAAAAATTAAAACCAGAGGACAAAGAATATCAAAAAATTAAAAAAAGTATTGAAGAGTTTGGATATACTGATTTGGTAATAATTAATAAAGACAACACAATTATATCAGGAAACCAAAGAACACAAGTTTTAATGGATATGGGATATAAAAAAATAAAAGTTGTCCAAATAGATATTGATAAAACTAAAGAAAAAGCATTAAATATAGCACTAAATAAAATAACTGGTGAATGGGATTATGTTATGTTAGGTGATTTATTACTTGATTTAGACTCACAAAACTACGATTTGGAAATAACAGGATTTGATTTAGACGAAATTGAAGGAATAATGGCTCCATTAGGATTAGAAGAAGAAAAAGAAGTTATAGAAGATGACTTTGACTGTACTCCTCCAGAAGAACCTAAAGCAAAATATGGAGATATATATCAATTAGGAAACCACTATCTAATGTGTGGAGATAGCACGAAAGAAGAAGATGTAGCAAAATTAATGAATGGTGTTAAGGCTGATATGGTATTTACTGATCCACCATATAACATTTCATATCAAGGAATAAAAGATAAAAGAAAAATAATTAATGATAACTTGGAAGAGGAAGAATTTATAAAATTTTTAGAAAAATCTATAATGAAATGTAAAACAGCTTACGTATGTTGTAGTTGGCAATATTGTAATCTTTTTAAAAAAGCAATGGAGAATATAGGAATTCCTCCTAAAGCTATGATTGTGTGGAACAAAATAAACCCTGCTCAGCATTTAGACAAATATTTTAAACAGCACGAAATAATATTTTACTATGGTAAATTTGGAGGAGAAAAAACGGTTAGGGGAGATATTTGGGAATGTAAAAGGCAAAAAAATACAGTTCACCCAACAATGAAGCCTATTGAACTTATTTCTATGGCTATAAAAGACAATCCTAAAGATAAAATAATTTATGATGGTTTTGGTGGAAGTGGTAGTACATTAATAGCTTGTGAACAATTAGATAGAAATTGTTATATGATGGAACTTGACCCAAAATACGTTGATGTAATAATACAAAGATGGGAAACATTTACAGGTAAAAAAGCAATAAAAGTAGAAGGAGAATAATAAAATGATAGAAAAAGTAAACCCTATGCATCCAGACAAAGTAGCTGATAGAATAGCAGGAGCAATAGTAGATTTAGGATATAAAAAAGAAGAAAATCCTAAAATAGCAGTAGAAGTATTAATAGGGCATGGAAATTGCACTGTAATTATAGAAACAAGTGTTAATTATGCAAAAAAAGAAATAAGAAAAATAGTTAAAAGAATAACAAAATGTAATAAATGGAAATGGAACATAAAAATAGTAAAACAAGATATTCATTTGGCAAATAACCAAAGCAAAGAAATCAGATGCGGTGATAATGGAATATTTAAAGGATTTCCATTAACTGAAAATGAAAAATTATTGAGTAAATATGCAAGAAATTCGTATTTAATTTATCCGACTGATGGAAAATTTATATTAACTGACGATAAACTTATATGTTGTCAAAGTAATGTAAGTAATAAAGAATACAAAAAATTTACAAGTGTAATAAAAGATAAAAAAGTTATTATAAATCCTTTAGGAGAATGGACTGGTGGAACTGATGTGGATACTGGAGCAACTAATAGAAAATTAGGTAGCGACATGGCACAAAGTGTAACTGGTGGTGGGTTACATGGTAAAGACTTATCTAAAGCTGATGTATCAGTTAATATTTATGCTTTTAAAAAAGCACAAGAAACCGGAAAAGTTGTAGAATTATGCTGTGCTATTGGAGATACTGAAATAGATGGCAAACCATATAAAGAAATAGTTGAAGAAGCAAAAAAATACATAAATGAAATAGGTGGATTTGAAAAGTTTGCAGAATGGGGATTATTTTAAAGTAGGTGATTAAATGGCTGAAAAAAGAAAAGTAGGCAGACCTAAATTTCAAATAGATTATGAAACTGTTGAAAAACTTGCTCATATTCAATGCACAAAAACTGAAATAGCAAATTTCTTGGGTTGTTCTGTAGATACACTAGATAGAGATGCTAATTTTGCGGAACATTATAAAAAAGGATTAGATGGTGGCAAAATGTCTTTAAGACGTATGCAATTCAAATTAGCAGAAAAAAATAGTGCTATGGCAATATTTTTAGGTAAACAATATTTAGGACAAAAAGATATCGTAGAACAACAAAATGTTGAATTAGGAAAAGTTACTGAATTATTATCAAAAATTAAGGAAGAAGCAAATGATAATTAGTGATAAACAAAAAGAATTTATTAGAAATTGTAATCATAGAATAAATTTAAAAATAGGTGCTAGAAGATGTGGCAAAACTTATTTAGATGATTTATATGTAATTCCAAATAGAATAATAGAAAGAAAAGACAAAGATGGATTAAATGTTATATTTGGGGTATCAAAAGGAACGATTGAAAGAAATGTACTTCAACCTATGAGAGAAATTTATGGAAAAAACCTAATCGGATTTATAAATTCACAAAACATAGCAAAATTATTTGGAGAAGATGTTTATTGTTTAGGCTGTGAAAAGATAAGCCAAGTATCTAAAATACAGGGTACTTCTATAAAATATGCTTATGGTGATGAAATAGCCAAATGGAACAAAGATGTGTTTATGATGATTTTAGGTTCTTTAGATAAAAGCTATTCTTGCATGGATGGGGCATTAAATCCAGAAAGTAAAACACATTGGTTAAAAAAAGAAATATTAGATAAAATAGAAGAAAAAGAACTAGACATTTATACTCAATATTACACTATATTTGATAATCCGTTTTTGTCAAAAACATTTATAGATAATTTATGTAAAGAATATGAAGGGACTGTATTTTATAATAGACTTATTTTAGGTCAATGGTGCAATGCTGAAGGGTTAATTTATAAAAGGTTTGCTGATAACCCACAAAAATATAAATGGACTAAAAAGAAAGAAAATGGAGAATATGATTTGCCTCAAGGATATACAATAATTGGTATTGACTATGGTGGTAACAAGTCAGGACAAGCCTTTGTGTGTACTAGAATAAGTTATGACTTTAAATATGTAATTGCTTTAGGTAGCGAAAAACACATGGGAGATATAGATCCTGACAAATTAGAGCAATTACAGATAGAATTTGCAAAAAAGATGATGTATAAGTATAATTGTGATATAGATTATATGTTGCCCGACAATGAAGAAGTAGTACTTATTAGAGGGTTAAGAAGAGCAGTTGAAACAAACAATCTCAATACTTTGGTTAGAGGATGCGTTAAAGAGCCAATAAACGATAGAATAGATTGTGGAAGAACTATGATTGCTTACGACATATTTTACTACATAGAAGAGGAGTGTGATACGTTAGTAGAAGCCATATCAAGCGCTTTATGGGATAGCGAAAAAAATGAAGATACAAGATTAGATGATTTTACCACTGACATTGACACAATAGACGCATGGGAATATAGTTGGTGTAAATTTATAAGAAAAATTAATGACATGATTGAAAGAAAGAGGAGTGATAATATATGCTAAAGAATATATTTCTTTGGATAATACAAACTTTGTTTAAAAAAGAAACAGAAGCAACTAAAAGGGAATTAGAAGATAATCAAAAATACGCAGTAGAATATGAAAGAATAGATAAGATTAATTTTAATGCTATATTTAGTAATAAAATAGCGAATTATGTATCAAATGATAGTTCAATGAACATTACAGGAGATAACGCTAGAAAAGATTTACTTGAAAAGATAGGACAATCTTTATGGAAAAAAAGAAAAAAGATAGTGTCATCAGGACTTGGTTATGGCGGAATATTCCTTGTTCCTTATGTAAAGGGAAATAAATTATTCTATAATAGAGTTCCACAAGGAAGAGTTACGATTGATAGCATTGAAGGAGATTTGATAATTGGTGCTACTATACTAGCAGAACAAAAGGTTATATCTCAAACGTTCGGTCAAGATAAAGTATATATAAGATGGACTAATTATAGGATTGAAAATGGTAATTGTATCATTGAACAAAAATTTACTGATGGAACAGGTAAAGAAATAGATACACCTAGTTTTTGGCAAAATATAATGCTAAAACAAACAATTTCTAATTGTGATAGGGCATTATTAGGATATTTTAAAAGTCCTGTAAATAACCGAAAGATGATGGATAAATATGGAGTTCCTATCACTTATGGTTGTGATGAAACAATAGCAGAAATAAGAGATACATTAAAGAAGATAGTTAGAGAATATGACTTAAAGGATGCATTTATTGGTGCTGATTCAACAATGTTTGGGAAAAATGGATTAGTAGAAAATGGATTATTTAAGAAATTAGACACAACCGAAGATAATTTCTTTTATGAATTTAGCCCAGCAATTCGTGAAAGTTCTTATTACGCAAGACTTCAAGAACTTTATCAAAGATTAGAAAAAGAAATAGGAACGAGTGCTGGTATATTAAGTGAAGTTCAAACACAAAATGCAACGGCAACTGAAATTAAGAGAGCAATGTATGATACATTCTCAATTGTTGATGATGTAAGAACTAATTTTGAAGCTTGTATGGAAGACTTCTTCTATGCTTGTAATGTATTAGCAAATGCTTATAATTTAAGCCCACAGGGAGAATATGCACTATCTTATGACTGGAGTTATTCATTATTAGAAGATAGTCAAGAAGCATTTAATCAAGCAACTACAATGCAAAGTAAAGGAATTATATCTAAAGTTGAATTAAGACAATTCTATAAACCGAACGAAACATTAGAAGAAAGCCAAAAAGCAATTGAAGAAATAAGTCAAAACGAACCTACAATGAGGCAACTATTAGGAACTAGTGAAGAATAGGTGATGTTATGGATAATAACAAACTCAAACTAGCAGAAGAAAGATTTTATTCAAGATTTGAAGCATTAAATAGTGAAATATTACAAGAATTTGGTAAAACTATATCAAAATTTGAAGGATTAAGTGTTTCTGAAGCCCATAAACTAGCCCAACAAATGAAAAATGGTCGTGAAATTGATAAAATAATGGAAGATTTGGAAAAAGCTAGTCAATTATCAAGGAAAGATTTAGAAGAATTGCTAGAAATAGCAGCCGAAGAAAACATTGAATTTGCTAATGTGTATTATGAAGCTAAAGGAATGGATAAAGTATCATACAAAGATAGCAAACAATTTCAAGATATAGTTAAATCAGTTGAAAAAACGACACAGGGTGTATTTTTAAACCTATCTAGTACAACTGCTATCAAATTACTAAAAGACAACGGAGAGGGCTATTTAAAGGGTATTAGAGAGGCTTACGAAGATGTGATAGATAGATGTGTTCTCGCAGTAGCAACAGGGCAAACCAACTATCAAAAAGCAATGTATGACACTATTAAGCAGTTATCAAGTAGCGGAGTTAAAAAAATATTTTATGATAATGAAGGTAAACGTGCTTATGCTAGAAGATTAGATAGTTCAGTAAGAATGAATATTCTTGATGGGGTTAGGCAAGTAAATATTGGTGTTCAAGAACAAGTTGGAAAAGAGTTTGGTGCTGATGGCGTAGAAGTGAGCCACCATGTTAATTGTGCACCAGACCACATACACATAGATGGGCAACAATTTAGTAAAAAGAAATTTGAAAAAATAAACAACAACTTGACAAGACCAGTAGCAAGTATGAATTGTCGGCACTTTGTATTCAGCATAGTATTAGGTGTTAGTAGTCCATTATACACTAAAAAACAACTAGAAGAAGATAGAAAGAATAACGAAAAAGGCTTTGAATACGAAGGAAAACATTATACTTTATACGAAGGAGAACAGCTTCAAAGAAAAATCGAACTAGCAGTAAGGCAACAAAAAGATTTGCAAATTATAGCTAAAGCTAGCAATGATAAAGATACTATTTCTAAATCACAAAGTAACATAACACAACTTACACAAAAATATAAAGAATTATCTAAAATAAGTGGTTTACCAACAAAAATGGACAGAATGAGGGTAGTAGGTTATAAAAGAACAAATGTTGCAAAAATGAAATAAAAATGTTATAATATTGTTGCGACACAAATATTATATTTGTTTATGAAAAGACTATTTCTAGTCTTTTTTTAGTGGCACTTACAAGTGCTTTTTTTAATGATAAAATTAAAGTAGAAAGGAGATAAGATTATATGTCAAAGGAGCACCCTACAATGAATGACATTGATTTAAATCCTTTTATTTTTCAATTATATGACATAAAAAATGTGATTGAAGAAATGATTATAGAATTAGAAAAGATGAAAGAAGGAATTAGAAATGTATAATAACAATTATTATCAACCGCCAAGAAATTTAGGAATTCAACCTAATTATCAGCAACCTATATATCAACCAATGTATCAAGTTCCAATAAGCCAACCAACTTCAAATGGGCTACTTGGAAAATTAGTTGATAGTGTAGATGTTGTTAAATCAATGGATATTCCTTTAGATGGTAGTGTTAGTTATTTTCCTTTAACGGATGGTTCGGCTATTGTAAGTAAGCAATTACAAGCAGATGGAACAAGTAAGACTACTATTTATCGACCAATTAATGACGAGAATATAGAATTACCTAAATATGCTACTTTAGATGACATTAAAAAAGAAATAAAAAATATAGATTTAAGCGAAATTGATGATTTAAAAGAAGAAATAAGAGAGTTAAAAAAGCAACTAAAAGATTTAAAGAAAAAAGGTGATTAATATGAAGAATCCAATTGATTTTTTTAAAATGTTTAAGGCTATGAGAAATCCTCAAGAAGCAATAATTGATATGGCTGGGGGTAATAATAATCCTATACTAAAAAATGCAATTGATATGGCTAAAAATGGCGATAATGAGGGTGTTATGAAATTAGCAGAAAACTTATGTAAAGAAAAAGGTATAAATTTTGAAAAAGAGTTTAATAAGTTTAGCAAAGACTATCAAGATTTTATGAATATGTTTAAATAAGATATTTGGTTTTTAATATAATATGCGTATTCCAAATATCTTATAAATAAAGGAGGAATAAAAAATGAATTACGATAGTTCACTTTCTGCTAGTGATGTTGCATTAATAACTGGAAGAAATGGCTCTAATGGAAATGGATTTGGCGATGCCTTTGGTGGCAACGGAGCTTGGTTTATAATCTTGTTCCTTATCTTCGCTATATTCGGTTGGGGTCGCAACGGATTTGGTAGAAATGACAACGGAGGAAACGGAGGTTCAAGTATGACTTATGTTCCTTATGGTTTGGGAGGTATAGGCAACGCTTATACTGACGCTACAATTCAAAGAGGTTTTGATAATCAAGCGGTTATCAACAAATTAAATGGTATTGAAAACGGATTATGTGATGGTTTTTATGCAGTAAATAACACATTATGTCAAGGATTTGCTGGAGTAAATCAAAATATAATGCAAAATGGTTATGAAAGTAGATTAGCTACACAAAATTTAAGTTCTCAGTTAGCAAGTTGTTGCTGTGATTTAGGTTATAAAATTCAAGATTGTTGTTGTACAACTCAAAGAAGTATTGATAATATAAATTATAATATGGCTATGAATACCAATAGTATTCAACAAACATTATGTAACAACACTAGAGATATTTTAGAAAATAACAACAACAATACTAGAGCAATTTTAGACTTCTTAACTAATGACAAGATTTCTACTTTACAATCTGAAAATCAAGCACTTAAATTCCAAGCAAGTCAAACTGCTCAAAATGCTTTCATCACTGCTAACCAAGAAGCACAAACTGCTGAATTGATAAGAAGATTAGGTGCTGATTGCCCACAACCTTCATTTATCGTTCAACCACCTCAACCAGTAACATTCCCTGCTAATTGCTGTGGTCAATTTACAGGATTTAACAATTGCAACTCAAATTGTGGATGTTATTAATTAAATAGTGTGTCCGCTACACTTTAAAAGCGTGATTTATTAAAAGAGATAGTAAATCATGCTATCTCTTTATTTATTTGAAGGAGGAATAAAATGAATTGTATAAGAAATTGCAAACTTTGTCCTAAATTAATATTATCACAATCAATTACTTTTACTGCTGATACTTTAGTAGTCAATCTACCTGCTAATTCTTATGGTAATTGTAAAGAATATTGTATAGTATTAGCTCAAAGTCTACCAGATGAAACAACAATAAATGCTCCTGTAGTTTTCACAATTGGAGATGGAACAACAACTTATCCTTTTGTAAATTGTGATTGCACTCCTATTTTAGCAAGTCAAGTAAGAACTAGAAGATTATACAAAGTAAGAGTTAACACAGCAGTTAATGCAGGAGTATTCAAATATATCGGAGATTGTCCTCTTCCCAGCAACTCAACAACTTTAATAAATAGTCTACCAGCCGAAACAACACCAACTCTTTAGGAGGTAGTTATGGAAGAAGAAAAAAAGGAAGAAAAGACATTCCAAACTGAATTGATTGAAAAAACTGAACAAGCAATAAAGACTGTTGCTGAACAAGGATTAAATAATAATAATATTGATTTCTTGTATAAGGCAGTTGATATTCATAAAGATTTATGTAATGAAAATTATTGGAAAGCAAAGGAGGAATATTATATGTATGGAAATTATGATGATATGAGTTATGGAAGACGAGGAGTAAGAGGAACTGGTCGTGGTAGGTATAGTGAAGGCTCTTATGGGAGAAGAGGAGTGCCTGGAACTGGTAGAGGACGCTATCGTGGTGAAGAAATGCTAGATGAAATGAGTTATCATTATGGAAATTATCATAATAGCGGTAACTACGGTGCAAAAGAAGATAGTGCCTACAAAATGACTGAAGCATTTAAAGAATTTGGTTTTTCTATCGCTGAAGAATTAGAACCAAATGAAAAAATGATGTTCAAACAAGCAATGCAAGAAATAATGCAAGAATTAGAAAGATAATGAATTATAGATTTTATAATGCTAATAGTCACAATAATTTTATTAATGATTGTTTTCCTAGAGCATATTCTGTAGTAATGAACATAACTTGGATAGAAGCATATAAAGAATTATGTAAAAGTGCTATGGAACAAGGTCATATGATGGATAGTGTTATTTTTGTAAGAGATTTTTTAGATAAAAAATTTAAAAAAATTCCTTATAAAGAAACATATATAGGAGAATTTGCTGAAAATCACCCTATAGGAAAATATTTAATAACAACTAAAAATCATATAACTGCTTGTATAGATGGTTATATTGTAGATACTTGGGATTGCACTAATAGAAAAATAGAGTATATATGGAAAATAGCATAAAAATATGTTATAATTATATATAGAGGAGTACCACAACTGCTCCTCTGATACTTTGTTGTGGGAGGTATTTTTGTAATGGATAAAAAAGATAAAAAAAGATTAATAATTATAAGACATAGTATGTATTGTAGATGTTATTATCCTACTACTAATGGATATGAAAGATATGGCGGTAGAGGGATAAAAATGTGTGATGAATGGATAAATAATCCTCAAAGTTTTTATAATTGGGCAATAAATAATGGTTATAAAGAAGGATTAACTATTGATAGAATAGATGTAAATGGAAATTATGAGCCTAGTAATTGTAGATGGGTAACTAAAGAAGTTCAAGATAATAATAGAAGAAACAATAGAAAAATAACTTATAAAGGAGAAACAAAAACTTTAACACAATGGTGCAAAGAATATAATATAAATATTGTAACATTAAGTGATAGGTTAAAATCTGGTTTATCATTCGAAGAGGCATTAAAAAAACCAGTTATAAAGAGTGGAGGTAAAATATTATATACATTAAATGGTAAAACAAAATTATTAAGTGAATGGTGTAAAATATATAATATAAATTATCAAACCGCTTGGAAAAAATCAAAAAAAGGTTATAGCATAGAAAAAATATTAAAATTAAATAAAAACAAAAGTGATTAATATAATCAAAAGAGGTGAAAAACCTCTCTAATATGGGAGTATAGCCAAGAAGTAAGGCAAAGGTCTGCAACACCTTGAGCGTGGGTGCAATTCTCCACTACTCCCTCCAATTTTTATTTATTTAAAAAATATGATATAATAAAATTAGGTGATAAAATGATAAAACATAGCAATATCTGTCTCTTATACACATCTCCGAGCCCGCGAGACACTGAGCGATGTCGGAAGCCGTCTTCTGCTTGAAAAAAAAAAG
>ERZ1090861.841-NODE-841-length-17453-cov-6.971836_pt1 | contig 17453 bp, 21 predicted proteins | sample MGYA00478482_ERZ1090861 | MGnify/ENA primary metagenome ERZ1090861 (study PRJEB33644, sample SAMEA5815744) | chicken gut metagenome | biome: Chicken; feature: Gastrointestinal Tract; material: Caecum | place: Ireland | collected 2019-01-01 | study: A study of the... | reverse complement strand
GCGGCGTCTGCCCCGGAGCCCTTTGCAAGCTCCTCGTTGATAAGCGCCTGATAGTCTACGGACGGGTCATAAGCAACCTGCGTGCTCGTGTTCTGGTTGGAGTTGTTGGTGTTGGTGTTTGTGTTCCCGCTCGGGCGGCCTGTCCCGCCTCCGCCTCCGCCACCGGAATACCCTCCCCCGCCGGTCGCCTGATTATATATGTCCTGAGCGCCGGACAGGTTGCCGTTCACAACCTCCTGCGCCGCCTGCGCCTTGTACTGCGCTATGAGGTCAGCATATCCCGTCTCAGCCGCTATCTGTGCAAGCTGCGTTGCAAGCTCTCGCTCAAGCTCTGCCTGTGCCTCAACCGAGGCGTTGTTGTTGGCAAGCTGCATCTGCCCGGCGGTGCCGGTGTTTAGGCCCTGCGCGTTGAACCACTCGTTCAGGTTGCGGTTCTGTATGGCCGCGTCGGTTGCCACACGGGCCTTTGCGCGGTCGTACTGGTCTTGCAGGGCAACGACCTGCGGCAGCGCATAAAACGCCTCTTCGGGGTTGTAATTGAGCTGCGAACCCCCATAGCCACCGCCGTAATACCCGCCGCCATAGTAGCCGCCGCCTCCACCGCCGCCGCTTCCGCCGTCGGAGCTGTCGTCGGACGCGCCTGCGGCCGGGCTGGAAAATTTATATGTTGGGTCATAGTCAAGGCCCTGTCCGGCTATCTTGGCATTGCGCAGTATCTCCCACTGCGCGAGCTGCGCTCGGTTTGCCCCGGTGCCCTTCGCCGCCTCCTGAGCTATCAGGGCGGAGTAGTCGACATTGGGGTCGTATACCTCGTTGCCCGTCGGCGTGTAGTTATGTACAATGCTGCCGTCCGGCGAATTGTTGTACACATAGCTCTTGGGTATGCTGTTGTTATAGCCGAGGTAGTCAACCTTGGCATTGTGGTAATCTTCGTACTGTTTGAGCAGCGTGGGGCTGGCGTAAACGCCTTTGGCTGCCTCGTCTGCAAGCAGCTGCGCGTAGTCTTTGCTCATGCTGAGATTGTAAAAATCTCCGTCTGCGTCGTAGTAATAGGCCATTCAGCCACCCCCTTTGCTCTGCTCCAAGCGGTCTATGCGGATTTCGTGATCGTCTACGCGTTTCTCAACCTCGTCGATACGCCCGTGTATCTTCGTGTGCGTCTCATGGCTTTTGGCGAGGAAGCTGTCGTAGTTCTTGGCAAGGCTGTCAACAACCGCCGCAAGCCGCGCAATGGTTATGTTCAGTTTCACAATTGGCGCGGTGACCCCCGTCACCAACGCGATTAGTGCGGCTACAACGCCGACAACTTCCCACTCCGTCATGCCTTACTCCTTCGGCTTGTTGTAGGTAAGCGCCTGCTGGCTGTCGCTTATGCCCTTAGTGGTAGGGTCGGTGACAATGCCGAGCACCGCCAGCACAGCGAACGCGGCGTTTACAATGTCAAGTATCTGCTGCTGGATTCCCTCAAGCTCAAGCTGGAAGCCAAACAGCGCCGCCACAGCCTGCACCAGCAGGATAACAGCCGGAATAAGCGTCAGCCAAAAGCTCTTGTTTTTGATGCGTACAGTCCAGTTAATCATTCTTTTTGCCCTCCATCCTGTAAAGCATGGCCCAAAGCTCCACACGGCTTATCGGGTCCTGCGGTCTCGTGCCGTCCGATATGCCTTGCTCCTTCACCCACTCGGTCACAATTTCCTGCTCTTTCTCCCACTCGCTCTTTTCCGGCGCGGCTATGTAGTCAAAGGGATAGTTCTTGCCGGGGCAGGCGGTGGCAGACAGGTCGCTGTGCCGCACAACCAGAATGTTCGGATATCTCTTGCGGATGTCCAGCGCCAGCGCCCTTAGCGCTTCCCGCTGCGCGTCGCTCATGGTTTCTGTGTCGAAGTTGCCTTCGGCGCAAATGCCTATAGAGCGGTCGTTGTATCCGCTCGTGTGCCCACCCTGCATGTCCTCCGGCCTGCCGCGGTATATAGTGCCGTCGATCGCGACGAAGTAATGATAGGCGATGCCCGCCCAGCCTTTGGACAGATGATAATTGTGTACCGATTCCACGGTGCCGCGCCCCGCTTCATGATGCAGTACGAGGTAATCAGTGGCTATCCTCGGCGTAAGCGGGTACGCCCATTCGAGATTTGTTTCTATAATGTTAATAGACATTTGTCCTCCTCGAGCAATTTAACGCAATTATGATATGGAAAGAGTAAAGTCGCTTGTTACGAAGAAAACCATGACCTCGACGCTGCTCCATTCTTGGCTAAAAACTTTGGTTATCGCGCCACTTGTTGATGCTTGGGGGCCGATAAAACCAGGCTCGCGCTGATAGAAAACAAGGAGGCTGTTTTCGGGAGTAGATATTGTTACTTGGCCGCGATCAATGTTGTGCCACCCGCTATCGTCAACATACAAAAAGTCGGGATAAATCCCATTGTTGCTAACATAACTGATATTAATTGTGCCGGTAACCATCTTCGCGCCCGCAGTGAGATTCGGGTTGAATATCATGCGGACGCCTCCTGTGAGACGCTTATCCAAAAGCCCAGTATTCCGCGCTGTAGTTGCCAGCGGCAACGAAAATGGACAGCGTGTTTCCGTCGGCAGACAAAGTCGCGCCCGCGCCGCTCCAAGGACCGTTTGCTCCGCCTCGCGCAGTCACGTAACAATACCCGGATACGACAACCAACGCGAACAGCGACGTTGGGACTTGAATTTCCATGGTTTGGTTGTTGTATTGGGGCGTAACAACGTTGTGCGCCAGCAGCTTTATCCCGCCAGAGCCTGCGCCCGGATTGATAATCATTTCCCGCCACCTGCCTTTTGTACAAAGTGGCGAGTAGGGAAGCTAAGCGCCCCCCCCCGTTGGGATTTTATGGTATTTGTTCATTTTGCTACCTCCGTTAATACCAAATAGCACAAGTATACTGTGCGGTCTTCTCTGCGGTATCAGAGCCTGTGCCTCTGTGCGCATAAGTTAGGGTCTTCCCATCTTGTGAAAGACGCCAGCCATAGCCGTCAGGGTTTGAGCCGGGCACAACCCATCCGCTTCGTATGGTAGACGCGAACAATATTGAATCCTCTGTTTCGGCGCGAACAATTTTCGCGGACACGCCAAGCGCAATGTTGTGTATACTGCTCGTTGATTGCCGATAGTCAAAACTTCCCGAAATAATTTTTGCGGAAAATCCTCCGCTGCCGCCGATCGCAGGAATCATGCGGCACCTCCAAACATCAGCCGAAGGCCCAGTATTCTATTGTTCCGGTGGTGCCTTTTGTTATTGTAAGCTGAGTCCCGTCGGAAGAAAGCGTCGCTTCCAGAAGCTGAGCGTTTTCGATGAATTGGCCTCGCAAAGCAATGGTACCTTCGCCGTCGCCGCTCGTTAAGAACACAAACCACGACTCCGGGATTGATATAACCCGAGGCCTGGATGCTAACACAAAGACGTCGTGCTTCTGCATTTTTATCCCACCGGAGCCGCCCGCGCCCGTATTCACTATCATGCGCCCGCCCTCCTTTGGGCAAAGCGCCAGTTTTTAGGAGGCCGCCCCCCTCCGTTATCACTTTTGAGTTTTTTGTTCATTGTGCTACCTCCTTACGCTTTTTCTCCGTAGCAGTAAACCGTGAGCGGGCGCGAGCCGCCAGAGTCTATGGCGGTGCCTCCGCTCACTATAAGCGTATCTCCTGAAGCGTTAAGCTGCGCAGACAAAAAATATGCGCTTACGCCAGAAATGGAATAGTCCACTTTAACGCTCCCCTGTCCTCCATTGCGGTAGGCAAATATTCCGCCAAGAACACTTTGGTTTGGAAAAAAGTTTGCTTCGCCTAAAATGGCCGCTGCCACCGCAGGATTAGAAAGCGGGAAATTGTGCGTTTTCGTGCCATCCTGTGGTATGACTATCGTCTCTGTCCAATATTCATATTCGAGTGTGCCCCCGCTGTTTTGCACAGGAATCATGTGCTCAACTCCCTATTGGAATAATCGCCACATACAGCGGGATGCTCGCTGTTGGCGTACTGTCACATTTGAACGTCAAGCTATTCGCCGCCTGAGCAATGGCCTTTACGCCCGCAGCCGTCCACACATCCAGCGCGGTAGAGCTTTGCGGGCAGGGAACAATAAGCTGTTTGGTGGCGTCGGCCAGAACGCCATTCACCGTCAGTGCCCTTTGGTTGTTGCTCCACCCCGTGTTAGGCAGCGTAACGCTCACATATGTTGCCTTGCTCGCGGCGTTCACATCAGCGGCGGTAAGCGATATATCAGCGGTCAGTTGCTTCCCGTTGACGGTGCGCGTTGTTGGCACAGCCCCGACGTCGGCGGCGGTAGGCGTCCAAGTGCTGGGCCTTGCGCCAACATCAGCGGCAGTAGTGCTGTGCGGATTGCCCGTCGTTATCTGCGAGTGGTCATAAGCTGTTTTGCCTCGGTCGCCACGATAGGCCGTAGAGCTTGTCTCGCCAAGGGCGAGGCTCGAAGATATCTCCACATACTCTGTGCCGCCCCAGCGGTAGGTGATGTTCGTATCCTCGGCAACATATATTTTCCCGTCCTCACCGGTGGCCGGGAATGCCGCCCTGTTGGTAAATTCCAGCACATCGTCAACGTAGGACGGTAGCTGCGAACTTGGCACGCGGCCTGTGCTATCCAGCTCTGCCACGCCGCTCGCCGCGCCCTTCTGCGACGTGGGTATGTAATCCATGCTGGGAAGTTGCGCCGACGGAACTTTGCCGGAGCTGTCAAGCGTTGCGACGCCGCCAGCAGCGCCCTTTTGGCTATTGGGGACATAGTCCATGCTCGGCAGCTGGGAGGCGAGCACCTTGCCGGAATCGTCGAGAGTGGCAACGCCCCCGGCCTGCCCCTTCTGCGTGGCAGGTATCCTCGTCCCGGCAGCACTGTCAACATAGCCTTTGGTGGCGGCATCAGTGCCAGCAGTCGGAGTGGCGACGCCCGTAACTTTGTGCGAGTTCATGTTGAGGTCGCCGGTCATGGGCACAGTGCCGTTTGCTAAAAAGTCGCCGGAGCCCTCGCCGTTGGCACCGTTATAAATCTGGAAAGTGGTCGTGGTGTCATCAGTGAAGTATATAGTGTAGGTATCCATCGTACCGGCGGCATGATTACCGCCCGTCTGCTCGACTTTGGAAATGCCCACACCCGTGACGCCCTGTATGCCTTGGTTGCCCGTGTCGCCCTTCTGGCCTTGCGGTATGCCAAGAGACAGGATGTATTTTCCGTCAACAAGCGCGCCGGAAGCTGTGGCGTCAGCGTCAGGCCCAAGCGTGGTAACGTCCAGCTCCATGTTTACAATGGCGTCACGGGCGGCGGCGGCAGTAGTGGCGGCAGAGCTGGCAGTGGACGCAGACCCCGCGGCGGCAGTTGCAGCGCCGGAAGCAGCGTCCGCGCTGTCGGCGGCATCGTCAGCTTCCTCAGCCGCAGTAGTGGCGCTGTTTGCGGCATTGGTAGCGCTGCCCGCAGCAGCGGTTGCGGAGCCAGACGCAGCGGTGGCACTGCCCTCCGCTTCCTCGGCAGCTTTCTCCGCCGCCGTTTTTGCGGTGCCAGCTGCTTCCGCGCTCTGTTGCGCGCCGCCAGCGGAATTGCGGGCGTTGGTCTCGCTTTGTGCGGCCGCGGTCTTTGCCAGCTCGGCGGCTGCTTGTGCGGTTTCCGCGGCATCTTGAGCAGCTTCGGCAGCGTCTGCGGCGGCGCTCGCAGCGGCAGCTTTAGTGTCTATAGTTGCAAGCGATTCTTTGAACTCTTCCTCGGTGCCGGTATAACCGCCCTCAACGGCCTGTTCATAGGCAGACGCGCCGTCGTCGCCCTTCGGCCCCTGTACGAGCTTTGCGCCGTTGCCGAGGTCGGCGGTAATGACGCCGGGGATTTGTATGGTCGTTTCGTTCATTTATAGCGTCACCTCCGAAGTGGCGTCTGCCACGCCAACGCCTATCATTCGCTGTATGCCTATCACATTCCCGCCGTTGAACTTCACGCGAATATCAAGTGTTATAGAGCTGTTAGCCGGGAACGCAAACGTTTCATCCTGAGTAAGCGGGAGATAGAACACGGCGTCGGCGGTGCTATATGGGACATCCCCCGGATACAGCTTTCTCAACCCGTCTCCGAAAACAAACTCGACCTCGGCGACTTCGGCGATGTTGATAGGCTCGTCATTGAGCCGGATGTCAACGGGCAGACTGTAAGCGTCGCCCTGCTTGATTCGTGTTGCCATCTCTCACCTCACATATCCCGTACCTCTCACACGAATATCCACCGACACTACGGTCGCGGTCTTGTCGGCAGTGTTGTTGGAGAGGATAAGTTTGTAGTACGTGAACTTCTTCGCCTTGAGCTTCAGCCGCGTCATCTCCGGCACCTCGCCGGATGCAACACTGTCAAAGTCATATTCGGCAAAATCGGTTTTGTGGTCAGTCTCCGCGCTCACAGACAGGTAGCCGTTGTTCTCCGGCTTGATACCCACCCAAAGCATGGCGGAATATTTGCGCCGGAAGTCCTCAGTGAAGTCCATAGCGCCAGATTCCCAGTATGCGTCTATGGCCTCGCCGTTGTCGGCAAAGTATGTATCCGAGAAGTGGCGCAGCTCGCCGTCCCTCGTGCCAAAATACAACTCGTCCTTGTAGTTGATAAGACAACAGGCGGCAAAGTTCGTATACGTATACCATGCGTCTGCCGTGGTGTTCTGCACAAGCGCATTGCCGTTGTCGCCTATAACATAATACTCGTGGTTGTATTTATCGTAATAGGTCTTGGCGGTCTCAAGGTCGAATGTGCGTATGGTAGCGTCAACTTTCTGGGATATGCGCTGGGCATTTCTTTCGTCGCCGTTTATGTTGCCGCTGGACGACGTGGGCTTCCATTCCATGACGCTTCGGCCATCCAGCGTTCGCGGCCTGTTCTCCACGAGCACGGCTTGACCGGGCGCACAGTTGCCGACGCTCCTATTCACCGGGGATATATAGAAACCCGCCGTGAGTATGCCGTCCGCCAGCGTTATAGATCCATAATAGATGCTCCATGTGCTGTCGAGCTTGAAGGCCAGCAGCCGATTATAGTGCCTTATCATGGCTGTTATAGGCGTATTGGCGTCGCCCACATGCGCGACATTCAGGTCGGGGAAGTAGTCTGCCCTCGGCTCGCCGTTGGTGTCTATATCGCTGTAGAGCGCCTTGTTGGAGCCGTCCCCGTATATGAACACTCTCGTGTCCTGCGCGCCGTTGTAGAGCTCCGCATAGCGCATGGCCCGTACCTCGGACGCGTAGTTTACGGAGGCCGTGTAGGCGATCTCAATACTGTTTGTGCCCTCCGCCGGGGCCGTGCCGAGCGTGACCTTCCCGTTGGTTACATCCGATGAGCTTATTGTCAGGGCGGTGCCGGTCGCTACGTCCTTTGCAGAGTTGATAGAGGCAAGGCCCTTTTCCGGCAGTTGAAACACCGTTGTCTCCCCATCGGTGTTGAACTGTACGCGGCGGGTCGCCGTCAGCTTGTTTATCCCCTCAAGGGTTGTCCCGTCCCCGGTCGCCGGGTCTATTGACACCATGATAAGCGGGACATAGCCAGAGACGTTTTCGAGGTTTTCCCCGTCCCAGACCTTGTACTCGGAGCCATTCAACAGATACAGCTTCTCGCTGAAACCAAACATGAAAACGTCTTTCGTGGTGTCAAGCGTGCCGCAGTTTGTCTTTTCCCACGTTCCGTCTTCACCCTGCTCAAGCTCCCAAAGGCAGCCATTGCAAGCAGCGCAAAGCACTTCGCGCCCGCCTACAAAGCCGGACCATATGCCGCGCACCACCTTGTCGTTCGTGTTAGACGTGGCAGTAACTTCGTTAAAGCGCCACTGATATGAAAAAACAGTCTGCGTGGATTTCTCGCAATTGGTCTGGCATGTCTGGCAGCTCGCGCCCTGACAGTTCTGACAGGTGCTCTCGCACGCTGTCTGACAGGCATACTGGCATGACGACTGGCAAGTCTGGCAGGAAGACCCCTGACAATTCTGGCAGTAGTTTTCGCACGAGCTCTCGCATGTCACCTGGCATCCAACCATGCAGGTGACTTCGCAGGACACCGAGCACCCGGCCTGTCCGCTCGTCTGGCAGACGGACTCGCACCCCGTCTGGCAGTTGAGCTGGCAAGACGTTTGGCAGTTGTCCTCGCACGCTGTCAGGCACGAATACTGTGCATTGGTCTGGCAGTTTTCACACTGTCCGTTGCAAACGAGCTTGGTTTCGCAGGCAGCGGAGCCGTCACACCCGGCGCGCGTACTCGCGCTGGCTGCAAGAGGCTGCGCAGCGCTTAGATATTCGGGAACTTGTATACTCAAGCTTTGCCCTCCCATATCCTGCGAAACAGCTCATTTTTCTCCGCGCCCAAGGTCTGCATCACCCTTATCCCCTCGTTGAGCAGCGTACGCCTCCACCAGCAATACATCTCCGGCAGGCAATTCAGTTGCCCCGTCGCAAGGTAGTTGTTCGCCACGCAGCCGCCGTCGCACACTCTGTTGTATGGGCAGCTCTTGCAGTCATCCCCCTCGGCGCGTTGACTGTCATACAGCATCATCAGTTCAAGCCTGCGCTCCTCGTCCACGCCGTCATCAAGGTTGCCGATATAAAAGACGCTCTCCTCTCCCTCATTGGAGGTCATCTCCTGACAACCGTATATGTTCCCATTGGGATGTATGGACGCAAAGCGGGATGCCCCAAGGCCGCATTTGCCGCTTGCGCGGCAGTTTGGCTGGGCCCTGTATTCTCCCGCCGCTTCCGCGGCGTTTATTGCCCGGATATCCTTCCACGCGCTCTCGAAAGTCTCAAAGCGCATGGGCCTTCTGTCCTTCCGGCAGCAGGCTATGTAATAGTCTCCGTATTTGCGCACTTCTCCGGCGAGCGTGCCCCGCGCCTCTTGCGGCCACTCCTCAAACACATTCGGCACAACAAAGAAGTTGCCATACCCCTGTTTTTCTCCCCACATAATGTTCTCAAACACGTGTTCACATGTGGGTGGTATTGTCGTCATCCTGAGTGTCATGCCCGGCCAGTTTTTAAGCACCTTGGGAATCACCGGCGAGAGCGTGTCAAATGAGCCCTTTCCTCCATGAAACGGCCTGTTATAGTCCTGCGTAGGTTTATCCCCATCCAAAGAAAACAGCAGGCCAATATCATACTTCTTCATGAAGGCTATCTTCTCATCATCCAGCAATATGCCGTTGGAAGTCATGGACAACTCAAATGGCTCCTTGACCTCCTCCCGAAGATAGAGCGTCAACGGCTTTATTATGCTGTCCCACATGAGCAGCGGTTCTCCACCGAAGAAATTAATCCCGGGTGTTTCTCCGCTTTCTTTCGCGTTGCTCAGCAAAAACTCTGCCGCCCTCTTTGCCGTGTCATACGTCATGCGGCTTGGCTCCTGATGAACAAAGCAGTACCTGCACTCAAGGTTGCAGGCGTGCGTTACAATAAGCATCGCATATGTTATCTTTGCCAGCATGTCAGCCCGTCCTTACCAGCCCGGCAAAGCGATATACCTTCCCCGCGCCATCCTTGTAATAGTAGCCAATGTAGGAGCTCGCATTCGAGGCGTTCACAGTCACCGGGTCGCCAGACAGAGTAATGTTTCCTACGCTGTCGGCAGAGCAGTCGGGATACATCGTCCACGACGCGGACGAGCTGCCGCTCTCCGTCTTTAGTGTCTGTGTGCTCCCAGTGTTTACGGTGATGTTATATGCCTCGAGCAGCCCGGCGACGGTCTGGCTGCCGCCTCGTTTCTTTAGCGCGCCGCCAGCAGTTACCTTGAAGTTGCGCATAACAGCGGCTTCGCCCATTTTAAGGCTTGCTTCGCCCTCCTGCGCCTCGTTTACGCCGCGCCAGCGGTTTATCTTGTATACGGTCTCTTTTACCGCTGTGTTGACGTTCGCCATTAACTACCTCCAAAAGCCCTGAACTCTAAAGTTTTGGGCCACCTTTCATCCATCCCGGCGAGGCAAAGCCACGCCGGGATGCCTATACGTTTTTACCAGCGCGCAAATTCCCCATACTCAATGTGCCCGTATAGGTTTGTAATATCCTCCATATCGGCGGGGAGGCGGGATATATACAGGGCCTTGAGCTCCTCATATCGCTGCTGATAAAAGCTCGCGGCCGTGGGATTCTCATCTATGAGCAGATTGGCCGCAAGTCCGTAGGGCATGGCGCTGCGGGCATATGTGTCATCTGCTATCGGGACCATGTCGTCCACGCCCTCCACCGGCAGCCAGCTTGTCCGGTTTGACGTGAGCATGGCAAGTTCCGACACCATCATATTGACGATAGCTGGAGTCCGATTTAGATACTCCTGCGTGTCCGCGGTCTGCGCCTCGCCGCTCGCGGACAGCTCGTCCATTATGCCCATTGCAGCGTCAAACACGTCGCTCACATATGCCATCGCCGCGCCTCCTTTCGAAAATAGGGCGGGAGCAGGCCCGCCCTATACTGTTTGACTTACGCGCCCGGCGCAACCTTATCGATTACATCGGACGGGAACTTGCCGTCTGCATACGCCACAGCGCGGATGGTGTCGCCCGCTACCGCGCCGGTAATGGCCGTGCCGGTGGCGACGGTCTTGCGGCTGTCGCTGTACCTCGGGTCGGAGCCGTCGAGAGTGTAGTATATCGTGGTGGCGCCAGCGGAGGTAATGGTCTGATTGGCGCCGCTGCCGCTGTAAGCGGGGTTGGCCTGCTTCGTGCCGTTAGCTACGCAGGCATAGACGCCGGGAGACTTCTGCCCCAGGACGCCCGCCCAGTAGCGCACGCGGCCCTCGATGACGTTGCCGTTGATGCCCAGCGGGTCTTTGTGTATCTTGTACTTGTCCAGCTTCTTGACGAAGGGGCAAGCATCCTTATGCTGAAGGATGAAGTACACGCCGGTGGGCATGTCCATATCAGGCACAACGTGGACATCAAAGCCCGCAACGCGCGGGAGCTTGTTCTCGGTGAGGGCCTGAGAGCCGAGGCGCTCGAGATAGGTGAGGTTAGCAAGGTTTGGCAGCATGGCTGCGTAGGTCTCGGCAATGAACATGCTGCGGCCGCGGTGCGGAACATGGTTGTTGTTCATGTAGCTCGCGCCGGCCTGAATCAGGCCGAGCAGCGTCTCTGCGGTCGGGGCCGCGCTCGCCGCGACGGACTTGCCCGCATTGTTGGCCCACACGCCCAGCACATAAGTCTCTATCTCGGGAATGACGACCTCGCGTATCTGCACATGCAGCCGGGCGGAGGCGTCCTTGATGTTGTACTGGTCCTGCGCATTGCCCTCGTCGATAGAGCCGGTGAAGCTCCGGTCCTTGTCTATCTTGAAGGTCTGCACATGGTCTCCGATTTCCTTGATGTTGCCGTAACGGAAGGTGCCGTCGCGGTTGTAGTCGTTCATCTCCATCTTGTCAACGGAGTACACGGATACCTCGTTGACGCCGGTGAAGTCTACATTGCTGTTGGTGGCCCCGGCAAGAATACTCTCTCGCTCAAAGGCCTCGTCTACGCGCTTTTCGAATTTGTTTGCAAGGTTTATAGCCATATAGTTGTTTTACCGTCCTTTCGTGCTTCCGAAGGACGGAGTGTCCTTCGGCTTTACACGCTGTCCCAGCCTGCGGCAATCGGGTCATAGGGCGGATCTCCGCCCGCGGACTTCTGACTGCCGGTGCTTCTGGCAGCGTTCTTCTTTGTCTGTTTCTCCGCTTCAAGCGCGGCCTCGAGTTCGGCAATGCGCTTGTCCTTGGCCTCGCTGTCCTGTTTGGCCTTATAAGCGGTGTAGGCGTTCACAAGGGTCTCCCCCTTGTTCACCTTGTCCCACACCTCGGCGGGTATTGCATTCTTATCGGTCTGCGACTTCGCGGCAACGTCGGGGAACGCCTTAACGAACGCGGCTACATCGGCCCTGCGGCGCTCATTTTCAGCGTTGGCATCAACGTTGCGCTGCCGCTCATTCTGCGCCCGGCTTTTCTCAGCCTCAAGCGCTCGCCGCTCGCGGTCTATCTTTACGCGGGCAAGGGCGGTCTTCTCGTCTATGCCTTCCTGCTGCGCAATGCGCCTGGCGTCTACCATGTTGCGGAAGTCCTCAAGCTTCTGCCCGCCGGACACGGTTTCAAACCAAGATTTCAGCTCGTCGTATTCGGCCTTGGCCTCGTCGAGCTTTCCGCGCAGCCGGTCATAGTCAAGGCCCTTCTGAGCGAGGGTAGTAACCTGTTCGCGGTTTACCTCGTAGGTGTTGTCGAGGTGTTTGAGTGTAAAGGTTTCCGGCGTCTGTTCGGCAGCGGGCTCTTCATTCCCCGTGCCCTCGGCGTCGGCTTTTTCAGGTGCGTTTTCCCCGTCACCGTCTTTGCTTTCTGCTTCGGCGTCCTCGGTCTCGGCCGCCTCCGTGCTTTCGGCGGTGTAATAGGCGCCGTCCTCGTCGTCGGTGCCGCCCACTTCCGCGATAATGTCGCTGACATCATCGGGCCAGTAATCGTTGGAGCCGGAATCAGCGCCCATGGTCTCGGGAGCTTCCGCCGCGCTCGTGTTCATGGTTTCGTCCATGCTCATTTCCTTTCTCCGACTGGTCTGTCGGGCTCAAATTGCCGGTTGGTCTACCGGGTTAGTTCTGCCAATTATGTATTACTGTTCTAAGACAGTGATACAGCTTTGTGAAAAAAATTAAAGGGTTTCGCTGAGCGCTCGCTGTAGCTCTCCGTTCCCCGCTCCGCCTCTTATGGGAATAGCCTCAATGCGCGGGACTTCCGACTGCGCTTCGCTCGGAGAAGGCCCAGACGGGGCCGCGGGCGCTGCGGCCTGCGCTGCCATGATTGAGCTGCGTCGCGCCTGTATAGCGCTTATAAGGCCCTGCCTGTCAGTAATATATCCGTCGGGCACGCGCTCAAGGTAATCAAGTACGTCTATCTGTCCCTGCATGAGCAGATTGTCAAGGGTCTGCGTAGAAGCTATCTCGCTCCAATATGCGGATGCGCCGACATCTAACTTCAGCGGCATGGGGATATCTTTCAGCGTCTTAAAGTCAAACTCAACCGTTATTTTCCCGTTCTTGTTTGTCGGAAGCGCATCTCCGATAAAATCAAGCAGCTCCGGGGAAAGCTCGTCGGCCGGGTCGACCTCAACAAGGCGCTTGCCATAATACTCGCTCATGAAATCAACGTATATGGCACCAAGCTCCTCAATGCTCTGGTACAGGTTCTGTTTAGTCAGCTCGTTTGGTGTGGATGCCGCGCGCTGCAAGGCTATGATGGCGGAGGTGTTGTCCGGGCGCGTGTCGCCGAGGGCAACGCTCGTAGCGCCAAGATTGGCCTGCGTCATTTCCTGCGTAAGCTGTATAAACTGAGCTATCTGCGGAGAGACCTGCGCGGGGTCAAGTATCCTTGCTACGCTGTTCACGTCGCCGCCGTTAATGCCGATGGCCTTGCCAATTCCGTTGTCCCATTTTGACACACGCGTCTTGTCGTAGACTATCTTCGGATACGCCGTTGTCATGAGTGAGATCATCGTCATGGCAAACAGCTTGTTTATGTATATCTGGTTGGGAATGAGGCCGGTAAGCATGGCCTGCCCGTGATAATTGTCCTGAACATAGTCCCAACACAGCCACGTTATGGGATACAGCTTCAGCCCAAGGTCCCACGGTTCGCGCACCATGATATCCTCACAGCACTCGCAGGCCCAGACTGTTTTAGTTTTATCGTCCTTCCAAAGCCGAAGTATGACAGTGGTCTTGTCGCCGGTCTCCTTATACGAGTCCACATACACCTCGTCGGTGTCTGAGCGTATGTCCTGCCACGCTTTACAGCCGAGAGCTTTGGCCCGCTTCTTTAGCTGAGACGTCAGCTCGCGGCGCTTGACCAAGATGTACGGCTGACTCTGTACGCGGCGATCCGCCGTGTTTCCAAAGCCTATTCTGGTGTTCTGTACTATCTCTGTAACGATGGCGCCCTTTTTGCCGCCGCCCGCGTCTGCCTCCGCGTCCCAGTAAGTGTACGTGGCTCCATCGCCGTCAACGGCAGCATTGCGCATATACTCCCGCATAAGGCCGCCGATCTTGTTGCTCTCAAACAGCGCTTCCAACTGCCCGTTCACGATGTCCGCCGCGCGAATTGTGTTGTCGTCTCCGGCAACCGCAGCGAAGGGAGAGGCCTTGAGCTTGATGTTCTCCGAGGTGTTCGAGGCCACCGTGAACAGCGTTACGCGCTTGAGGAAGTTAAAGACCGGCGTGGGCAGTCCGTTCGACTCCACGCCCTCCCACTGCTTACCAACAAAGAAGTTTTCATTGATGCGGACGGTGTCGTCTAACTGGATGCTCTCATTGAAACCCAGCATCTTTTCATATTCGCGCCAGACCTTCTGAGGCGTTATCTTCTTCTCGCTGTCGCTCACTTCACGTCACCCGGCCTTTTGTGCGCGTTGTCCAAGCCATAAGCAAGAATGTTGGCGATGCCCTCCTCGTACCTCCGCTGTTCATCGTCCTTGGCCTTGTCCGCCTCGTCGGCCTCGCCCTTGTGCGCGCCATTTCCCTCTATCACAAGGTCGTTGAGCGCCCGCACCGCGTTGACAAGGCTCTTAAGGATGCTGCTATGAAGGTCTACGATCTCCTCAAGGCTCTTAATGTCCCTGTCGCGGACTAACAGTGAGACGCAGAGGTTTGCCGCCAACAGCGCCGCTGTCAATATCAGCAGTATATTTGTCATTATCTGCCTCCGTATGTGAGATACGAGCTGGTGAGCACTCCGCCCGTCATATAGTCGTCATAGTTTTCGGTGTCATCGTCATCGTCGTCATAGTACGTCCGGGCCGATTCCGCCGCGGTCTCGGCCGGCACGACGCGGCTGATGCAGTAATAGCGCACCGCATCCACCCGGTGTGTGACCTCGTGCGGGTCTCTCGCACAGTCGTTCGGGTTGCGCTCGTCGGCCTGTATGTCCTTAATATCGTCAATAGTCTGCTGACAGGTGCGGAAAACAAGCATGGACGGCTTGCCGTCCTGACGTTTGGCAAACTGCTCTTTCATGAGCATATGCCCCTGAACACGGTTGTTGTCGGCCTTGACGATTGGGACGCCGCACTCCATGAATATCTCCGCCATTGTCTTGCCCGTGTCCTTTTGGCGGTTCCACATATCAGGCGGCGCGAACGTAACCTGTATGTTCTCCCCCGGCAGTGTATGTGTCAGCATCGCCTTTGCCGCTTCTTGAACAATGAGATTCGGCTTCGAATACTCTCGATAGAGATAGCTGCGCCCGCTTTCATCCACGGCGAACCATGCGCAGGCAAACATGTCAAGGCCGTAGTCAAAGGCCCTGTACCTCGGCCAGTTTTCGGGTATCTTAAACGGCTCTACAACATGGATGGCGTCGCTGAACTCGGGAAAGTAGTTCCCGCCGAGCGAATCCCAGTCGCCGTAGCGATAAGCCTTTCGCAGATTCTCCGGCATCTGAGCGAGGTTCCTGACATAAGCCGGAGACGATTGCAAAAGCGCGGTGTTGTCCTCTACTGTTGCGGGAATGAAAAGGTAATCGTTCGGGTCTTCGTTTTCCTCGGGATTGTCCCTGCCGGTAATGTACTCCTTGTCTATGAAGAGTCTCTTCACCCAGCGGTGACCCACGCCGCCGGGGTTGCAGGTGATGTACATTCGTTTGGGAAATTCGTTGACGCCGCGGAGCAGGCCGCCCAGGAACTGAAACGTTCTCCAAGTAAACTGCGTGGCCTCATCAAGAAATATCCAGTCATACTCCTGCCCGTTGTACTCCAACTCGGAATTTTCGCCGGACCAGTGGCCGAAGTGAATGAGACTGCCGTTCTCAAAGTATATCGAGTGCAGCGCGCCGTTGTAGCTCGCAAGCTCTGGCTGAATCATCTTCAGCATCGGTTCTATGTGGTTTGACTGTAGCTCTGGATACGTCTTGCGCATCACAAGGATTCTTATGCCGGGGTAATTATAGGCGCCGAGCAGCGCTTTTGTTCGAACGGCCCACGTTTTTCCGCCGCCCTTTGCGCCGCCATAGCCAGTATACAGCTTGCGGCTTTCAAAGAATTTCTTCTGCTTTGGGTTCGCCTCGCCCGGATTCCACTCATATTCCGTTTTATTCGACAGCGTTTGCCGGGCCAAGGCTTACCTCCTACAGAACAGTTGCGGAACAGCGCTTTTTGCCGCTTGTGAGATGTATCACCGGATGTGTTTTTGCGGATGGCGGCATCCCTCCCGCCTCCGCATAGCCTCCGTAATCAAGGGACGAGCCACCCGTCACGAAAAGATGTTCGGCCCACACCGTTTGCCGGTGTCCGTAATCAATCCTGCGTGTGGCAGTCTTAAACACGCCGGGAAGATGTATGTGCCCGTGGCAGTAAATGTCGCAGTCCACAATGCTCGTAAGCTCTGCCGCCCGCTGTAGCTTACCGCCGACCTTGCTCCCTCCGCCGCTGCCATGAATGGCGTAGAGCGTGTACAAAAGCGGGCCTCCGTGTTTTGTGTCGTGCCCAAACGAAATAAACACCAGCGCAGAGGTGGCAGAATATCTTTCGATGATTCCCAACTGTGCCGCGGCAAAAGCAAGCGGGTCAACACCAGTCTGCTTGTAAACGCGATTCTCGTGATTGCCGCGTACCATGCAGACGATCTTATCTTTAACGGGCTCAAGCAGCTTTACGACCGCCTCAACCTGAGCCATAGGGTCCGCGTCGCTGCCGTATACGTCGCCCACGCTGTCGCGCAGCGCCATGTCACAAAGGTCCCCGCCCAGCACACAGCAAGCGTTTGGCGAAGACTCAACGGCGTCCAATGCGGCTCTAATGCTCTCTATATCACACAGCGGGTCTCCAACGTGCCAGTCGCCCAGCACATGTATGTCGAGCGCCTCAAGGGTCTCTGGAAGGTTGATTGAAATAGTTCTCAAACTGTGTCCTCACTTGGCGGCATTTTTGCCGACGCCGTCCATAACGATTGTCAGACGCCGCGGCTTGTTCTCCGGCATCGTGCGGTCTGCGTACCCGCCGTTCTTTTCCTGCTTTAGGGCGTTCATGCAGCCGTTGGCACATTTGGGCTCCGTCACCATCTGATTTTCAAGCCAGTCTGTACGTCTCAGCTTCGCCCTGTCCCATACGTCCGCATACTTGGGATCCTTTAAGTATTCCTCGGCCTTGCCCCCCGACAGGCCGAGAAACAGAAGCATTCCAGACTCTGTGGGGAAGCGCCCATTCTCCTTGCAGCTATCAAAGTAGCTCAGTACGCGGCCCTCAAGAGCTTCAGCAGTTTCCTTCTTTGGCCTGCCGCTCTTATTGCGCCAATCAGAAGATTTAGGCATTTTATCCCTCCTTACCCCCAATATATAGCCTGTGCAGAAAAACACAAGCTGATTTCGATTACAATATCATTACACGAAGTTGGGAAGAAGTTTGGAGTGAGTGTCTATGCTTTTATATATATACTATACTTCTCTCCCCTCCCCCCTTTTCTGCTACCC
>ERZ1090861.840-NODE-840-length-17469-cov-9.833869_pt1 | contig 17469 bp, 25 predicted proteins | sample MGYA00478482_ERZ1090861 | MGnify/ENA primary metagenome ERZ1090861 (study PRJEB33644, sample SAMEA5815744) | chicken gut metagenome | biome: Chicken; feature: Gastrointestinal Tract; material: Caecum | place: Ireland | collected 2019-01-01 | study: A study of the... | reverse complement strand
ATATCTTACTCCTTCGATGTTTGTAACAATGTAACCGTGAAAGTAATCGTCCACGTATGCTTGCGCATGCTGCCACAGCTCCTTACGCGTATAGTTATGCACACACATGTATACAATGGTCAACGTCTTGTTATTGTCATGCTTATCTTGAATTGTCACGTTGTACTCTTTCATTATTGTCCTCCATTGCTCGTTCTTACGCAACAGACTGGAACAGTCCAAGTGTAACCGTATTTATCCGTTACTTCGAACTTTTCGCCATGCTTAGACTTAACAATTGTACAAGCACTGCGAATATTCTCCCAGTATCTTTCAGGAATACTCCAAATAGCGTTGTCCTTGTAATTGATCGTACCGATTGTTACTTCAACTGCTTTATTCCACGGAAGCAATTCATAAGTCGGTTCAGATTTCTTGTCCTCCATGTTCGGCTTAGATTTCTTAAAGGTGTAATAGTTAAGACATTCGTTAGATTTCTCAGGACACAGATCGTATCCACACATTCTTGCTACTGCAACAAACACGCCTGTCAACTCATCGAAGCTATCGTCAGGAGAACATCTTGCTACACCGATTTTGTCACCGCGACTAGCAGTGATTTTGTTATCACAGATGCTGATGTTTATGTCATACTGAGTATTTGCGGCAACCTCATGAGCAATCATCTCTGCGTCCCAGTACCATCCGTCTCCTTCAAATTCGTCGATGTCTTCGACCATCTTAGCAGAATACCCGCCACCTACAAAGACCATCTCTCTAACTGTCATAATTTTACCAAGCCAATGGTCCATTTCTCCAGAGGGGTCCATGTACTCGGTCCTCTTGTCTACTATTCTTACTTTAGTTCCAGGTTTAAGCTGTCTGAAGTCTTTTCGCGTCATTGTAAATTCTCCTTGTTTGCTCGGTCACGTTTAATTCGACTCAATGCTCTAAGTGCGTCGTAACGACGTCTCAGTTTGTCAGCACGTGTCTCAGCTGTCTCTAACAACTGCTCAGCTTTCTTGATAGCAGTCTTATCGTGCCACTCGCCGTTCTCGTCCTTCTCCCAAAATTCTATGATAGCGCCAGAGATAGACAGCCGACGATATTCTCGTATCGTATCTTTTATCTCCTTAGTAAGACTCGCGAATCCTTCCATGATACTCCTCCTCACAATGAATCACCTGATGTACTTGCCGCAGCGTCATCGTATATATTATCCCGCCGTAGTCCCTGAACATATGCTCGAATACCGACTTACCGTCTGGCAGTTTATATCTGTTCTTGCCGAGGTATTCTACAATGATCGGTTCCGTGAAGTCGTCGTCTAAGACGTACTCTTCGTGCTTTTTAAGCTTACTTATTAGCATATTCACTCCTTATATAAATATATTTATACTATCGGCTAAAGGGTAACGGCAGCTAAGCGAAAACTGCCGTTACCACGAACCGAAGGAATTATCGTGTCACACATCTGTCGTATCGAATCACTGATACCGTATGTGTGTCACGTCATCCGTTAATCTGAGCAAGCAGCGCATTGAGCTTCTCCTCAGCTCTCTTCTTAGCTGCTTCTGCCTTAGCCAGTTTCTGCTCCATCGTGAGCTCAGCTCTCGGCTTTCTCGGTGCGTTTGCCTTGAGCTCGATCGCTTTAGTGAGCAGCTCCTGATACCTGCCATAGTCTTCATCAAGTATGTAATCTACAATGGTCTTACGCATTTTCTTCACCTCCGTCTGCATTGATGCCAGTCTCTTCTGCCATCTTAAGAAGTCTCTCGTACATCGCCTTTGCTTTCTCAAGCTTAGCCTGAAGCTTATCGACGTCCACGTTCTTGCTCTTGTCCTCGTTCATACGAGCACGAGCTCTGTCGATTATGGCCTTGTATTCAGCCTGCTCCTCTTCGCTGAGGTACGCGATAACTTTCTCGTTAGGAAGTCTGTCAGACTTCGGTCCGTACTGTCTGCTCGCGCGGTATACAAGGTCGATGTGGTCGCTGGTTTCGAGCTGCTTCTCGGCGTTCTTGAGATTGAAGAACGTACGATTCGCATCGTTCTTAGGCATCTTAATGCAGATACCATCTTTCGTGATGACACAGGGCTTCTTTTCTTCGGTAGCATAATCTACCACATAGAAGGTGTCGTCTTCTTTGATGAGATAACTCATCGGGGTCATTTCGTCCATGTGTATTCTCCTTTAATATAATATATGGATTTTTAAGGGGCGGTTTATTTTTGCCTCTTAGTATATTATATTCAATATAAATTTTATTATTACTTTTTAATTCGCCTCTACAATGAGGGGCAGACCGTGCGGAACGAATCACTGTCGGCCGGTTATTTTTGATGTTGAGGGATAGGTTAAAGGTTTTTTTTCGAAATTACCGGACTAATATATAAGGTAGGGGGGCATTATTTAACCATGGTTAATATACCCCTATATATACATATATATTATATTTTTTTCTTTTTTGGTATTTAGAGAATTCTCTATTTACAATTTACTTTATTTTATTTTAGGCATAGTAAAATATATAGTTTATACCTACTATACCTATTTTTAAGTAAAGTATACGCGGGATAGGGGACAGGAATACCCCCTACCCTTATATTTACCGGAATAATTTGGAAAAAATTCCATTAACCTATCCCCCAACATCACATTTCGTCACAGAACTGCGATGATGTAATACAATTTTCGACGAATTTTACGAAATCTTCGTCGTTATCACACAAAAGTCGCATCGCGAAGATGTCTCCGGCAGATTTTAAGCCAATTTTAGGCAGTTTCTTGCTAACATTTGCCCAATTTTGTAACGTCATTGTTGTTTCTCCTTGTAGACGGTGCTATTAAGCACCTACGAAGCCGTTCACGGGTCTGATATGACACATTCTGAGCATACACAAAGCCCGTGTAAACGGCTCAATTGTAAGCGAAACGCTGCGCGACGTCATTGTAGTACGCGCAGGCACATACTTAGGCATCGCGTCGTATTATCGACCACGAAATGTCGCCCGTTGCGACGGTCAGATCGCCATTTTCGTAACGATACACAAGAGCTTTGATGAGCTTGTCATCAGTCTGTGTACTTATCAGCATCGCTTGTTCGCCTATCGACGCAATATACACGGCATCATATACGCGGAAACAGACTCCGTCCTTTGTATGCACGAGCCAAACTGTGTCGAGCTTCTTGACATTGTTGTTGCTGTCGATTTCGAACACCTCATAGTCTTCGCGTTCCATTATTTTACCTCCTACTGCTTGTTTTCGTCGTTTTCGTCGTTGTACTCAGGATACCAGTGCTTGAGTGCGTCGATGAGGTCCTCTAACTCGTATACGTAATTCCATGCGTCGTCCTGAGAATTGAGATACATCAGTCCATCGATTGCCGCGTCGTACTCGTCTTTCGTGAGCGTCGGATGAACGTCTTCTTCAACGACTGCCCTCATGACCCAGTCGTGATGCATCCATGCCTCGTCGTAGAAGTACACGTTGCACTCTCTTACCACGGCACCGTTCCTCTGAGCGGCTGCTTCGAGCTGCTGACGCATCTTTTCGACGTACTCGGTACGCCACTGTTCATAGGTTTGTTCCATATTTTTGTCCTCCTGTGGATTATTTTTCGAGTTCTTTTTCCGTGCGAACCGTGATGCACGTGTCGTCGTAGAGCAGAAGATCCGAGAGTATCGCTTCCGCTTCTACGATACCGCTCCAGAACGAGAAGTCGTCTTTTGCCCTGTCGCTGTTGCGCAGCTTGCTGAGCGCGTCCATTGCCGCCTTGTACTTGACGAAGTATTCGTTCTTTATCAGGTATTCTTTCATTTTGCTCCTCCCTGACGCCAGTCACCGCCACCAAGAGCGCTATCGCTGCGGGATTCTGCGGACCACATCGTGTAGCCATTGTAGCTTTGCGCCAGGACCTTGTAGTTGCCTCGATCCGGGCAGTTGTAGCGATCAGCGAAGCCGATTGACAGGATGTCGAAGAACTTGCTGAACGAATCGGCCTGCTCTAAGATCTTCGCAAGCTCGAGGATCTGCGTGTGGCTGAGCTCATAGCCCCAATCACCGTTGAGGCTGATCAACGCCACGTTCGGTTTGTAGAGGCGCTCGATTCCACTTCGACCCGATTCCGGGCGCCAGGGGAACATGTGCACGATATTCGTGTCGTTGGGAGCACCGGGCTTGAAGTCGCGTCCAGGACGATACATCACGCCGTCGACGACGAAGTAATCGGGGTTCGTGATTCCGTCCTTGAGTGCCGTGGCGTAGGCGCCTTGCAACGATGCAGGCTCGCCGGTCAGGTCCGTGTCCAGGGTTGCTTCGCACCTGGTGGGACGCCCGTCCTTGGTCAGGCCTGCAAAGCCGACTGTAAATTCCATAGTTTCCTCCGTGGGCTGCCATCTTCAGACCGCGTAGCCCATCTTCGCGGTGACACAAGCCCCTTGTGGGAGGCCTGTGTTTCGGCATCGGGTTTAACCTTTCGCCTTTTCGATGCGTTCGAGCAGCTTTTCGTAGTTCGCTTTCGCTTTGGCGAGCTTCGCTGCGAGGTCGTCGTTCGACTCGGTTTCGCGTTCGAGCAGCTTTTCCTTGCGACGTTCTTCGCACTTTTCTCTCAGCTCTTCGATGAGCATGTGCTCTTCCTTGGTGAGGAACTCGGTCCAGTCGCACTTGGCGATGCTTTTGCGAGGTGCCCTGTACGTGAGCTCGTACTCGCCGGTCTTATCGACGAGGTGCCGCATCACCCAGGTACGTCCGAGCGAATTGGTGGGGAGCTTGATTGCGAGCTCGTCCTTGCTGATTGCCGCGGGCTTGATGGTGTTGCCATCGTGAAGCGAGTAGCTGCCGTCGGTGTTTCTTACGATTTTTACGTTATCCATTTGTGGATTCTCCTTTGGGCCGCAGGGGATTGCACCCTTAATTTTGCTGACCAATAGGCCCATGTGATGGTAGCCTAGCATTTCACGATGTCGACAGCTACCATCGGTTTGACGACCGATATTAGCGCCTCGGTTGGCGCGTTCGCGTGGTTACCTTACTTCTACTAGCTTTAGGTGTATGTCTCCATTCCTGGCCACCTTGTAACCTTGCTAGCCGGTAGGTCCTTATCCTGTAAGGATTGCTACGCCGGGGGCTGTTCCGGATGCATCGACCTTGTGCCGTGAGGCCTTGAGGCTCGTCCCTCCACACTTTTGCACGTCTACGTTCCGATACGAGTGGGGATAGCTGGTGTGTGTGGCATTCTGTTTGGTATGTGATGGGGATTGGTGGATTTTTTGGGGCCCCTGGTTTTCTTCCTCCTTATTATATAAAATTTGAAATATATTACGAAAAAGCGAAAATCGCGCGCCTATATAATCCGTTATAATACAGCTCGTGCGACAGTCGCTCTAAAAATTTTTAAGCAAATAATTTTTTAATATATAATATTTATCAGGTAATATATTTAATAATGAATATGATATTCGATGCCCTATTATATATTAAAATTTACTCAGATGCATTCTAGAATCAAAAATCAAAATAAATTCGCGCGCAGAAAATTCTATAAAAAGTAATATTGTAACGTTTGAAAGTATATAATATAATAAGGAGTACAAATATGACAAACGGTGAAACTCGTAAACAACTTGAAATGAAAAATTTGTTCAAAAGTCCAAAATACGCTCGTGAGGCATTTAGGGCAATCGGCAGCGTCATCGCGCAGCGCCCTGCAAGAGCACCAATTGCTCAATACGATAAAGACGGTAATTTAACATACACCAGTGCTATTGAAACGTATACATACAAACAATTGTACAACGACTTACAAATTCTTAAAGACCCTAATCGCACTGAACCAACAGAATTAGAAATGATGATAGCATGTCAAATGGTCTTAGCAAGAACAAATCCGTCGTCCTTTGTAGCAATACGTGACACACTCGGCGCTAAACCTGTTGACGAAGCAAAAGTTGAAGCAAACGTCAACCAGTATGAAGAATTAACCGATGACGAGCTTGAGGCACTTGCTGCATATCGCGATGCCAAGAAGCAGGCCATTGTAGAAAGCGAGGACGCTGAGACAACTGATGCCGCTGAGTGAGCAACAACTTAATGCTCTGATAGAACAAGAGCACATACCGGCCACATTAGAGGGTGAGCTATTTCGTCGGCAACTCCGTCGAGACTATTCCTTGTTTGTAAGGTGGGCGAATCCTCGCTTCTACATGACGCACTTTCATAAGTACCTGTGTGACCAGATACAAGAGTTTCTAGAAGTACCTACTACTAAGGCCATGGACATACTCTTGTTAAGCGTGCCGCCGAGACACGGTAAGAGCTTCACGGTGACTGAAACATTGCCTGCATGGTTCATGGGTCAGGACCCACTGCATCATGTGATAATTGCATCATACGAGAGTGACTTTGCGGAAGCGTTTAATCGACGCAACCGTGACAAGTTTAATAACTTCACCACTCAGATATGGCCTCATGCTATGCCTAATCTTAAGGTGCAGGGTGCAGGTATGTGGGAGACGTCTGAGGGTGGCACATGCAGAGCAGGTGGCTTACGCGCCGGTATCACTGGTTATGGCGCGGAGCTATTTATTATTGACGACCCCATCAAGAACAAAGAGCAAGCAGATAGTCCTGCGGTCATAAGTAAGATACACGATGAGATGGCGCCGTCAGTGCAGTCTCGTATCCACCCTGGTGGCAAGCTTATTGTAATACAGACACGATGGGTTGAGTCCGACGTCATTGGTTGGATATTAACTCATTGGAACGACTATGTGTACAAGACGATTAACTTACCATATGAGTATGACGAAGAGGCGGCTAAGATAGGTCCCGACCCTCTTGGTAGAAAGATTGGTGACACATTGATGGGTGCGCATCTTGGTGACGACGAGGAGAAGATGCCTCAGGTCATACGCAACACTAACTCTATCTTGGAGAGTAAGAAGCGACTCGTCATACAGTCTGATGGTGCACGTACATGGAACGCATTATATCAGGGCAGACCGTCAGCTGAGAACGGCAACTTGTACAATCCTGAGAACTGGAGATACTATTCTAGAAGCGAGGAGCTGCTTGATAAAGCTGACTACATTGGTATGTCGGTTGACGCTACATTTAAGAGTACGGAGACGAGTGACTATGTGGCTATTGAGGTGTGGGTGCTAGTAGGTCGCATCTCCTACTTGTGGAAACTTGTCAACAAGAAACTTACATTCACTGAGACCGTGGCTAAACTGAGACAAATTGTGGACGAGTTCGTACGCGGGGTCGACGAGGATGGGCGTCCTAATGTGATAATCGATGAGTTAGTCATTGAGGATAAAGCAAACGGCTCTGCGATAATCGACACATTAAAGTATGACGACACGATGCCGCCAATTGTAGCTGTCACACCTCTTGGTGGAAAGTTGTCGAGAGGCCAGTCTACTGCAAACTATGTGGCGAGCGGAGCATGTCAGTTACCTCAAGACTTAACTGACGAGGAGAACGCAGACATTGAGTGGCATGACAACACATCGATGACCGGTATACAGAAATTTGTGAGACAACATACAACATTTCCGTTCGGTGCGCATGACGACATGGTCGATTCGCAGTCTCAGATATTATCTAGAATCATTAAAATAATAACTGGCGATATTAAGCTTGAGCATACTGCTAAACCTATTATATATAAAAAATGGCATGCAGATCAGTGGGAAGACTATGAACAACTTGATGAGAAATCTAAGCTCGAGTATATTCGCAGATTTGGTGCTCCTGAGGAGTGGGCGCCTGAGGAATATTGGACAAAGGTAGGATAAGATGTCAGACAAACGCAGCAGATTAGATTTATATTTGCAATGGTCTATGGGCGATAGTTACACCAACACTCCTGAGGAGCAAGAGTTAGTAACTAAGTTCAACGCCTTGTACAGTATGGCCAAAGCAGCTAGAGACAGTACGGTGTGGGCCAATCCACAAAACCTTGTAAAGTGGCGCAAAGCATATCTCGGTACGTTAAACGCACTCGATACTAATGGTAATGAGAGTAAGCGTCGCAGTAGACAGCTTCGTAAGTTAATGTACGAGATTGTTGAGAGCAAGATTGATAACTCAGTACCTATGGCTATAATGAATCCGCAGCATAAGCGCGATTTAACAACAATACAGGTCACTGAGGATTATCTTAAATACGAGATAAATAGAATCTACACAAAGTACATGAACGACAGATCTGAGCGCTCTACGTATGTTGACGGTACTACATGGTACAAAGTCTGGTGGGACTCATTAGACAATACGTATGAGAATGGTGGGCAGGTTAAAGTTGACGTTTGTACTTGTGACCAGATAGTGCCGCAGCCTGGCGTACTTGATTGGCGAAAACTTGAGTATATTTTTGAGATAGAACAACTTTCGTTAGCAAGAATATATGATTTGTATGGCAGAATAATTACACCAGCATCATCTAATCAATCTGTGATACCACCTCAACAAGGCGACTTGTCTACAATAACTGTCATAAATTGCTATTACTTGAACGAAGACAGAATTGTTGGCAAATTTAGTTGGGCCAAAGACAGTTTGCAAGTCATTTGTAATGAGAAGGATTGGCAGATTAGAAAACTTCGTACTTGTACTACGTGTGGTCACGTGCAGAATCAGGGCGACACGTGTGCCATTTGTGGCAGTAAGAGATTTAAGTATAAGAATGCCACAGTTGAGGTACTTGAAGAAGATTTATACGAGATTTATAATCCATACGAAGTTGGTGAAACTAATGACGAGTCTCTAAAAGATAAGAAAGAAGCTAGATTATTTGCTACACGAGGCACAGAGATACCTTATTATACAATACGTCAATTGCCGTTTATACCTCGTCCTGCTGTAAGCACAACGGACACGATCTATGGTATAAGCGAAATTTTTATGCATCTTGATATGCAAGACGGTATCAACAAGATGCTTACAAAAGCGATGAATAAGTCGTTGGCGTCGTCGACCGTCATAACTAAACCTTCTCGTGTAAAGATTGACAATAGCGACGAGACATCGATAAAATTTGCTAATGTTAAGACGTCAGATGAAGCTGCCCAAGTTAGAAATGTGCAGATACAATCTGACATTGCTCAAGATTTAGCTATGGTATCTACCTTGTATGATAGCGCAAAATCTTCTTCTGGTATCACTGATTCATTCCAAGGAAAATACGATAGCTCAGCAACATCTGGTAAAGCTAAACAGTTTCAAGCAATGCAAACTGCTGGACGAATTGAGTCATTGCGAGTTATGAAAGCTGCAGCATTTGCTGGTGTGTATGAAATGGTTCTTAAATACCTACTTGCATTTAGTGATAACAAGAAAACATTCATGAAAGTGATGCCTAATGGGGAGACTAAAGAAGAAGTATGGAGCAAATACATGTTTCTTGCAAAAAGCAAAGATGGTCAGTTTTATTATCGTGATGACTTTAGTTTCTCTAGCGATCCAGCTGCGATAATTTCTCCTGACAGAATGACAATGTGGCAAGAGACTGTTAATAAATTTACACTTGGAATGTTCGGCGACCCGTCTGACCCTAATGTACTTGAAGGCGTTTGGCATATTCTTGAACAGCAAGGTTATCCGTTGTCTGGTGAAGCGTTAGCTGTGATAAAAGATAATCGTCAAAAGTTGCCGTATCAAGTTGAGCAAATGCTTGTACAGAATCCTCAGATTTTGCAAATTGCGATGCAAATAGCACAAAATGGAGGTGTCGATCAGTCTGGACAAACGCAATTATCTACTGATGCAACTGCGCCGCTTTCTACTGGTACTGGTCAGCAAGGTGGTGCTAGAGCAAACGCAGGTAGAGATGCAAATGGCTTTACGCATTCTGCAAATGTGACTCGTACAAATGAACGCAATGCTGCACAAACCGCGAGTGAAATAGACGCATCTGTAAACAACGATTTATCTGGAGCTATAGAATGAAAATATTAGGTCATAAAATTATAATACATCAAGGTGAAGATTTTGCAGTAACATTTGATATACGTGACGAACTTGGTGCACCATACGTACCGTTACAATCTGATACAAACCCCTTTGTTCAAATTTCTATAGCTTCAGCGATATATCCTCAAGCTCGTAGATATAAAAGAAGTTATTGGATTGATTGTAGTTCTAAACCAAAATTTGTAAGTGATGAAATCATAATCAAACCTTCGTCAAATCCATCTACGGCGTATGAGAATGTATATTATGATGTTGACGAAGATGGCAATCGGTCGTATATGTATTGGAATGGTTCTGAATACGTCAATTACAATTTTTCATTCTATTATCATTTCAGATCGACTGATACTCGAGACTGGAATGAACGGCAATACACTTATGAAGTATTGTATAAGTGTGGTCAAACAACAATATCGTTTTTAACAGATCTGTGGAAATCGTTGTATGTTGATGGTGGTGACGCACCGACATCTGAGATAGAGTTATATTGGCAAATCAATAAGAAAAATCCATGCTTATTAAGGTCATTTAATATTTCTGAACCGATTTGTAATATTACAAAGTTTAATGTTTTACAGCAGCCGAGTCGAATCTTTGTACAGGCGTTGGCTTAAGGAGGATAGTAAATGCTGATTTATGAGAGTGACGTTATAGAATCTCCTGGAAACAGTGTTCCATTAGCGTCAAATACTGTTGCAGGATTAGCTAGATTTACGCATCAGTTTGTAGTAGCATTAGATGGTACTGTGTCGATAAGTGATGATACCTTAAAGATGTTGTATGCACAAAAGCTGTGGGTAACAAACGTCGATGGTACCATCATTAAAACAAGTGATATAATTCTTCAGCAACAATCTAATATAAATAAGTTAATGATAGGAGATTTAGTATATAGTACTGCGAACTATGTATTAAGTTATATTGCTGATAAACAGCTTGGTGATGACGGTGTTGAAGAATTGACGCTGTCTCCTATTGCAACATTTTGTCAAGGTCCACAAGGCGAGCAAGGCGACAGTATTGTTGATGTCAAATTTGTTGAATCTGGCACAGGAAATGGTAATGTAAAAACGTATGTATCAGTGATTTCTGTATCATGCGATGTTGGTGATTCCGTTACATTATCAAATAATACTATTGCAGCAATTTCGTCAACCGATTGTATTGGTATACTTCATTCTAATAGTGGTGAGATTTTACTGAAGCAGAATGCAACGACATTTGTAGGTACTACATTACAAGCAACGCTTAATGATGCGACATTCACACTTTCACAAATACTTGTAAAAAAGACTTACTATCATTGTGTAACTCTTATTTCTACTAATGAGAGTACAGTAAAATTCATGTTTAATAATGATAATCAAGTAGAAGTAAATACATTTGCTGCACTCGAAGATATATTAAGTAAGTATTGTGTTGACGGCGATGGTGAATGTTATATAAATATGCATGCATCTAATAGTAGCGGTATAGCGTTAGCGTGTGAATATCATTCGCCTTGGTTTGCGTTTACAACAAGTGGAAATCAACGAACGCAGATTGGAGAATCTGATGTTACTAGTATAGATGATTTCGTGATAGAGGTTTAACATAATGGCAGATGGAATTTTATATGACGTCAAAATTAAATTGTCCAACGGTGACACAATTAGCGCTGGACAGGTATTAGCTCCTCAGGGACTACAAGGTATACAAGGTCCTAAAGGCGAACAAGGCGAACAAGGTCCTCAAGGTGAACAAGGTCCAAAAGGTGAACAGGGTCCTCAGGGTCCGCAAGGCGCTCAAGGTCCGGCGGGCGCAGCTTTCAGCGTCATAGGACTTGTCTCTAGTGTAGAACAGTTGCCTGACCCTTCCACAGTGCCTGATAACTATGCATACATGGTAGGTACAAGTGCACCATATGACTTGTATGTACAGGTCGTTCCAGAAGGTGAACCACAGCAATGGCTTGATGCAGGTAAAGTTGAGGGAGTTGTAGGACCACAGGGTCCACAGGGAGCTCAGGGTGTAAAAGGAGACACAGGTGCACAAGGTCCTGCTGCAACCATTCAGGTAGGCAACGTCACGACTCTTGAACCAGGACAACAAGCAACAGTCACAAACAGTGGTACATCAGGTGCAGCAGTGTTTGACTTTGGGATTCCTAAGGGAGAGGCTGGTGAAGTCACTGGTTATGTTCCTCATATAATCAGGATGGCTGTTGAAGGTAATACTTCAAATGGACAGGTCTTCTCAATCGTTCATGCACCTCTTTCAACAAAGGTGACTCATGACAATTACAGAAGCCTTGCTGAAATTGACAACATACCTGCTTTCGGTTGGGTAAAGTATGGTAGCTCATATGTATCTGTTGTTGTACAACGTTGGTACACCCCTGCTCCTAATGTTGTGCAGCTTTACTTTGGAGTGATTACCAACGATGCTGGTCTTCAATACACCAATAAAAGCTGGGACAGCACAACAGTCACCGACCTCACCTACAACGCCAACACATAAACACAAACAAAACATCACTATGTAATCTTATCAATATTCAATAATTGGAGGTAAAAATGGACATTAAGTGGGCAGTAGAACAAGCCTGTGATATGGCAATGACTGGAGGTTGTAAAATTTCAGCGGCAGAAAGCATATTAAATGCAATTGCGATGGCTGAACAAGATACAATCGATCAATACAATTATGCTAAACAGCGTTTAATAAAACTTTTTGAAAATGAAAACGATGAAACGTTGCAAAAGTGTGTATGTATTCTAGTTGACATGATTGATAGAATCAATAACGATGAACGCGATCATGCTACTTCTGCAAATAAGGCTGCATCTGTATTGAAGAATGCGTCTGTTCCAAAAGCTACAGAATATGACGAAGCGGTTAAAGAGGTAAATAAGAAATGACATTACAGCAATACGATAAGTTGATACAAGAATTACAGCTTATTAAGTCAGATTTGAAAAAATTATCAGAAATTACTCAAGTATTATCTAATGTGGTACTTGAGTTGAATGAGAAAACACTTTTTGTTAGTGATGTAGAAAATACTGTAAAACAGTTACAGTTGGACGTATTATTATTAAAAGATGAAAAGGAGGCATAACAATGTTCGATCAAATAACAGATGGCGTAATGAATATATTAAATTTATCTATAGGCGGAATTAGCATAGGTTCTGTAATAGTCATGGTTATTTATGTGACACGTGCTCTTATTAAAAACAGAAAAGATATAAAAATTACAAAAGAATATATTGAACAAGCATTTCAGAACGCTGTTCTTCCTTCTACGGTTAAGTTAGATGTATCTAGCAAAATCGCATTACCGATTAAAGAAGGTTTAGCTCAAATTGCAGACGTGTTAAATACTACACTATTACAAATCAAAGAAGGCATAAAGTACAATCTTGAAATTCTGGAACAATTTTCTCATGTACAAAAGTTGCCTGCTGAAGAACAACAGAAAATTAAAGAATATTTGAATAGTTCTGATGAAATAGTTAAGGAAGTAGAATTATGAGTAGCATACCTAAATTAAGGTTACCATTATGGTCTGACATCACATACTTTATTTTAATGATAGTTGTGCCAATGGTTATAGCATTCATAGAGATTTTTCAATCGCATTCTACAATTTTTAAGATAACGTTTAGCAGTATAGCAACTATATTATTAGTAATTCTTGTTATTCGTCGTTTTGTATTAAAAGGCAAAATTAAAGAATTTCAAGAAAAATGCGTATTGCTTGAACATGATTATTCTAATAATATTGGTAGTAAAGAGAATGAAGAAATTCAATGGCACAGATATCAGTTAATAATGTATGTATACAACGCGATAGTAATTTTACTTGCTATGATATTAAGTGTCTTATTTATCACGGCGTTGAGTGAGCAACTAATTGCTTTTAGAGGTGCATCAATAATAATCTTTGCAAGCATATTAACTGCCATAATTTTCAAGATTGTATTACATGTAGCATACATTAAAAAATCATCTTCTACAAAGGAGATAAACGATGAAAAATAAGTTATCTAATTTTTCTACACAACGCTTAATCGGGACGATTCTTAGATTCGCCTCGATTATCGTTTTTATATTAGCTGCAATTATTTTAATTTACTTATCGTTTATTGATAGTATAAATATTTCGCCGAATGTTAGAAACATTACTTTAATTGCAGCGATATCAATCGTGTTGAATCTTGTAGTATGGGAAATGTACTACAAAGATGGCTATAATAAAATCATGAATCAAGATATAAATAATGAAAATTACTCGATTCATAAACGCTATTATCTAGCTAGAAAAGGTTTTAAGTACGACGAATTACAAACATACATCACCAAATTTAATGAAAAATTCAGAAATGCGTATATCAAAGATTGTGAAGCTGTAACTGGACGAACTGAAACAGAAATCGTTAGTGGTAGATACAAAGGTAATAGCAATAAAATTATTATCTGGAAACTGAAGCATCGCAAATATCCTAAGTCTGGTTTACGTACTCCGCGTGATGTATTGCAAGTATTGAATGTTGGTACTAGCGGAAAGATGCAAATAAATTTAAGAAAAGCTGAGCACACGCATTTGTTTAGTTTCGGAACCAAGATTGTTACATCAATCGCAGGAATGCTTTTAGCAGCGTCGGTTGTAATAGAATTCATTGGTGGCGATTGGGCGAGCGCATTGTTTAGATTGTTATTGTATATTGCAATATTATTTACGTCATTGTTTACTGGTATTATAATTGGTACAAAATCTGCAAGAATAAAATTGTCAATTGCCGAAGAAGTTAGTGAGAGATTAGAAGAATGGAAAAACGAAACACCTGTTGAAGTACCATACAAAGAAAAACTTGAAAATATTACAACCGATGACATAGTTAAAACATCTGACGAAAAAACATCTACATCAATCCAGATAATGTAATATTTTATCTTATAGCTGAATAAAATATAATAAGGCTGCAAAATAGTTGATAATCTAAAATTCGCCTTCGAAAATTATCATTTAGCGCTGCAAAACAGTGTGACGTTCTGAAAATCGCGCAAAACTACGTCAAAGGAGGTCCCATGGACGGACTTGAATTTACAGCTGAAGAATTAGCTGAAATCTTTGGTGAAAACACTGAAGAACCATCGTCTACCTCAACGAACGAAGGTGCTAATACACCTCCTCAAGAAACCGATAACAAGGAGAAAGAGGCAACGCGTAAAGAGGAAACTAAAGCATTTTCGAAACGTTTGAACGAGGAACGTGAGAAAATAGCTCAGACACTCGGGTTTAAGACGTATGACGAAATGATGAAAGCAAACGAAAATAAAGTCATTTCTGATAAAGGTTTAGACCCGGAAGAAGTTGCACCTATTGTAGACGAACTCGTTGAAAAACGTCTACAGAATGACCCTCGTTTGAAAGAACTTGAAGGTTATCGCAAACAGCAGGCTAAAGAGTTTGGACAGAGAGAATTGGCTGAAATCAGTAAACTTACTGGAGGAGAAATTAGCAGACTTGAGCAGCTGCCACCCGATGTGATTGAAGAGTGGAAACGTACTGGGTCTCTAAAAACAGCATTCTTGATTAAACGCGGAGAAGAGTACATTACCAAAGCTAGAGCATCTTCTAGCAGAGGTGGTACAAGTCATTTACATTCCGCTTCTGGCACACCACCTGCTAGCGATAATACAAGACCTCTGACAAACGAAGAGAAAATCGCATGGAAAACTTTCTTTCCAAATATGTCTGACGAAGAAATAAATAAGAAAACAGTTAAAATACGTTCTAAATAGGAGGCACTTGAATGGCAAGTTTTAAGACAGCATATTTACAACGCGAAGTCGTAGTAGATTGTGCAGTTAAAGGTAATACTACCTATGCTGGTCAAGAAGGCATCACTCCTGCTGAACAAGCGTATGCAGCAAGATTTGCAACAAGCAGCCCTGATACATCTGTTGTACTCGTTGGCGATCTTGTTAAGCTTACTCCTGCTGCTGCAGCTGTTCCGGCATATATCGAAAGAGTGACGTCGTTAGCTCAGGCTACACACATTGTAGCACAGTCTGACCAGACTATAGGTTATGGACATGTACCGGTTGAAAACAGAGATTATAGATACACACCTGTTGTACTTAATACGTTCACTGGTACAGCATCGGCGAGTTCGCCGGTTAAGAAATGTTTACTCTTCAAAATAACAAATCCTGAAGATATTCAACTTAACGCGGCGTATGGTGAAACAGCATAAGGAGGCTTACATAAATGGGTGTTATTATAAACATTGATGAAGCTCTTGAACTTCGTTCTGATTATAACATTCTGCGTGAGCCACTGAATGAAATGATTAGAAACAAGCAAGAAGCTTGGGAAAAACAAAATCCTATTGATTTTCTTTTCAATAGAGGTTCGATAAGTACGTTCCAGCAAACATATACTTCGAGTGTTGGATTCGATAAAGCATTTGCTGAAACTGGTGACTATGCGATAGGTCCTATTTACAATACTGCTGAAGGATTCTCGGCGACATATCGTACAAGGACATTCCAAGGCTCGTTCATTATAACTCAGCAAACTCTTGAAGATAGAGAAATGAGTCGTGCTAAAGATGATGCTAGTGCATTTGTTCGCAGATGGCACGGTGACATCGTTGAGTATTGCATGGCTGCTCTTTCTGCTGGTTTCGGCGCTGAAGTTGAATGGGGCGACGCGAATAACGGTGGCGTTAGTACACTTCTTCTCAACTCTGCAGATACAGTTGACGGTAAGCTTGCAAGTGCTAAGAATCCGCTGTTCACAAACAAGCATAACATCATACGTCGCAAGACTATGACTGATACTGACGTTACAAATGCTCAGCAATCTAACTGTTTCTATGCAGATGTTGATATAACTAGCGACGATCCGGCGCGCTTATCTAAGCTCGCAGACGTTATTTATCAAGTCAAAGTCTACATGGAGAATATCAGAAACGACAACAACAAGTATGCTGGCGTAGATGGTGCTAAATCGATAGTAATTGCTAACGACGCTCATCTTAAAGCTGCACTTGATACGATTGTCTCTAAGATGGACTATCGTGACTTTGGATATCAGCAAGGTACGAACCCGGCATATGAAGCTGCAACAGTTAATAGTACGCCGTATCTGAATGACATTCCTCAGACAGCAAACGGTCGCGGCTTCTTCATTGTAGATAAGTCTTACGCAGCTGAGAATCATGGACTTGAGCTCACTGAAAGAATTCCTTTTACTCTTGATGTACTTGAAGAAAAGAGACCTAAGGGAATTATTTATCAAGGTAGACAGCGTTTTGACATCAACGTCGCTGATTGGCGTTCGATAGCATACGTGTATCTTGGTGTACCTGCTGGTGCTAGTGGTGCATGGGACGATGTTTCTCATTTCACTAAGCTTACTCCTGCAGCTACGGTGGTCAAGCCCGTTACAGTTGTTGGTACCGTGCAAACGGAAGCGACTGGTGGTTAATCGTCAATATTATACTCTTATATTGG
>ERZ1090861.839-NODE-839-length-17476-cov-12.635612_pt1 | contig 17476 bp, 20 predicted proteins | sample MGYA00478482_ERZ1090861 | MGnify/ENA primary metagenome ERZ1090861 (study PRJEB33644, sample SAMEA5815744) | chicken gut metagenome | biome: Chicken; feature: Gastrointestinal Tract; material: Caecum | place: Ireland | collected 2019-01-01 | study: A study of the... | reverse complement strand
AAAAAGGAAAAAGGATACACGCTGTTGTGTACCCTTTTTATTATGTGACCTTTTGTTTATTTCAATCTTGTATTTTTTTGTTGCTGTGCCAAATCTTTCATTTCTGCTGCATTTTCTAAAACTGCCTGAGTGATCTTTGCGCCGCCCAGCATTCTGGCCAGCTCTTCCACAGATTCTTCATAGGAAAGCTTCCGTATTCTGGTAGTGGTTTCCATATTTTCCACATTTTTTTCAATAAGATAATGATAGTCTGCCTGAGAAGCGATCTGGGGAAGATGAGTAATACACAAGACCTGATGGCATTCTCCGATGACCCCCATTTTTTCTGCCACTTTCTGGGCGGTCCTGCCGCTGATACCTGTATCGATCTCATCAAAGATCAGCGTTTCTGTCTGATCCTTGTCTGCCAGCAGTGTCTTGATGGCCAGCATGATCCTGGAAAGTTCTCCTCCGGATACAACCTGCTGCAATGGTAATACCGGCTCACCAGGGTTGGTTGAGATCATGAAAGTAACGCTGTCTCTTCCCTGGGCTGTGTATCCCTCTTTTTGTCTGAAATGGATCTGAAATTCCACATTAAGGAAATTTAAATCTTCCAGGCCCTGTATGATCTGTTTTTCCAGTCCTGCGGCCCACTTCTTCCTGCTGTCTGTCAGTTCCCTGGAAGCAGTCTTCAGAAGGACTTCCTGATGGGAAAGCTTTCTTTCCAGTTCTTCCTTTCTGCTCTGGAAATTTTCCAGTTTTTCCAGCTCTTCCTCTTTTTCTTTCTGATAAACCAGGATTTCTTCAATAGTATGCCCGTATTTGGATTTTAAATGATTGATCAGGTCCAGACGTTCTTCTAGCTCCTGAAATTCTTCTTCTGAAAAAACAAATTCTGATAAGTAAGAAGATAGTTCCCGGTTCAGGTCATTGAGCAGACTGTCCATATCTTCCATAGAACTGTAAATATTTTCCAGCTGGCTGTCATATTCCCGAATCTGGGACAGCTTCTGGATCGCCCTTCCCATCTGGGCCCCCATGCCCTCTCCCTCATATCCGGTGATCTGGTATACAAATCCAAGGCCTTCTGTGATCTTTTTGCCGTTGGACAGCTTCCGGTAAGCAGTTTCCAACTCCTGGTCTTCACCTTTTCTAAGCTGAGCCTGGGAGATCTCCCGGATCTCATACTCCAGAAATCCCATCTCCCGGCGGCGCTGCTCCTCATCTATGCCGTATCCTTCCAGTTCCTTTTTCAGCCTGCTGTATTCCCTGTACAGTTCTTTTACCTTTTCTTTCTTATCCTGGATCTCCAGGCCGCCGAAGCCGTCCAGGATCTCCATCTGTTTTTCCGGATAAAGAAGAGACTGATGTTCATGTTGACCGTGGATGTCCAGGAGCAGGGATGCAATCTTCCGGATATTTGCCGCTGTAGTGGTCTCTCCATTGACCTTGCTGATACTCCTGTTCTCCATTAACCTTCTGGTGATGATCACCTGTCCGTCTTCAGGAAAAACTTCCAGTTCTTTTAATTTTTCTTCTGTAGGGGCGTCCACCTGGAACACCAGCTCCACCAGCGCATAGGAAGCCCCTTCCCGGATCATGCCTCTGGACATCTTCTGTCCCAGAGCCAGGTTCACAGATCCCATAAGGATTGATTTCCCCGCTCCTGTTTCTCCTGTCAGGATATTCAGGCCCGGACCGAAATCTGCCTGAGCTTCCTGGATCAGCGCCAGATTTTTCACATGCAAATGCACCAACATCTCTGACCTACCCCTTTTTCTATTGATTTAAAATTTTCTTGATCTTGTTTAAAAGCTGCAGGGTCTCTTCCGGGCTCTTGCTGAAGCAGGCAATGGTATCGTCTCCGGCAATGCTGCCTACTACTTCCCGCCAGTTCATATGGTCCAGAGCTACTGCAGCGGCATTGGCCATGCCCACACCGGTCTTGATCACCAGGATATTCTGGGCTGCATCCATGGATACAAAGGCTTCCCGCAAAACTCTTATGTATTTTTCTCCGTCAGGAGTTTCCTTGGCAGCCATCACTGTATATTTGGAGCCTCCCTGCGGCTTTGCTACTTTTGTCAGGTTCAGTTCCCGGATGTCCCTGGACACGGTAGCCTGGGTTACCCGAAAGCCGGCCTCATTGAGCCGGGAGGCCAGTTCCTCCTGGGTCTCAATGTCATATTGATCCACCAATTCTATGATCTTTGAATGTCTGGCAATCTTCATACCTGCCTCCTAATCTCTCATCTTGGTGCGGAGCACCTCCAAAAAACTGATATTGCTGATCTTAATGATCCGTGTATCTTTTACTGAACGGCGGATCACGATCCGGTCTCCTACATTCATGGCAATATTGGTATCCCCGTCAAAGGAAGCCACCGCCTTGCCGTTTCCCCTGTGAGTTCCCTGGGCGATCTCCACTCCGATCTCATCCTCTGCCGGAAAGATAATGCTCCGGGTATTCAGGGTATGGGGGGATACGGGGGTCATGATCATAATATTCGTCTCCGGCGAAACAATAGGGCCTCCGGCAGAAAGACTGTAGCCGGTGGAGCCTGTGGCTGTGGAGATGATGATCCCGTCTGCAGTATAAGCATTTAAAAACTCCTGGTTGATATAATTCCGGAAGCGGATCACCCCCATGGGGCCGTCTCTTCCTATGACAATATCATTTAAAGCCACATCTTCCGCCACCATCTTTCCCCGGTGGTAAACCTTACCATTGAGCATCATCCGTTTTTCCACCGTATACTCATCTGCCATAAGATGATTCAGAGCCGGTTCGATAGAGTTACTGTCGATCTCTGCCAGATATCCCAGGGTGCCAAGGTTAATCCCCAGAAGAGGGATCTGCCGGCTGACCACATCTCTGGCCGCCTGGAGAAGAGTCCCGTCCCCTCCCAGTACCAGGACACATTCTACCTCCTTAGGGATCTGACTGATATCTGTATAATGGTGAAGGCTGTCCCGGATCCCGGGAGAAGAAGAACGGATATAGCAGTTCTTCCCCTTACTCTTTAAATATCCCGCCACCCGGGAGGCTACCTTCAATCCTTCGTCTTTTTCACTGTTTGCAATAATATAAAAATTATCCATGATTATTTATCCAGTTCTTTGTGGGCCTGGTCCACGGTTGCGTTTATATCTATGTTTCCGTCCTGGGGAAGTCCATTGCACTTCTTCTGAAGATAAAGGAGGTACTCAATATTTCCCTCCGGTCCTTTGATGGGAGAATACTCCAGATTCAGAAGGGCAAAGCCTGTTTCCGAAGCAAAGGTGGTGATCTTTTCAATGACCTCCCGATGGACTGCCGGGTCCCGGACTACTCCTTTTTTCCCTACTTTTTCTCTTCCTGCTTCAAACTGAGGCTTGATAAGGCAGACCACCTGTCCCTGCTCCTTCAACAGTTCATAAACAGGCGGAAGAACTTTGGTCAGAGAAATAAAAGACACGTCAATGGAAGAGAAATCTGCTTTTTCCCCGATGTCCTCCGGAGTCACATACCGGATATTGGTCTTCTCCATACAGACTACTCTGGGGTCATTGCGCAGCCTCCAGTCTAACTGCCCGTGCCCCACGTCTATGGCATAGACCTTCACCGCCCCGTTCTGAAGCATGCAGTCAGTAAAGCCCCCTGTAGAAGACCCCACGTCCATACAGACACAGCCTTCCAGACTCAGCCCGAAATGGGTCATGGCCTTTTCCAGCTTCAGGCCTCCCCGGCTTACATATTTTAAAGTATTTCCTCTAACCTCGATCTGTACCGTATCAGGAAACATAGTGCCTGCTTTATCTTCCTTCTGATTATCTACAAATACGCTTCCTGCCATGATCACCGCCTTGGCCTTCTCTCTGGAAGCTGCCAGGCCGCGCTTCACCAACAGGACGTCCAGACGTTCCTTCATTTATCTGGCCTCCTTGATCTTCTCGAAAATAGATACCGGGTCCAGTCCCAGTTTTTCTTTGAGTTTTTCCGGATTTCCATGTTCTATGAACTGATCCGGCACTGCAAAAAGAAGCACCCGGACATTGGGATGATTCCTTCTCATGTAATCCGCTACTGCCATGCCGAAGCCACCCGACTTCACATTCTCTTCCATGGTCACCAGAAGTCTGTGTTTTTCTGCCAGACGATCCAGCATCTTTTCATCCAGCGGCTTTACAAACCTGGCGTTGATCAAGGTGGGATCTTCTCCCTCCTCTTTCAGAAGCCGGTATACCTCTTCCCCTGTCTTTACCATACTTCCCACAGGAAAAAGAGCAATCTTTTCTCCTTCAAAGAGGATCTCGCTGCGTCCCAGAACAATGGGTGCCCGGAATTCCTCCAGGCCGTCATAGGCCTCTCCCTTAGGATAACGGATAGCCACAGGACCCTGATATTTTACTGCAAATTTCAACATATCGGAAAGCTCCCATTTATTTTTTGGGGCCATCACAGTCATATTGGGGATCATAGACAGATAAGTCAGATCAAAGCAGCCCTGATGGGTCTCCCCGTCGCTGCCTACCAGTCCTGCCCGGTCCACCGCAAAGATCACATGGAGGTTCTGGATACATACATCTTCGATGATCTGATCAATAGCTCTTTGGAGAAAAGAAGAATACACTGCCACCACCGGGATCATCCCTCCCAGGGCCAATCCTGCAGCAAAGGTTACAGCGTGTTCCTCAGCAATGCCCACATCAAAGAAACGGTCCGGAAACATATTCCGGAATCTTTTCAGTCCGGTTCCGTCGGGCATTGCCGCTGTGATAGCCACTACTTTTTCCTCCCGGTCTCCGAACTTCCGCATGACCGTGGAAAAGATATCTGTATAATTAGCTTTTCCATGATTATTCAAGGGGATCCCATGTTCCAGGTCGAAAGCCGCTGTACCGTGGAATCTGGCCGGATGCCGCATAGCCGGCTCATAGCCCCTGCCCTTTTCGGTTTTGACATGGACCAGCACCGGTCCCTGGATCCTTCTGGCCTCCTGAAACACCTGGATCATCCTGCCACAGTCGTGTCCGTTCACCGGTCCCAGATAAGTAATGCCCATATCCTCGAAAAACATCCCCGGAATGATCAGACGTTTCATGCTATCCTTGGCTTTATGGATCTTTTTCACCGTAGCCGGACCAATGCCGGGAATTTTATTCAGTCCTTTTTTCACTCCTGTTTTCAGATCATTATAGCTGTCTGCGGTCCGCAGATTTCCCAGATAGCTGGAAATTCCTCCCACATTTTTGGAAATGGACATCTCATTATCATTCAGTACAATAATAAAATTTGATTTTAACTGAGAGGCATTGTTTAAAGCCTCGTAAGCCATCCCTCCGGTCAGGGCTCCGTCCCCGATTACAGAGACCACCTGATAATTTTCTTTATTCAGTTCCCTGGCACATACATATCCCATTCCTGCAGAGATAGAAGTAGAACTGTGACCTGTATCAAAAGCATCGCAGGGACTCTCGCTCCTTTTAGGGAAACCGCTCATCCCTCCCAGCATACGCAGATGGTCAAAACCCTCTTTTCTTCCGGTCAGGATCTTATGGGTGTAGGACTGATGGCCCACATCCCAGATGATCTTATCCTGTGGAAGCTGGAACACGTAGTGAAGGGCCATAGTCAGTTCTACCGCTCCCAGATTGGAGGCCAGATGTCCTCCGGTCCTGCTTAAATGTTCCAGAAGAAAGGTACGGATCTCCCCTGCCAGCTGGGGCAGCTCCTCCACAGGGATATTCTTTATATCGTTTTCTTTCTTGATCTCATCTAACAGCATCCGCTATGCACCTCTATTTTCTGCGGGTACAAAGGAAGAGGAACAGTTCCCTTAAAAATTCCTTGTCCCCCGGAAAACCGGAGAGCAGTTCCAGGGCCTCCCCTGTAAGTCTCTCTACCTCCTGTCCCGCTTTTTCCATTCCTTCCAGCGTAACATACGTTGTCTTGTGATTTTTCTCATCGCTTCCCACAGGCTTTCCAAGCTCTTCCTGGTCCCCTGTAACATCCAGGATATCGTCCTGGATCTGAAAGGCCAGACCGATATACCTGCCCATGGTCTCAATCTCTTTCAATTCTTCGGCTCCTGCCAGAACCGCTCCCGCCATAAGGGAAGCTTCTATAAGGGCCGAGGTCTTATTCACATAAATATAATCCAGCAGTTCTCTTTTCAAAGGCCTGCCGTCATTTTCCACATCTACGCTCTGTCCCCCCAGCATGCCCCGGATCCCGGTCTTTTTGGCCAGGATCTGGAGGGCTTTGGCTGTTCTCTCCATCTCCCGGGCATTTTTTGCCAGAGAAAAACCTTTAAGCGCCGTCTCATATGCATAATTCAGCAGAGCGTCTCCTGCCAGGATCGCTGCGGATTCTCCGAATACGATATGGGTGGTCTTCTTTCCCCTGCGGTATTCGTCATTGTCAATAGCAGGAAGATCGTCATGGATCAGGGAATGGGTATGAATCATCTCAATGGCTGCCATAAAAGGCTCCGCCAGTTCTTCCTGTCCCCCGAAGATGTGATACATCTCTCCCAGGAAAACAGGCCGCAGACGTTTCCCCCCTGCTTCCATACTGTAATTCATGGCTTTTATGAGATTTTTTGAAAATCCCTCTTCTGCAGGAAGATATTTCCGGATCACCTGTTCTGCCCTGCAGGTTCTCTTTTCCAATTCTTCTTTAAAATTCACTTAGTTCACCATCTTCATTTACTTTCAACATTTTTTTCTCAACGGTATCGATCTTTTTGCTGCACTGCTTTAAAAGATCCATGCCTTTCTGGTACATGGCAAAGGACTCTTCCAGAGAAATATCCCTGCTCTCCAGCTTTTCCACAATACCATCCAGCTCCTTTAAGGATTCCTCAATGGTGGTTTCCTGCCCGTTATTTTCTGTCCGGTCCATTTCCTGTATTCCTCTCTTCTCTTTTTTTGCTCTTTACTTCTGTCTCCAGTGTTCCGTCTGTAACACGGATCAGCAGTCTGTCCCCGATCTCAGCCTGAGAAATGCTGGTGACTCCATGACCCTGTCCGTCTTCCACATAGGAAAATCCCTGATTCAGCTTATCCAGAGGGGACAGTCCCTTCATCCGCTCAATATAAATGTTCAGCCGCTGTCTTGCCAGATAGATCTGATTTCTCATGGCGTTTTCCAGTTTTCCCTCACAGTCCATCAGGTGAGTCCGCATCTCCTGGATCCTGTAGCTGGGGCTTCCATGTTCCAGCCGGGTCTGATAATATTTCAGATTCTGCCGCAGGATCAGCAGACGGTTTTCCATGGCCCGGTCCATTTTCTGCCGGTAATTTCCCAGGGTGTCAAAAAAGGTCCGGATATCCGCTACCGCCAGCTCCGCCGCTCCGGAAGGAGTAGGCGCCCGCAGATCCGCCACATAATCTGCAATGGTGGTATCTGTCTCATGCCCTACAGCAGAGATCACCGGCGTTTGGCACTGGAAAATAGCCCGGGCTACTGCTTCTTCGTTAAAGGCCCAGAGATCTTCTATGGAGCCTCCGCCTCTTCCTACAATTATAACATCTACGCCCAGTCTGTCCAGGGTCTGAATTCCCTTTACAATGCTCTGTACGGCCCCTTCTCCCTGGACAAGGGCCGGAAAAAGGATCAGCTGCACATAAGGATTCCGCCTGCCTGCAATGTTCCGGATGTCCTGGATGGCCGCCCCGGTAGGCGCAGTGACTACGCCGATCTTCCCGGCGTATTTCGGGATAGGCTGCTTATATTCCTGGGCGAACATGCCCATCTCCTCCAGCTCTTTTTTCAGCGCCAGAAAGCGCTCATAAAGAAGCCCTGCCCCTTCCAGGGTGATCTCCCTGGCATAAAGCTGGTATTTCCCGTCCCGTTCATAGACACTGATACTTCCCCCGGCCACCACCCGGTCTCCGTTTTTCATGGGAAAAGCCAGGCCTTTTCTCTGGCCGGCAAACATCACACAGGCAATGGTCCCGGTCTCATCTTTCAGAGAGAAATAAATATGCCCTGAAGTATGATACTTACAGTTAGATACCTCCCCCTTCACATAGATCCGGTTCAGCATAAAGTCCTGATTAAACATGTTTTTGATGTAGGCGTTTACCTGTCCTACGGAATAAATGCTGTTCATAGGGCTTCTCTTGCCACTTTTCCCAGGATTCCGTTAATAAAAGAAGCGGAATCCTCTCCTCCGAAGGTCTTTCCGATCTCTACAGCTTCGTTGATTGCCACTTTCACCGGAACGTCTTCATCATATTTCATTTCATACACTGCCAGGCGAAGGATGTTCAGATCCACTCTGCCCATTCTTTTTGTCTTCCAGCCAGTGGATATTTCATTTAACAGCTGGTCGATCTCCTCCAGATGTTCCTGGATTTTATTATATTTATCTTCCATATAGGCCTGTTCAGCCGGCGAAAGCTCCTCCATATTGTCGAAATATAATTTTATCTGCTCCGGCATCTCCGCCGCTTCATTAAACTCTCTTAAAAAAAGGAGTTTAAAGATATGTTCTCTCATCTCTCTTCTTCCCATAGTTTCCTCCTTAAAAAGAAAAGGTGCCTCTAAAAAAGACACCTTACCTCTCTGCTCTTTTAGATGTTTACTTGTCAATGAACTAATTATTTGGTCTTTTCGATCTCCACGCTGGCAATGCGCACGTTTACATCGGAGACAGTCAGACCTGTCATATTTTCAATGGCCGCCTTCACTCTCTCCTGGACAGTCTTGCTGGTCTCCAGAATGTTGTATCCGTATTTAATATTTAAAGCCAGATCCACACATACCACATCCTCCAGCACGTCTACTTTCACGCCTTTGGAAAGGTTCTTCATACCCAGCTTGCCTACCAGTTCGTTGGTAATATTTCCAGCCATGGAATCCACGCCCTCTACTTCTGTAGCAGCCAGTCCGGCGATGATAGCCACTACCTCGTCAGCGATCTGTACTTCCCCCAGAGAGCCGTTGTCATGGATCTTATATACGTTTCTGTCTTCCGCCATAATTTTACCTCCTAACAGGAAATATCCTGTTTTATATTATAACAAAAGCCATATGAAATTAAAAGCGGTTTTTTGCTTTTCCCGCAAAAAACCGCTTTTCTTTCCTGGATTCAGTTTTTAGAAAATTCCGCAAGTCTTAAACCTTCATTTCTGTCAAGAGTCATTCCAATACTCCAGCTGTTGATAAACAGCAGCAGCGGATTGCCCTTTAAGTCCATCACTTTCTTCATATCGGAGGTGCCTGTGAGTTTCTTCACATCTACTTCTTCTTTATTTTCGATCCACCGGATATGCTCATAAGGCAGAGATTCCAGACGGATATCCACATTGTACTCATTCTCCAGACGGTATTTCAGCACATCGAACTGAAGGACACCTACCACTCCTACAATGATCTCTTCCATACCACCCATGATCTCCTGGAATATCTGGATAGCGCCTTCCTGGGCGATCTGGTTGATTCCTTTTACAAACTGTTTTCTCTTCATGCTGTCCAGAAGTCTTACTCTGGCAAAATGTTCCGGTGCAAAAGTAGGGATTCCTTCATACCGGATCTTTCTTCCCGGAGCGCAGACTGTATCGCCGATGGAGAAAATACCCGGATCGAACACGCCGATAATATCTCCTGCATAGGCCTCGTCAACCACATGCCGGTCCTGAGCCATCATCTGCTGGGGCTGGGAAAGACGCATCTTCTTATTCCCCTGGACATGATATACCTCTGCAGAGGCTTCAAATTTTCCGGAACAGATCCGCATAAAAGCGATCCTGTCTCTGTGGTTCTTGTTCATATTAGCCTGGATCTTAAAAACAAAAGCAGAAAAATCCGGATCCATAGGATCAACCTCTCCCTCATCGGACATTCTGGGAAGCGGAGAAGAAGTCATTTTCAGGAAATGTTTCAGGAAAGTCTCCACACCAAAATTGGTCAGGGCAGATCCGAAGAACACCGGAGATAATTCTCCTTTGTCTACTTTTTCCTGATCAAATTCTGCGCTGGCCCCGTCTAAAAGTTCGATCTCTTCTAAGAGCTGTTCCTTCTGATCAGGATCGATCACCTGATCCAGTCTTTCTTCCTCAACGCCTATTTCTTCCTCAATCCCTTCCCTGGTACCTTTCATGGTATCGGAAAAGGTCAGCACCTTCCTGGTCTCCCGGTCATAAACGCCACGGAATTTCTTTCCGGAACCGATGGGCCAGTTAATAGGACAGGTTGGGATCCCCAGCTCTTTTTCAATATCGTCTAACAGATCAAAGGTATCGTTGGCGTCCCGGTCCATCTTATTGATAAAGGTAAAGATGGGGATATGCCGCATGGCGCATACCTTGAAAAGTTTTCTGGTCTGGGCCTCCACGCCTTTGGAAGCATCAATGACCATGACCGCAGAGTCTGCGGCCATAAGGGTACGGTAGGTATCTTCTGAGAAGTCCTGATGTCCCGGGGTATCCAATATGTTTATGCAGTAGCCGTCATAGTTAAACTGCAGCACAGAGGAGGTTACAGAAATACCTCTCTCCTTTTCAATCTCCATCCAGTCGGAAACCGCATGGCGGGCAGTAGCCTTTCCTTTCACGCTTCCCGCCAGGTTGATGGCTCCTCCGTAGAGGAGGAATTTCTCCGTCAACGTGGTCTTTCCCGCATCCGGGTGGGAAATAATTGCAAATGTACGTCTTTTTGATATTTCTTTCGTATAGTCAGCCACAGTTGGCCCTCCTTCTCTATATTAAGGGTGATATGATCTCCAAAATTGCACACTGACGCTATTGTAGTATACCCTTTTAGAGGTTGTCAAGGGGCTTTTATTCATTTCCCTGGGTTCCCTCTTCCAGAGGAGTGATTACGATATTCTCCACAGGAACGCTGGTTTTCCGTTTTACAATATCTTCAATCTGGGCTCTGCTGGCGTCCTCCATGTAAGCCTGAGGTACGATCACATCAGCGCTGTCCCCGGTAAGGTTCACCACTACGTCTGTAAATCCCTGGGCCTCTAAAAGGAGCTCTGCTGCTTCTTCCTGCTCCGCCATATCCGTCATATTCACCATGGAGTTTACCGCTTCCTGTTTCTGATCGTCACCTAAGTTTTCATTATTAATGATTTCCAAAAGCGTCTCCTTGTTGGCAGAGCGGACCTGCTCTCTGCTGACCTTTGCCTGTGCAGCAAAATTGGAAGCCCCGGTAAGGACTGCCTCTCCTGGAGTCTCTGTCTGAGAAGCATCTGTCTGGGAAGCATCTGCGGTATCTGTTCCCTCCTGGGCCTCTACATTCTGGCTTTCTGTTTCACTGGCCTCTGTTTCCTGGGCAGCTTCTTCATCGTCCGTTCCCTGGGTCTGGTCCCCTTCTTTTCCTGCCTGGCTGTTTTCTTCCAAAAGAGCCGTCTCGTCTGTCAGGTCGTAGTCCAGGCTGTCGATTTCTTCTACGATCCCTTCTGTGTCGGAAGCTGCAGCGGCAGTGTCCTCCCCGTTACTTCCCAGGTCTTCCAGTGCGCTGTCCATTCCCAGATGGTTATCTGAATAATTAATGTATCCCGCCACAGCGATCATAATAGCCAGAGCCGTAATGATAACCTGATTTTTCTTGAAGATTTTTTTCATAGACATTCTCTCCTAATTCATTTTCATTACTTTAATTTTATGGGCTTCCACCTGAAATAATACCTGAACAGCTTCCTGAATATTCTGGACCACCACAGGGTCGTCCCCTCCCTGGGCTACCACCAGGACACCTGTGACCTTTGGATAGATCTCTGAGGATACATACGGGGTCTGATTTCCCCTGGAATCCCGCTCATAAACCGTTTCTGTCTCGTCTTTTTCCACCACCTTTTCCTGAGTGCCCTCGCAGGTAAGGAAAACCTCTGCCTTCCCCACCCCCTGGACCTGTTCCAGTACCTGGATCAACCGGTTCTCCATTTTTGTCTGCCAGTCCTGAGCTGAAAGACTCTGGTCTGTCTCGGCATCGGTTTCTTCTGTTCCTGTGTTTTCTTCATTCCTCCTTACCGGAAGTGCTATGACCAGGAGCAGAAGTCCCACTAAGAGCAGTACTCCCAGGTTTTCCTTTTTCATCCATTTTTCCAAAGGCTTCACGGTATCACCTCCTGCCCCTTTATGGCTTCTTCCCCGCTGCCCTCCCAGGTGGCTTCCCAGTCTTCCGCCTTTTTCTCCCATTCTTCCCGCTGGGTCTGGATGTCCTGAAATTCCCGTACAACCCCCTGGATCTTATCCTCCAGACCGGTAAACTGAAAAACCGGAGAAAGAATCACCAGGATCAGCATCAGCCCCATATAAAACTGCACATATTTCTTATAACTGTTTTCCGGAAGGAAATGCATCACCGCCGATGCCAGTATAAAAAAACAAGCCAGATTCTGTATCCAGGAGTAAATACTTTCCGCCATCTTCCCGCCTCCTAGTGAGAGATAAAAGATACCGCCAAAACAGCAATGGTGATCAGCAGAAGGAGCTCCACTGTGATCAATACTTTTAAAAGCAGCCTGCAGCCCTCTCCCATTGCCCAGAGACAGCCGGTCATCCGCTTATCGGACACCGGCTGGAGCAGGGCCGCCAGAAGTTTATAGGCCAGCACCGTCGCAGCCAGCTTGATGATGGGAGGAAGTCCCAGGAGCACCAGGACAACAATGCCTGTGACCCCCAGGCAGTTGCGGATGAGCACGGCTGTTCCCAGAGCTACTTCCGTGGCACCGTCAATGACATTTCCGATGCCGGGAATGGCCGCCGCCGTTTTTCCCAGGGCGTCCCGCTTCAGGGAATCCAGAGCCGGGCTGATCATGTTCTGGATCAGCTCCATGCCAATGACCACCGCAGTAATGGTCTTCAGCGTCCACTCCAGGACTGTTCTCAGAAGATCCGCCAGTTTTGAAAGGAAATCCTCCTTGTGCAGATAATTGATCAGCTGAATGATCACATAAGCCTGGATACCGGGGATCACTGCTTTTAAAAGAAGAGTCTGAATCAAAAAGATGACACCCAGAACCATTTCATAGAAAACCATAGCGGTAGCTGCGCCGGAAGCCGCTGTTACCGCCAGAAAATAAGAAGGCATCAAAGCCTGCATAAAGGCAGTCAGATCCCCCAGGCTTCCCGACAGGTCTGCGCTTAAGCTTCCAAAAGAATGGATCAGAAGCGCCAGAAGGAGCATATACACCAGGTAAAAGCTGGCCTCTCCCGCCTGGCTGCCGGAAAACACATTGGTAAAATTGGCAAACAAAGCTGCCAGGATCACCAGCAGCACCACCTGAAAAAGCACCTCCCGGTCTGCCAGCAGATGATCGTATATAAAATTTTTTCCTGTCTCCAGGAGAAAATCCATGGAAAAAAGCTCCTCTCCGGAAAGTATCCGCTCCAATGCTTCCCGGACACTGAAAGTCTCTTCCCCCAGCAGTTCATTTACCGCCTCCTGCATCTCTCCCAGTTCCAGTCCTTCCAGGAGAGCCTCCTGGCTTTTCTTCTGTTCCCGGAGGAGCTCCTCTTCCTGGTCCTCTTCACTCTGATCTCCGGTCTCCTCCTCTGCCTGGTTCTCTCCCTGGTTTGCTCTCTGCTCTTCTGTCTCGCCAGCTGTTTCTCCTTCCGGGATAATTCCTGCCTCCTCTCCTGTGGATTCTCCGGTCTCCCCTGCAGCCAGGGCAGGTTCTGTCAGAAACAGGATCCCAAAAAGAAGCAGACAGGCCAAAAGGACTGTTTTCTTTTGTCTGTCCTTACCCCTCATGACAGGAAACCGTGTATGGTTTCCATAAGGGCCAGGAGCACCGGCATGGACAGGACCATAATATAGAGCTTGGTAAAGATCTCGATCTGGGCTCCAATAGAACCATAACCTGCATCCTTGCAGATCCCGGAAGAAAACTGTCCGATATAGGTAATCCCTATGATCTTTAAAAGAGTAGACAGATATTCTACGTCCAGAGGCAGGTAATCCTGGATCTTCATAACAGAAGAAAAAAGGTAGGAAAGCTTGTCAGTCATATAAAAAAAGATCAGGACTCCCGCGGCCAGACTGAGATAAACCGAATACTCCGGCCTTGTGCCTTTCAGGAAAAGCCCCAGGAGCACCCCTGTCATTCCCAGCATAACAATTCTTACCACTTCCATGCCCTCTCCCTCCTTACAATGCAAACAGTTCCTGAATCGTCCGGAACAGGTCATAAATATAAGGCAGGATCCAGAACAATACCAGGATCAGTCCTGCCAGACTGGTAAGAAAAGCCAGCTCCTCCCTCTGGCTGTGTTTCAGGATCTGGCAGAGCACAGATACCAGGATTCCCACCGCTCCGATTTTAAACAGTAAACTAACCTCCACCTGATCTCCTCCCTGCTTTTTCCGCCTTTACGCCTTCTTTCATTTCAGACCAGCAGGATTGCCAGAAACATTCCTGTCATAAGTCCCAGAGCCTGATACAGCTTTTTCCTGGCCGGAGCCTCCTGCTGTGTCCGTCTGATCTCTCCCTTCAGTTCTTCCAGATATAGATTTATGGTGTTTTCCTGCATGGTAATATCCATATACCCAAGATCCTCTCCCAGCCGGGCCAGTTCTTCCAGATCCCCTTTTGTCAGGCTTGTATCCTTCAGATATTCTTCAGCTTTCAGGGAAAAGATCCTGGAAAAGCGTTCTCCCTGGTACTCTTTGGCAGCTTTTGATACTTCCCGGAGAAACTGTGACAGGGGAGGCCGGATCTTGTCCGCTACCCGGACCATGGCTTCAGGCAGAGCTTCTCTTCGGTAAGTGATCTCTCCTAACAGGAAATATACCATTTTCTGTATCTCCTCCAGTTCTCTCAGTCTTTTGGAATAGTTCAGGCTTTTCCCGTATCCCATAGCCGTACAGGAAAGGATCACCAGCAAAGCCCCTGCCGCCTTCAGCATAAAATTCCCTGTTTCCGTTTCCAGTCAAAGAGGCTGGTGCCTCTCTCGTCAAAGATCGCCTTTACCCTGCCTGCCCGGTCCTGGTGGTGGAGAACAATATACCGCTCAAAGATCCGCTCACGGACCAGCCTCTGCATCAGAGGTTTTCGCTTAATATCCTCTATGGAGCTGCCGTGAACTGTGGCAAAAAGTTTGCAGCCGCAGTGAATCACCGACTCTATGGCATGGATATCCTCATAGTCTCCCAGCTCATCTACTGCTACCACTTCGGGAGACATGGAACGGATCAGCATCATCATGCCTTCCGCTTTTGGACAGCAGTCCAGTACATCGGTACGGATTCCCAGGTCATTCTGGGGAATCCCCTGATAGGATCCTCCGATCTCTGATCTTTCATCTACTACCCCGACAGATACCCCCGGCATATAGGAGCTGCCGCTGCTTATCTGGCGGATCAGGTCCCGGAGAAGGGTGGTTTTCCCGCATCTTGGGGGAGAAATGATCAGTGTATGGCATATCCTGCCGTTTTTGATAATATAGGGAAGTATTGGCGAAGCACAGCCTTTTATCTGGTGTGACAGCCTGAGATTCATATAAGATATGTATTTTACGCTTTTAATCCTGTCCCCTTCCAGGACAGTCTTTCCCGCAATGCCCACCCGGTGTCCACCCTGAATCGTGATGAACCCCTGGCGGATTTCCTCTTCAAAGGCATACATGGAATAACTGCTCACATATTCCATGGTTTCCTTTAAGTCCTCTGCTCTTACGAAACATCCCTGGGATTCTTCCCGGGAAAATTCTCCCTCTCTGGTCAGAAAATACTCTTTTCCCTGATAGATCACGATCAGGGGAGCATTGACACGGAGACGGATCTCATAGACCTGATCCATGTCAAAATGAGCCGCCAGAAGAGCCTGCCGGATATGGGCAGGAAATAGCTTTGCGATTTCTTCCTGTTTCATTGTCCTCACCTCTTTTTAAAATATATATATGAGGACAATCTTTTTTTATGACAACAGATAGCAGGCAAAGGCTGACATCTGTTTTTAATGATAATGGTTTTCCGGCATTTCTATCCGGATCTCCAAGGTAAATGATTCTTTCCCGGCCACACAGCCGGCCAGATCTTTTTCCAGCCAGAAAAACTGATGGCAGGCAGGCTCTTTCAGGGTTTTCATATCCTGATGAAATCCCTCCCCGGACAGCTTGATACAGCTTTCCTTATAAGTCCAGAGTTTGATAAACTCTCCGGTGCCATCCTCTGCCTCCAGGATCTGCCGCTGCTCTCTGGCGTTCATGGTTCTTTCCACCATTCTCCGGGATCTTATGGACCGTCTTTCCTGAATGTCCACCCCGCAGGGCATGGAAGCCAGGGCGCAGACCGCCCATCCCCCGGAATGGCTGATGTTAAAATGGATCTCCGGATACCCTGCCAGGTAAGGCTTGCCATAAGGGCCTTTTTTCAATGAGGCAGCCAGGGCTTCCAGCAGTTGTTCCGGATTCTTATTGTGGGGAAACAACTGGTCATATCCCAGTTCCTGAAGTCCCCGAAGGAGAAGCAGCCGGCCGCATATGCTCTCCCGGTTCTTCTCCTCCTTCCAGTCTTTGGTCCAATCTTCAATTTTGCCTGCATAGAGATAAATGATCCCCGGCTTCACGGTCCTTCTCTCCTTTCTGCCAGACCAGATTCCAGAAGAAATCTGGAAGGCTCCAGCTTCTTTTCATGACGCTCTCCTACATAGAAAAGGGACAGCTCTTTTCTGGCCCTGGTCATTCCCACATAGAGAAGCCGCCGTTCTTCTTCCATGTCGCTCTCTCCCGCCGCTTTCCGGTAGGGCATGATCCCTTCGTTGACGTCCATGATAAATACCCGGTCAAATTCCAGGCCTTTGGCGCTATGGAGGGTGGAGATCACTACGCCTTCCTTTTCTGTGTTCTGCTGTCTGGCCTGTTCCTTCAATTTTTCTGTATACTGGGCAATATGGGAAAACCATTCCGCAAAGGTCTTAAAGCCTCTGGCACTTTCCGCCAGTTCCTCCATTACCTCGTAAAGCTCCTCCGTGCGCAGCTTCCGGTAAGCGGCATAGTCCTTCAGATATTCCTCATACCCCACCCCGTGGCGGATATAATTAATAGCTCCGTAAGGGGTCATATCCTTTAAGGTCTTCAGATCTTCCTCCATCTGGTCGATCCGGTCGCACATCCAATCCTTTCCTTCATAAAACCACCGCAGTTCCTCAAAGGAAACGGTTTCTGAGTCCAGAGCCTCTCTGGATATGTAGCGGTTTGGACGGTTCATCACCTGGAGAAATTCCTTCCGGCTCCTGTCTCCCATAGCCAGCTTCATATAGGAGATCATATTTCTGGCGATCCAGTGTTCAAAAAGATTCGGCAGACTGTCCCGCATCTGGAAGGGGATCTGATATTCCATAAGGATTTCTACCAGAAATCTGGCTCCGGAATTGGTCCGGTAAAGTACCGCCATCTCCTCATAGGGACACCCTTCCTCCCTGGCTTTCTGGATACAGTCTTTCACATAAAGTTCTTCTTCCCGGCCCTTTTCAAACATTTTAACCACCGGTGCCGGGCCCGGGGGATTCTCTGTATAAATCTTCTTCCGGAACCTTCTTTTGTTCCCTGCAAT
>ERZ1090861.838-NODE-838-length-17478-cov-7.836595_pt1 | contig 17478 bp, 14 predicted proteins | sample MGYA00478482_ERZ1090861 | MGnify/ENA primary metagenome ERZ1090861 (study PRJEB33644, sample SAMEA5815744) | chicken gut metagenome | biome: Chicken; feature: Gastrointestinal Tract; material: Caecum | place: Ireland | collected 2019-01-01 | study: A study of the... | reverse complement strand
GCTTATGCGCTCTTGAAAAAGTTTCAAGAAAAATATCCCGAATGGTTCGTTGAGAAAAAAGTTCCCGACGGAATGTCCGTTACGGATAAAGAGTTGCGTGAATTAAAACCTATGCCGTTTATGGCAATGGTTGCAAGTGTCGGGAAAAACGACGAGCCTGAAATGTATAATTATCTCGGCGGTGTTAAAAACGGTTCCCGCTCAGATGAACTTGATGTAGCATTCAAGCAGGAAAAATCAAATTTCCATATCGTTATAGTAGTTGATATGTGGATCACCGGTTTCGATGTTCCTACGCTAACATATATGTATAACGACAAGCCCTTGAAGAAACATATGTTGATTCAGACAATCAGTCGCGTTAATAGAAAATACCCCGGCAAAGATTACGGCTTTATCATCGATTATATTGGCATTAGGGATAATATGCGTGAAGCGATGAAACTTTACGGCGGGGACTCTTCTATCGCACCGTCTGCAGACGATGTCGAACAGGCTACCGAAGTATTCAGAGAAGAACTAGAGATTCTTAAAGCCTTGTTTAATGGGTATGATCTGTCTCCTTTTTTAGACCCAAATGCTGATCCCGTGACAAGATATACATTGTTGGCGAAGGCTGCCGAATATGTATTTGTCTCAACACACGAACTGAATGTTTTGAAAAACGGCGGTAAAAACACACAAAAAGTTTCATTCAAAACTTATTTTTTGAGAACCGTTAAAAGGATGCGCGCCGCTTACGATATTTGTCAGCCTTCCGGAGAACTTGGCGAAGAGGAGTCTGCGCTCGCGCAATGTTTTATGGCAATAGCTGGGTTTGTTCGCAAAATGAGCGGAACAACCGAAGTCGATACCGATACTATGAACCGCCAAGTCGCCAAAATGGTTGAAGAAGCATTGAAATACAATGACGTTGAAAGCGTTTTGGAAAGCGGCGAGCAGGAGGACATTTTCAGCCCGGAATTTTTTGAAAAACTATCCGATGTTAAAATGCCGGCGACAAAGCTCGAAATGCTTGTAAAAGTACTTCGAAAGCAGATTAAAGAATATGGCAGGACCAATCAGGTAGCAGCCAAAAAGTTCCAAGAAATGCTTGAAGAAACCATAAAACAATATCACGAAAGAAGAAAAAGTCTTTCTGCCGAAGAAGCCGGAGAAGCTCAGGAGCAAGCGAGCGAAGACATTATTAAAAATGCTACCGAGCAAGCGTTACGAATTCTAAGCGAGATGAAAGTTGATCGTGAGAGTTTCCGCAAACTCGGTCTTACGTTTGAGGAAAAGGCTTTCTATGACATACTAATTTCGTTGCGTGATGAGTATAACTTTGAATATGGCACAGATAGAAATGTGAATGGCATCATGATAAACAACAAATGCAAAACTCTTGCAAAGAGGATTAAAGAGATTATTGATACCAAGTCGTCTTTTGCGGACTGGCTGAATAATCAAATTGTTCGTGATCAGCTCAAATTCGATATCAAGGTATGTCTTATTAAGAGCGGTTATCCGCCGCAATACAGCCCAGAAGTGTTCCGCAAAGTAATGGAACAGGTCGAAAATTTTGAGGAAAATAATTAAGTGATTACAAGTGTATTAAATGGGAAAGGAGGTACATATGGAAAAGGATATTTTTATCAATGAATATACTGAAAAATTGAAATGTGAAAAAGCATCTTTATTTATTGGATCTGGAATATCAAGGAAATCAGGCTATGCGAATTGGAAAGATATTTTAAGGGATTGTGCCGAAGAAATCAATCTGAATGTAGATAAAGAAGATGATTTAATTACATTAGCTGAATTTTATGTGAAAGGGAGACAACGTACAAAAATTGATCAAACGATAGCATCCTTTTTTAAAGATAAAAATGGTAAACCGAGTCAAGTTCATCGAATATTGGCTACTTTTCCGGTGAGGAGCATTTGGACTACAAATTACGATACTTTAATAGAACGTACATTGCAAAATGCTGACATATCGTATTCTGTTGTTACTGATGACAAATCATATGTTTCGTTGGACCCTACTGCAAAAGTAAAAATTCACAAAATTCACGGAGATGTATGCTGTCCGTCCAAATGTGTAATAACTAGGCATGACTATGAAAAATTTGAGGAAGAGCATGATGTCGTTTTATCTGAATTAAAAGGTGAAATGTGCACCAATTCTTTTCTCTTTTTGGGATATAGTTTTAGCGATATTGATATCCAACATGTTTTATCAAGAATAAGACTACTATACGATAATGAACATCCGCAGCGACATTATTGTATCATGGAAAAAATTAACAAAGAACGTTGCGATGACGATGATGATTTCAAGTATAAAGAAAACAGACTAAAGCATTATATCGACGATATGCAATCCTATGGTCTTAATGTTGTTTTGGTTGATTCTTATGACGAGATAGAAGATATACTAAATGAAATTAAAATCAGGGTGCATTTAAAAGATGTTTTTATAAGTGGTGCCTATGAAAGGACAAACCCATTGCTACACAATAGAATATCCCCCGTTGCTAGGTTAATTTCGCAAAAGTTGATAGAGTCGGATTACAAAATTGCAACTGGATATGGTAATAATCTAGGACCAGACATAATTGCCGGTGCATTTTTAGGCTGCGGAAATGTAGGAATTAAGCCAAAAGATTTTAATGAAAATGTGTTCATTCAGCCGTTTCCTTATAATTTGCCAGATACTGTGGACCGGGATCATATTTATGCGAGTTTGCGGGAGAATATGATTGCAAAAACAAAAATCAGCATTTTCATCTGTGGCGAAAAGAGTTTAAACAACTCAAACTCAACAATAAACTCGCCAGGTGTAATGAAAGAATATGAAGCTTCAAAGGCGAATGATAATTTGATTATTCCTATTGCCACTACGGGAGGTGCAGCTCGAAAAATTTGGGATATGGAAAACGACAGTAAATCTTTAATATCTCAATGGGCTGAATTCAAGAAATTGAATGTAGAAGTGCAACCAGAAGCAATCAGTGAGCTTGTCATTTCGCTAATAAATAAATACTCTAAAAAATACAATTAGGAGGAGACTCGCGTGGGGCACAAAATATTCATTTCTTACAAATACCATGATTCAAATGTATTTAAAATAACAAATAATATCTATCATAATGATACGGTCAGAGATTATGTTGATCAATTGGAAAAATATTTCGACAAAACAGACGACCTTTATAAAGGTGAAAGCGATAATGAAGACTTATCGCAATTGACGGAAGAACAAATCTGGTCGCAATTAAAGGACAGAATTTATGATAGTACCGTAACTATTGTGATGATTTCACCTAAAATGAAAGATCCTACACTAGAAAGAAACCAATGGATACCTTGGGAAGTATCGTATTCCTTAAAAGAAGTTTCAAGAAAAAACAAAAGTGGAAAGTTGGTTACAAGTGCCAGCAATGCAATTTTAGCCTTAGTTTTGCCGGACAGGACTGGATCTTATTCGTATTACATAACTGATAACAAATGTTGCCAGGATACATGTAGAACTTTGCATACGGACAGGTTGTTTAAAATATTGAGCGATAACATGTTTAACAGAAAAGAACCAAATTGTAAAACATGTAAAAATGATAGTAAGATATTTTATGGTGAAAGCAGTTATATTCTTTCAGTAAAGTGGGCAGATTTTGTTCAAGATCCTAATGAATACATAGAGAGAGCAATTAAAATACAAAATTCAATCGAACAGTATAATGTAGTTAAAGAACTTGAGCAGTAGAAGTAAGTCTCTTAATTTTAAAAATAAAATTTAGCAAAATTGCGCTTCAATTTCACATAATTAAAAACGCAAGCTGAACTTTATTGGTTCGGCTTGCGTTTTTATTGGTACACCCGGCAGGAGTCGAACCTGTGACCTTCAGAATCGGAATCTGACACTCTATCCAGCTGAGCTACGGGTGCGAGCACACTTATTCTAGCCCTTTTTTGCGGGATTGTCCAGCACTTGCGCAAGCGGCGGATGTAAATACAGACGCAGGCGCCATAGGCGTGGAAACGGAAAATACGTTTGTCGCCGTCTGCAAAAACCGACGATTTTTTGCAAAATTTTTTTGATTTTTATATTGACACGGTGTCAGAACGGTGCTATATTACAGTCGCTGACACGGTGTCAGAATGTTCCCGATAAAAATTTACGGTCGGGCGAGGGCGGCGGGGACCCCGTCGCGCCGGTGCCGAATAAGGGAAGAGGAAGGAGAAAAATGCCGAAAGGGTCGAAGGAGCTCGAAAACCAAAGACGCGAGGAAATCGTGGACGCGTGCGAAAGGCTGTACGCCGTGCGCTCGTTCAAAGACATCACCATAAAGGACATCGGCGGCGAAACGTCTTTCACACGCACGTCGATTTACAATTATTTCGTCAACAAAGAGGAGATTTTCCTCGCGCTGTTCGCACGCGAATATATGAGGTGGGGCGACGCTTTGCAAGAGGCGGCGGAGCGCGGCGGCAGCGGAGCGGAAGAGTTTGCGGACGTTGTGGCGGCTTCGCTCGCGGAGCGGCCTTTTATGCTGAAACTGCTGGCGATGAATATGTACGATATGGAGGACAGCAGCAGGCAGGAGCGGCTTGTCGAATTCAAGCGCGCCTATGCGCGGACGCTGGACAAAATGCGTGCGTGCTATGCGGCGTTTTTCCCTGCGGACGACGGGGCGGAGAGTTTCATCACCTCTTTTTATCCCTTCCTGTTCGGCATATATCCTTACACCAGCGTGACTGAAAAACAGCGCAGCGCAATGGATGCGGTCGGAATGACGTACGCATTGCCGTCCGTGTACGAACTTGCGCGCGAAACGATATTGAAACTACTCGGAAAATGACGGAGGCGAATATGGCAAAGAAAATTCTGGTGGCATATTTTTCGTGCACGGGGACGACCGGACGCGTCGCGAAAGAGCTCGCGGCCGCGGCGGGCGCCGACATTTACGAAATCAGACCCGCACGCCCATACACCCGCGCGGACCTGGATTGGACAAGCCGATTGAGCCGCAGCACCGTGGAGTGCAAAGACAAGACGGCAAGACCCGAACTTGCCGACCGCGCGGCGCGCGTAGAGGATTACGACGTCGTGTTTGTGGGATTTCCCGTATGGTGGTACACCGCTCCGAACATAATCTGGACTTTCCTCGAAAGTTACGATTTTTCGGGCAAGACGGTCATCCCGTTCGGGACGTCGGGCGGCAGCGGACTCGGCAACACGGAAAAGACGATGAAGGAACTGTGTCCTTCCGCGGACGTGCGGCAGGGCAGGGTGCTCAACGGCAGACAAACTCCCGAACGGCTCGCGGAATGGGTCGGCGGACTGAAACTTGATTAAAAGGAGAAAGAAAAATGCTCGGTAATTTCACTTATTGCAACCCCACGAAACTTTATTTCGGCAAGGACGCGCTGGAAGGACTGAATGCCGAACTTCCCAAATACGGCAAAAACGTGCTGCTGGTGTACGGCGGCGGGTCGATAAAGCGCAACGGAATTTACGACAAGGTCGTCGCCGCGCTGAAAGCCAACGGCAAAAACGTGACGGAGGATGCGGGTGTGATGCCCAATCCCACCGTGGAGAAACTGTACGAAGGGTGCGAACGCGCCCGCGCCTGCAAGGCGGATCTCATTCTTGCGGTCGGCGGCGGGTCCGTGTGCGACTATTCGAAAGCGGTGTCCGTGTCCGCCTACTGCAAGGAAGACCCGTGGGACAAATATTTCCTGCGTATGGAAGACGTGGACAACGACATTATCCCCGTCGGATGCGTGCTTACGATGGTCGGCACTGGCAGCGAAATGAACGGCGGCGCGGTCATCACCAATCACGCGCAGAAGCTCAAAATAGGGCACGTGTTCGGCGACAACGTGTTCCCGAAATTCTCCGTGCTCGACCCCGAATTCACCTACACTCTGCCCGAATATCAGATGAAAGCGGGATTTTACGACATAATGTCCCACATTCTCGAACAGTATTTTTCGGGAGATGACGACAACACGTCCGACTACATTTCCGAAGGGCTGCTGCGGTCGCTCATTCACAGCGCGGAAATCGCTGTCGAAGACCCCCGCAACTACGAGGCTCGCAGCAACATAATGTGGACGGCGACGTGGGCGCTCAACACGCTTGTCGCAAAAGGCAAGACCACGGACTGGGAAGTGCATATGATAGGTCAGGCGGTGGGAGCTTATACGGACGCGACGCACGGTATGACTCTGTCGGCGGTGTCTATGCCTTATTATCGCCTCATAATGCCGTATGCGGCGGACAAATTCGCGCGTTACGCCGTGAACGTGTGGGGAGTGGACGCTGCGGGCAAGAGCAAGGAAGAGGTCGCGCGCGAAGGGCTCGACGCAATGGAAAAGTGGATGAGGAAGATAGGGCTTGTGATGAACATCTCCGACCTCGGCGTGACGGAAGATATGCTGGAAGGCATAGTCAAATCCACTTTCATAATGCAGGGCGGCTATAAGGTGCTGACCGAAGAAGACGTGATGAAGGTGCTGCGCGAAAGTATGTGACTACGCTCGGCAAAACGGAAAAAGCCTTCCTTTGCGGAAGGCTTTTTGCTTTTGCTCATTCCTTTTAGACGGAGTGGGGACGGCGGAGATACGGCGGCGCGCAGAGGGAAAGACTGCATCTTGCCCTGACGGAAGGGAGAAGCAGAGACACTCCGACGGCTGCCGCCGCCGCGGCGGCGGACAGTGCGTATGCCGTCCACAGCCCGTCCGCGCCGAGCGCGGAAGAAAGACCGAATGAGAGGGGCAGAAAGAGCAGGAAATTCACGGCGAAGAACGCGGCGGACAGGATTTTCCGTCCCGTTGCCTGCAACGTCGCGCCAGCAATCAGCGGCACGGGCATAAACAACAGCGCGGGGGCGGCAATGCGCATTCCTCTTGCGCCGTAAGCGACAAGGCGTGCGTCCGAAGTGAAAATCCGCATCAGAAGCCTCGGTATGCTTTCGCCTATGACGAAAGCCGCCGCGGCACACGAGAGCGCAATCAGCAGACAAAGCCGCGCCGCGGTGCGCGCACGACCGCCCTTGCCTGCGCCGTAATTGTATCCGACGACGGGAGCGAGCGCCTGTGCGGCGGCGGCGAACGGCACGACCGCAAGGGTGATTATTCTGTTCATATAGCCGAATGCGGTGACGCCCGTTTCGCCGTCGATTTTGCTGAGCACGCTGTTTATTATCAAAGAAATCAATGATAAAGTGCCCATTTGGATGAGTGACGGCACGCCTATGGCGAATATCGAACCGATATCGCGCAAAGACGGACGGACGCCCGAAAAGGAGAGAGAGGAGAACCTCGTGAAGAAGAGCACGCTCATCGCGAAACTGACGAACTGGGACATCACCGTAGCGGCGGCGGAGCCTGCCACCCCCCAGCCGAGCGCGAGGATGAACACCGCGTCGAGTACGATGTTGAGAGTGACGGGAATGACCCAAATCAGGAGGGAATATACGTTTTTGCCCTCAGCGCGGATTATGGAAGAAAACCCCGTTGAAAAGACGTTGCCGGCTAAGATTACGGTGAAATACGTCTTTGCGTGCGGCGCCAGGTCGCCCGTCGCGCCCATTCCCGCAAGCAATGAGGGCATTGCCGCAAATCCCCCCGCGGTCACGGCTGCCGCCGTCAGGTAAAACGCGGTCATCGCGCTCAGCGTCGCCCTTGCCGCACCTTTGTTGTCGCCGCCTCCGAGGCGGCGCGACACTATCGACGCCGCACCCCCGCCTATCGCGGTGGATATTGCGCCTTGCAGTATGACGAAAGGATAGACCGCCGAAACGCCGCCCATTGCGGTGTCGCCCACTCCCCACGCCACGAACAGCGCGTCCGTAAGAGAGTACACGAAGTTGAGCAGCAGCCCCGCAAGAGCGGTGAGGGCAAAGCCTGCCACGAGCCTGCCGACATTTTCCGTGCCCAGTCTGTCCGCGCTCTTTTTCGCGGAGTGCGCGCCTGCCGCGCTCATTTTGTCTCTTTCAGCGCCTTGAAACCTTTGGAATAGGCAAAGGCGGAACTGATTACGTTGCGCCACCACCCGAACATAAAGGGCGTGTAGCGGTAATATTTCTCCACCTCCTGCAAAAGTCCCATATACGCCATCATCACCGCCCATCGGATTTCGTGCTCGCGGTCGACGGGCACGGGGGCTTCCGCGACGGAGTTGTACGCTTTTACGCTTGCGGTCTTTTCGCGGAAAGGCTTGAAAAATTCCAGACAGACGAAGTCCGCCATACGGTCGCCCCAGAACATACGTTCGGGGTCAATCCACCAATATTTTTTGCCGAGCGGAGTGTCCGAAACGATTATGTTCGGCATCCATATGTCATAGTTGACCATACGGCAGTCCGCCTTTTTCAGTACGTCGGCATAGCGGTCTATGTATCGCAGGAGTTTTTTTCCTCTTCGGGAATGCATTCCCTTTCTCCGCCCGTCGGCGAGCAGGGTTTCGACCAGCGCGCGTATTGCGGCATACCAGTCGGGAAAATGCTCACCCTGCGTGTATCCGAAAAATTCGCCGCGCACTTTGTGTATCTCCGCCGCCATCTGCGCCAGCTTTTCCGTGAGTGCGGCGCTTTCTTCCTCCGTCATTTTGTCGGAGGGGTGGACGCCGTCGAGTTTCTGCATCACGAACCAATCGGCAGGCAGAAGCTCGTGCGAAAAATCCGAAAAATACACTTCGGGCACGGGGATATCGGTGCGTCGGCGCATAACGTCGTACCAATATGTTTCGGCACGCATCATATCTTTTTCGTAGGTGAGCACCCTGTCCGAGTCGGACGGCGCGATTTTGAGGGCGTATTCCTTTCCTCCCGCTCTGACCGCGAGCACGGTGTTGAACTCTCCCGCCCCCAGCGGCTCGACTTTCTCCGCCTTTCCTAAGCCGGCTTTGAGGCACATTGCATTGACCGTTGCGAGGTCGACATCGGTTTTGCTTCTGCTTTTCATAAGTCCCCCTTCTGCTCGTCGCACGCGGACGCACATAAGTTATGAGAAAAGTTTAGAGTCAAAAGCGGAGCAATAATATCAAAAATGCGATAAAATTGTCACAAATACGACATTTTGAAAAAGGAGTGTTACAATGATGCGGGAGGCGGATATGAACGAAAAACCTTACGGCATAGAAATCGCCCCGACGGACGGCGACCCCGTTTTTGCGCAGAGGGAAACGGGCGTAACGCACACTCCGTACGAAACGGAAAAAGTGTTTTATTCCTGTATCAGGGCAGGGGATGCGGAAGGCGTAAAGAAGTTTTTCGGCGATTATCTCGCGCAGGGGATAGTCGTCGGCAGAATGTCCGCCGACCCGCTCATGCAGATGAAATATTTCGCCGTGTGCTGCGTCACGCTCGCCTGCCGCTATGCGATACTCGGCGGTTTGGAGGAGAGCGAAGCGTTCAATTTCAGCGACGAGTGTATTCGGCGCGTGGACGCAATGAAAGACGGAGAGGAAATTATGTCCTTTCTTATGCGCCGCGCCTGCGACCTTGCCGAAAGAGTGGGCGGCGCGGGGCCGGCGGCGGACGTGCCTCCTCCCGTGAGGAAGTGCCTGAACCGTATCAGCCGCAATCTGCACGGGAAAATCACCTTGTCCGAGCTTGCTGAGCATTGCGGACTGTCGCGGGACTATCTGTCCCTGCTGTTCAGGAAGAGCGTCGGGTGCAGCGTGTCGCGCTATGTTACGCGGCGGAAGCTGGAAGCGGCAAAGGCGATGCTTTCGGAAGGATATTCGGTGGGGACGGTGGCATATCTGTTCGGTTTTTCCTCCGAGAGCCATTTCATAAAGCGTTTCAGGGAAGAATACGGCGTGACGCCCGCAAAGTGGCGCGGAAAAGATGCGCGGTGAGCGGAGGAAATCGCATATGTTTCCGTCCGCTTGCAACTATACGGCATAATGGTGCTATAATGGGTCACGGAGGCGGTATGAGAAGAAAAGACAGAGAAATGCCGCGCGAATTCGCGCTGGAAGTCGCGGCAAACTGCGAATGGGCGGTGGTGTCCTGCATCACCCCCGAAGGTACGCCTTACGGCGTGCCCGTGAGCGTCGTGTCGGACGGCGGCGCGCTTTGGTTCCATACGGCGAAAGAGGGCAGGAAGACAGACTGCTTTGCGCACTCTCCCGTCGTGCACGTCGTGTGTGTGGGCAACGTCGAACGTGCGGCGGACAAGTTCACCACGGGTTACGAGAGTGCGATGATAGAGGGCAGGTGCACCGAGGTCACGGAGGATGCCGAAAAAGTGCGGGCACTCCGTTTGCTTTGCGAGAAATACACTCCCGGCAATATGGGCGCTTTTGATGACGCGATTGCCGCAAGTCTTGCGCGCACGGGGGTGTACAAAATAGAAATGCTTTCCGTAACGGGGAAAGCGAAAATTCTGAAAAAGGACTGAAACGGCGTTTATGCGCGCAAATTTGCGCATAAACGCGGGGTTTTGTTATGTATGACGGAAAAAAGGAACTTTCGTTCCTGACAAGAACAATGAAAGACGCCTGGCGCGCCTGCGGCGGCGGCACGCTCAACACGCGCGGAAAAGGTGCGTTCGATTTGGTCACGGACGTGGACTTTGCGATGGAGCGTTACATAGCCGACGCCATACGCGAAAACTTCCCCGGCGACACGGTCGTGGGGGAGGAGCTCAACCCTCTCCGCGAATTGCCGTCGGGCAGGGCTTGGACCGTGGACCCGATTGACGGCACGGTGAATATGGCGCACGGGCTGCCCCTTTTCGGGGTGCAGTGCGCGTTCTGTCTGGACGGCGTGCCTTGCAGCGCGGCGATTTATCTCCCCCGTTTCGAGGAGATGTACACCGCGACAAAGGGCGGCGGCGCAAAGCTCAACGGCGTGCGTATAAGCGTGTCGGGCAGGGCGGCGGAGGACGCCGTCGTGAGCGTGGGGGACTATTCCCACAAGACCGCGGCTCACGCGGCGGGACAGATTGCGAGGGTGGAAAAGATTTTCGACCGCGTGACAAAACTCCGTCACTTCGGCGCGGCAAGCGTGGATTTCGCGTGGTTCGCAAGCGGCAGGACGGACGGATTTATGATGTATACGCGCAACCTCTGGGATTTGGTGCCCGGCTGGCTGATTTCGGAGGAAGCGGGCGGCATTGCGCTGTCCGTGAACGGGGGCAAATACAACCTGTGCGAAGAGGGCATAGTCGTCTGCGCGTCCGAAAGCATAGCTTCGCTTTTCCGCACCGCCGCGGACGAGTTAAAAGGAGAGAAGAAATGAATGCCGTTTTCAAGAAGAAGCTGGAAGAAATTGCGGCGAGGATAGGGCATACGCCGCTTGTCGACCTCGGCGACGGAATATTCGGCAAGGTCGAAGGGGAAAATCCCGCAGGGTCGGTAAAGGACCGCGCGGCGTTTTACATTTTGAAGGACGCGATAGAGTGCGGCGCGCTGAAAGAGGGCGCGCCCGTCGTGGAGGCCACCAGCGGCAACACCGGCATAGGGCTTGCCTATGTGGGCGGACTGCTGGGCATAAAGGTCGTGCTGACTATGCCCGAAAGTATGAGCGCGGAGCGCAGGAAAATGCTCGCCGATTACGGCGCGGAGCTGGTGCTGACGCCCGCTTCGGAAGGTATGGGCGGCGCAGTCGCCGCGGCGAAACGCATAGTCGCGGAGAGGGGAGGATTTTTTGCGGACCAATTCGGCAATCCCTCTTCCGTAAAGGCGCATTTCGAAACCACCGCACCCGAAATTTTCGCGGCACTTCCCGATGTGAAAGCGATAGTCGCGGGCGTGGGGAGCGGCGGCACGGCAATGGGCATAAAGAAGTATATCGACGCGGGCGGTCTGAACTGCAAAGTGTTCGCGCTCGAACCCGCCGAAAGCCCGCTTATGACGGAGGGGCGCGCGGGCGCGCACAAAATCCAGGGCATAGGCGCAAACTTCCTTCCCGCGCTTGTGGACGTATCCGCATTTGACGGCATACTCACCGTAAAAGGGGAGGACGCGGTCGCGGCGGTGTCTGAACTTTATCGCAAGCACGGTCTGAAATGCGGCATATCTTCCGCCGCCGCGGTGCTCGGTGCGCGGGCGTTGCGCGGAGTGGTCGACGGAAAGATACTTGCCGTGCTCCCCGACAATTCCGAACGCTATCCGAAGGAACTTTACGACTGAAAACGGACTTTATGTGTTGAAACGCGGCGATTAAGCCGCGTTTTTTGTTATGTGCCGTCAAGGTATGAGCGACGCTCCGAAGAGTCGAAGCGCATCGAAACGATGGATGCGACAGGGAATGAACGGAAAACGGGACGTGCGGGATGTGCGGCGGAGCCGAAGCAGGGCGCGGAATAACGGGAAGGGCTTGCGTGTCGGAGCGTAAACTGCGGGAAAATAAGAGAGGGCGAGGGCAGGGAAGGAGCGGAAGCGGCGGGAGAAAAAGAGAGCAGACGAAAAGGGAAAAACAAAAATCCGTCGGCGGTGTGCCGACGGATTTCGTTTGTCAGATTTGCTTTAAGCGACCGGCTTACAGTTCCGCGAAGTATTTGATGGTGCGGACCATCTGGGAGGTGTAGCTGTTCTCGTTGTCGTACCAGCTGACAACCTGAACCTGCGTGCAGTCGATTTCGGGCATATATTTCGCCATAGTCTGGGTGGCGTCGAAGAGAGAGCCGTAGGTCATGCCGATGACGTCGCTGGACACAATCTGGTCCTCGTTGTAGCCGTAGGACTCGGAAGAGGCCGCTTTCATCGCAGCGTTAATCTGTTCGACGGTGACGTTGCCGCGGACGGTCGCGATGAGGATGGTGGTGGAGCCTGCGGGGACGGGCACACGCTGGGCGGAGCCGATGAGTTTGCCGTTGAGCTCGGGGATGACGAGACCGATTGCCTTCGCCGCACCGGTGCTGTTGGGGACGATGTTTATCGCCGCCGCACGCGCACGGCGCAGGTCGCCTTTGCGGTGAGGACCGTCGAGGACCATCTGGTCGCCGGTGTAGGCGTGGATGGTGCTCATAATGCCGCTTTCGATGGGAGCGAGCTTGTTGAGCGCCGCTGCCATGGGGGCGAGGCAGTTGGTGGTGCAGGACGCCGCGGAAATGATGGTGTCGTCCTTGGTCAGAGTCTTCTCGTTGACGCTGTACACGATGGTGGGCAGGTCATTGCCGGCGGGGGCGGAGATGACGACTTTCTTTGCGCCTGCGTCGATGTGCGCCTGCGCTTTCGCTTTGGAGGTGTAGAAACCGGTGCATTCGAGCACGACGTCTACGCCGATTTCTTTCCAGGGCAGGTCAGCCGCATTCTTTTCGGCATAGATTTTGATTTCCTTGCCATCCACGACGATTGCGCCGTCTTTCGCCTCGACCTTGTCGGCGAGAGCGTATCTGCCTTGCGCGCTGTCGTATTTGAGCAGGTGGGCGAGCATCTTCGCATCGGTGAGGTCGTTGATGGCGACGATTTCGTAACCCTTTGCCGCAAACATCTGACGGAATGCCAGACGGCCGATTCTGCCGAAGCCGTTGATAGCAACTCTAACGTTTTTTGCCATAATATGAGTCCTCCGAAAGGTTATTTACAAACGGTGTACAAAGTGAACCAATCATTTCGTACGTGCTATATTTTACATTTATCGGAAAAAAAACACAAGCGATTTATAGGATAAATTTCGCGTCTGCGCGTTTGCGTACGCGCGCGGGAAATATTTATCGGGGCGGTTTTTCGTCCTTTTGAAGAAAAAGACGTTTCATACGCCAAATGTTTCGTTTGATTCCCCGATTTGTGCATTTTATGCGTTATGCTGCCCGCAAAACGGAGAAAATTGTTGCATATTTAACGAATAGGTGTTAAAATTGTTGCATATTAAACGAAACCGTTTTTTCACGGAGGGAAGGCAATGAATGCACTTTACAAACTGTATTGCAGATGTTTCCAGAGAGTGATGTATGTGGCGGAATATTTCCTGCCCTGGCGCGTTCCGGAACAGATTTCGGGCGAGGGCAGCCTTGCGAAACTCCCCGCTTTCGCGAAAGCGAAGGGTTTCAAGAGCGCGTTGCTCGTCACCGACCAGGGGCTTATGAGCCTGGGTATGGCTCAGCCCATCATCGACGGGTTCAAGGCAGAGGGACTGAACATTGCAGTCTATGACAAGGTCGTCCCCAATCCCACCATCACCAACATCGAGGAAGGGCTGAAACTTTACAAGGACAACAACTGCGACGTCATCATCGCGCTCGGCGGCGGTTCTCCCATGGACTGCGCGAAGGGCATCGGCGCTCGTGTGGCGCGTCCCGGCAAATCCATTCCCAAAATGAAAGGTCTGCTGCGCGTCCTGAAAAAACTTCCTCCGCTCGTCGCCATTCCCACCACGTCCGGCACGGGCAGCGAAGCGACCCTCGCCGCGGTCATTTCCAACCCCGACACTCACGAGAAATATCCCATCAACGACCCCGTGCTCATCCCGCACTACGCCGTTATGGACCCGCTGCTCACGGTAGGACTGCCCAAGCACATCACGTCCACCACGGGTATGGATGCGCTCACCCACGCGGTGGAAGCGTACATCGGCAGCGAGAACACCCGCAACACCAAGAAGTACGCCATCGAAGCTACGCAGCTTGTGTTCAAGTATCTCAAACGCGCCTATGACAACGGTCAGGACAAGGAAGCGAGAAATATGATGCAGAAAGCATCCCTGCTCGCAGGTATGGCGTTCACCCGCGCTTATGTCGGATACGTCCACGCGATAGCGCATTCTCTCGGCGGCTTCTACGGCGTGCCTCACGGGCTTGCCAACGCGGTCATTCTGCCGCACGTCCTCGACGCGTACGGCGAAAAGGCGCACAAGAAGCTCGCGCAGCTTGCCGACGCAGTCGGCATAAAGGGCGCAAACGACGCCGAAAAGGCGAAAGCGTTCATTCAGGCGATAAAGGATATGAACGCCGCAATGGACATCCCCACCAAAATCGAGGGTAAATGGACCATCAAGGAAGAGGACATACCCACTATGGTGGAGCGCGCGCTCAGCGAGGCCAACCCCCTCTATCCCGTTCCCGTCATCTGGGGCAAGGAGGAGATGGCTGCGATGTATCGCGAGATTATGTGACGTTTCGCGGAGCATACGACAAAAGGAAAGACCGCTTTCGGGCGGTCTTTTTTTTGCGTATCGGAAGAATAAGAAGGGAAACGCCGCGTCGCAAGCCGTTTTCTGCCTGCAAGGCGGTCGGACGGAAGGTCGGGACGGCCAGCGGATTGCGAAGTGTTTTCTATGTTGCGGCTGCCGTTTGACATTGCGCCGCCGTGCGGTATAATTTAATGGCAAAGGAGTAGTATGGCAAAGCGTGTGGTCATCGGAATGAGCGGCGGGGTGGACTCCGCCGTGGCGGCGTGCCTGCTCAAAGAACAGGGGTTTGACGTCGTCGCGCTCTATATGTCCAACTGGAAGGATACCGAAGAGGACGGTTCGTGCACGGGTGAGAAAGACTGGGCGGACGTCGCGCGCGTCTGCGAAGTGATAGGCATACCTTATTATTCCGTGGATTTCTCCAAGGAATATATGGAGCGCGTGTTCCGTCTTTTCGTGGACGAGTATCGGAAGGGCAGGACGCCCAATCCCGACGTGCTTTGCAACCGTGAGGTAAAGTTCGGTCCCTTCGTGAAGTTCGCACGGGGACTCGGCGCGGATTATATCGCCACGGGACATTACTGCAACGTGCTGCACGAGGACGGCAGGAATTATCTGCTCCGCGCCGCGGACGAAAACAAGGACCAGACGTATTTTCTCAATCAGGTGGAGGAGAGGCAGCTCGACGACGTGCTCTTTCCTCTCGGCGGACTATATAAAAAGGACGTGCGCGAGTATGCGCGCGCGCACGCGATACCCGTGGCGGAGAAAAAGGACAGCACGGGCATATGTTTCATCGGCGAGCGCAAGTTCCGCGAATTTCTCGCCGGGTACATCCCTATGAAAGAAGGGGACATCGTCACCGCAGACGGAAAAGTCGTGGGCAGGCACAGGGGAGTGTACTATTACACGATAGGTCAGCGCCGCGGGCTGGGCATAGGCGGAAGTGCGGACGGCAACGGCGAGAGCTGGTTTGTGCTGGACAAGGACGCGGTGCACAACCGTCTGATAGTTTCGCAGGGCGAGGACGACGCCCTTTACAAGGGTGCGCTCGAAACGGAAGGGTTCAATTTCATTACGCGTCCCGACGGGGACGAGTTCGACTGCCTTGTGCGCATACGTCACCGCCAGCCTCTGCAACTCGCGCGCGCGTATATAATTAAGGACGGGGTGCGCATAGTTTTCGCGGAGAAACAGCGGGCGATTGCACCGGGGCAATATGCCGTATGTTATGACGGTGAAGTGTGCCTCGGGGGTGGAGTGATAAAGAGCGCGCACTAGTCCGAAAATTTCTTGAAATTCCCGCTTCAAAACGCTTTACAAACCTTTCTCCGATGTTATATCATAGCGAAGCTGTCACAGGCAAAACGCCCTGTTCAGTCGGTTTTTCGGCGAGGACGACCACAATATGTAGAGCCCTCGGAAGCCGCTTCGGGAACTTGTAAAAAAGTTGAGAAAAACGGCGAAAAATCGTTGACAAGGAAAATGGCTTGTGGTAGTATATGGAAGCTGTCACCAAAACGGAGGCAGCAAGAACCTTGAAAATTGAACAAGTTGGAAAAGCGATTTTAATGTGAATTAAATCCAAAAATTCAATGCGTCTAACCTTTGAACGCATAGTCAAGATTGAACTTAAGAGTTTGATCCTGGCTCAGGACGAACGCTGGCGGCATGCTTAACACATGCAAGTCGAACGGACTGATTCCTTCGGGATGAAAGTTAGTGGCGAACGGGTGAGTAATGTATGAGCAACCTGCCTCTGTCAACGGGATAACACTTAGAAATAGGTGCTAATACGGTATAAGACCACGGCATCGCATGATGCTGCGGTAAAAGATTTTATCGGACAGAGATGGGCTCATATCCCATTAGCTAGTTGGTGAGATAACAGCCCACCAAGGCGACGATGGGTAGCCGAGCTGAGAGGCTGATCGGCCACATTGGGACTGAAACACGGCCCAGACTCCTACGGGAGGCAGCAGTGGGGAATATTGGGCAATGGAGGCAACTCTGACCCAGCAATGCCGCGTGAGTGATGAAGGTCTTTTGATTGTAAAGCTCTTTTCTTGGGAACGAAGTTCTGACGGTACCCAAGGAATAAGCCCCGGCTAACTACGTGCCAGCAGCCGCGGTAATACGTAGGGGGCAAGCGTTGTCCGGAATGACTGGGCGTAAAGGGTGTGTAGGCGGTTAGGTAAGTTAGATGTGTAATACCCAGGGCTTAACTCGGGTGCTGCATCTAAAACTGCCTGACTTGAGTGCTGGAGAGGATAGTGGAATTCCTAGTGTAGCGGTGGAATGCGTAGATATTAGGAGGAACATCAGTGGCGAAGGCGACTATCTGGACAGTAACTGACGCTGAGGCACGAAAGCGTGGGGAGCAAACAGGATTAGATACCCTGGT
>ERZ1090861.837-NODE-837-length-17486-cov-53.048362_pt1 | contig 17486 bp, 32 predicted proteins | sample MGYA00478482_ERZ1090861 | MGnify/ENA primary metagenome ERZ1090861 (study PRJEB33644, sample SAMEA5815744) | chicken gut metagenome | biome: Chicken; feature: Gastrointestinal Tract; material: Caecum | place: Ireland | collected 2019-01-01 | study: A study of the... | reverse complement strand
CGTGAAAGGAGACAGGCATGAGCTATTTGCGGGAACGATGGATTGCGTTATTGGCAATCGGGCTTTCGATTGCTGCGCTGATCAGAACGTTCGTATGAGTGCGATCAAAGATACAATCACAGCAATAATATCCACGCCTTTGTCTTTTATCCATTCCCACAAAGCATGTTTTCTACGAGCTGTTTCTTGAGCTTGAGAGAATTTGCGGCTATACTCTAAGATTTTTGGATCGATTTTGGGAGCTTTCATTTATATTCCTCCTCTCCACCTCAGTATAGCACGAGGGCGGGGAGGATACAAAGGAGGAAATCTATGAATCATCTGGTATTTCTTACCCCGAACACGCAGGAGCCATTTACCACGTCAGATGTAATCGCTACGTTTGCTGGAATCCAGCACCATACGGTGACGCGCCTGATTCAGCAGCATGAGGCAGACTTTAAGGAATTTGGCTCGCTTCGATTTGAAATCGAGGTGAGAAAACGAAAAGTTGGTGCAACTACCGCAAAGCACTACCAGCTGAACGAAGAACAGGCGACCCTGCTGATGACCTATCTCAAAAACACGGCGCAGGTCAGAGCGTTCAAGAAAGAGCTGGTCCGTCAGTTCTACGCCATGCGCACCGAGCTGTACAAAGTACAGATGGCCAAGGCATCCCGAAGGCCGGTGCGGGTCAGCATGACCGATGCCATTCAGGCGCTGCCCGATAGTCCGCATAAGGCTATGAAGTACGGGCAGTACACAGATCTCGCGTACAAGCTGGCACTCGGTCGGACGGCAAGACAGCTGCGCAAGGATCGCGGCGCGGACAAGCGGGCCACGGCGAGCGACTACATGACCGCCGAGGAAATCTCGTTGGTTGCTGAGGTTGAGAACAAGATCGGCGTGCTGATCGGCATTGGCATGAGTTATCAGCAGATCAAGGCGGGCTTGACGAGGAACCTGAACGCATGAAAGGAGGTGAAACCACATGGCAAATCAAAGAAATCGTGAGCGCGTCCCCATCACGGACGCTGACATCCTGGCCTATGATAATGTGCCGGTGCCAATCGCGGCGCAGTACATCGGATGGAACGCGAACAAATTGTATTATGCCCTGCAAGACCGCCAGGTGCCGTTTGGATTCGTGGCCGAGCAGGAGAGCAGCGCGCGGGCCTGCGGCGCGAGCTGGACATACAACATCAGCCCCGGCCTGCTGGTTGCGTACAAACGGGGCACATTGGTCACAGTCCCACGGGGCGACCTGGCCGCAATCATCCGGGATGTCATGCGCAGCGGGCAGTAAAAAAACCGCCCTCCCCGTTGGCGCGAGGATGGACGGAAAGAAAAAATACACTGTCTACATTTTAATAGATATTTAGGAGGACGTCAATATGAAAAAATACACACAGGCAGAATTCGACGCCATCCCGGTAGATGAAAACGGGATCAGGCACTGCCCAACCGGCGATTACACAGCAATCAACCGATTTGGCGCGCATTGCAGCTTTGGCGCGCATTGCCGATTTGGCGCGCATTGCAGCTTTGGCGCGTATTGCAGCTTTGGCGCGCATTGCCGATTTGGCGCGTATTGCAGCTTTGGCGCGTATTGCAGCTTTGGCGCAGGTTGCAGATTTGGCGCGTATTGCAGCTTTGGCGCGTATTGCATTTGCGAATTCGGCCAATTTGTGAGCATGCTATCTGCTGGCGGATTTGGCTCTTGCGGCCGCACAACGTACTTCTTTCTGCTGTCGGATGGGTGCGTTTGCGTCAGATGTGGATGTTTTGCGGGTACGCTCGACGAGTGGGCAGCCAAAGTCAAAGAGACGCACGGGGACAGCTACATTGCGAGAGCGTATCTGCTATTAATTCCGGCAGTCAAAACACAATTTGAGATGGGAGGATTTTGCAATGGTTGATAAAATCATCACCCGAGAATTTCTAGAGGAGGATTACGTCGCGTTGGCGGACTACCGGGCAGAGGAGGTTCGGATTGGGCTCGTCTCATGTAGCGAGGGGATCACGCTGACCATGGAGGAACTGGACGAGTTCGCGAGATTTGTGGACGCGGTTAGAAAGGCGGTAAATGTATGACACAGAAAGACCGTGCGATTTATCGCGGTACCGCAATCGCATTGTGCTGTGTGGCGCTGGCTGCGGTGTACGTAGTATTCTGGTCGCTCCCATTTGAGATCCGCACCATGATTTTAGCGGCGCTGAGTGCTGCGTACTCTGGATATCTGTTGATTGGGAGGGGGAAATGATGGCACGGAATAGAAAGCGCCACCCCATGATTGGCAAACAAGTCCGGTTTACACCGTCATACATGGATACCGGCAGGACAGAAAAGCATGTTACGTGCACCGGCGTTGTGGTGTGGGTGCACCCACAGGAACGGTTTATGGTGGTTGAGCATAAATGTCCGCCAACCGTATGGAATCGGGGCGGAATCATCCGGGAATGCCTACCGGTCCCACACACTGTCTAAGAGAGCAGGAGGAATATAAAGCAATGAACAAAATCCACCTAAAAAGCCTTGATATCAGCTATTTCAAAGGCATCCGCGCATTACATATCGAATTTGACGGCGATTTAACATCAATCTACGGCGACAACGCGACAGGGAAAACGACCGTCTATGACGCGCTGACATGGTTGCTGTTCGGCAAGGACTCGAGCGGGAGCGCCAAGTTTTCCATTAAGCCAACCGGCATTCCCGGCGTCACGCCGACGGTCACGGCCCTCCTTGAAATCAACGGCGAACCCATGAAACTATGCAAGACGCTGCGCGAGAAATGGAGTAAGCCCCGCGGCTGCTCGGTCGCCCAATACGACGGCGATACGACCGAGTATACCATCGACGATGTGCCGCGCAAGGAGGGCGAGTACAAACGCATGATCGCTGCCATCGTGAGCGAGGATGTGTTTAAGCTGCTGACCAACGTGCATGCATTCGCGCGGGATTTGCCCTGGAAGGAACGCCGCCGTCAGTTGGCCGAGGTGTGCGGCCTACCGGATGATCGGGAAATCATGGCGGGACAGTTTGACGAGCTGGCCGGTTTGTTGGGCCGCCGGACAGTAGACGAGTACAAGGCCACGCTGATGGCCGAGCGTAAGGGCACAAACAAGACGCTGGACAGCCTACCCATCCGCATTGACGAGTGCGAGCGCCGGGTATCCGAGTTGGACGTGCTGGACTATGACAAGGCACAGGCGGACAAGAACGCACTGGATGCGCAAAAGGGCGCACTGCTGGCAGACCTGTCCAGGCTGGACGGCGGGACGCTGCTGACGGCTGCTGAGGCCGATTGCCGCCGGTATGAGGCCGATCTAAAAACATTGGACGCTGAAAACGCCGCGCACCGGGCAAGTCAGAATGTGCCGGTGCAGGACGACCGGCCCGCGCTCAGCTCCAAAATCAACGAACTCGCCTGGACGCTGAATAATCTGGACAAGATGGCTGAGGATTGCAAAAAGAACATCAAAGCCGCAGACGCGCAGTTGGAGGAATACCGGGCAGTATGGCGCAGCATTCAGGCCGAATCCTTTACCGGCGATATTTGCCCGATCTGCGGACAGAAACTACCGGCCATTGAGGCGGCACAGGCCAAGGCCAAGTTCGAACAGGACAAGGCAGACCGGGAAGCGCGACTGGTAAAGGACAGCGATTTGATTAAGCAGAATCAGGCCGCGCAGAAGGTACGGCACGCGGAACTGAAAGAAAAAGCCGCGCGGGTACGTGAGGAATATGAGCAGGTCAAGGCGCAGCTTGACGCTTACATTCCGCCGGAGGCTCCGACCATTGAGGATTTGCCGGGTTACAAGGAACGCCGGGAAGAAGCCGCGAAACTGCTGGAAGAAGCCCGAGAAAATGTGTCCAGAATTCAGCATGACCAACAGGCCGAGCGCGACCGGATTCGGGGCCAGATCGCCGAGACAGACCGGGAACTCACGCAGGTTTCTCAGGTTTTTGCGGCAAAGGCCCAGCTGGATGAGACCCGCGCCCGTATGGAAGAGCTCAAAACCGAGCAGCGTACACAGGCGGCAGCTCTTGAAGAAATCGATCGCAAACTTGCAATGTGTGAGGACTTTACCCGCTACCGTTGCCAATTTATTACCGATTCCGTGAATAGCCGGTTTAAGCTCGCACGCTTTCGCTTGTTTACCCAGCAGGTCAACGGTGGTGTGGCTGACTGCTGCGACGTGATGGTGGACGGCGTACCCTATACCGATCTCAACAACGCTATGCAGATCAATGTCGGCCTGGACATCATCGGCACGCTGTCTGAGCACTACGGCCTGCGCGTGCCGCTCTTTGTAGATAATGCTGAATCGGTTACAAAATTACAGGAAATTGACACACAGGTGGTTCGCCTTGTCGTGTCGGAAAATGATAAGGAGCTGAGAATTGTATGAAGCTGAAAGATAAGGTAAAGCCCGCCGTCCCGCCGATGGAAGCAGGCGTGTACATGGCTGTGTGTGTGGCGGTTGTGGACCTGGGAGACCAATACAGCGAAAAGTTCAAGAACACCTCGCGCAAGGTCGTGTTCGCCTTTGACATCCCCTCAGAAACTGTCGTGATTGACGGCGAGCAGAAACCCCGCCAGTTGTCCAAGCGCTGCACGTTCTCTGTGAGCAAGAAAGGCACCTTGAACAAAATGTTGAACGCTTGGATGAACGCCAACATGAGTGAACAAGAACTTGGAGAACTCGACCTGTTTTCTCTGATCGGTCGGGGCTGCCAGATCCGCGTGACGGTCTCCGAGGATGGCGCACACAACAACATTGAGGATGTGATGGCATTGCCCAAGGGGATGCCTGCGCCGGAATCTGATACCCCGCCGGTCACCTATGACATCGACGAAGATGGTTTCTCAGGCCCCAAATGGGATGCGCTTCCCGCCTGGATGCGTGAGGCCATTGAAAAGAGCGACCAGTACCAGAAAAACCCGCCAGACAAGCCGCTTGACATGCCGGATGAAGGCGGCACACCAGCACAGGAGGCCGGAGAGGAGTGTCCAATTTGACCTTTCGCAGTCTGGCAAGCAGCTCCAGGGGCAACGCGTACATGGTGAGCGACGGCGAAACCGTCCTGCTCTTGGAATGCGGCCTGCCGTATAAGAAGCTGGCCGAAAAGTCGGGTTTTACCCTCATGGACACCGCCGCTTGTTTTGTGACACATGAGCACAAGGACCACAGCAGCGCGGCCGGGCAGCTCATCCGGCACGGCGTTCCGGTGTACATGTCGGAGGGTACGGCGCGGGCGCTGGAACTGTGGGACGCGGAGGTCATCGAGCCGGACAAACCGGTCACATTCGGCGCACTGCGCGTCATGGCATTCCGGGTGTCGCATGATGCGGCCGACCCGGTCGGCTATCTGATCGACGACACGCGCACTGGCGAACGTCTGATGTTCGCAGCGGATACCCGCGGGCTGCCGTACATCGTCCCACGCCTGACCTACATAGCCGTCGAATGCAATTACGAGGAGAGCCTGCTGGCCGCGTCCCAGCGCATCCCAGAGAGCCTGAAAAACCGTATCCGGCACAGCCATTTCGAGGTTCGGGACGTGATCCGCTGGCTCAAAAAACAAGACCTGTCCCACGTGATGACCATTTATCTGCTGCACTTGTCGGCTGGGAACAGCCGCGCGGCAGAATGGCAGCAAATGTTTGCCCGAGAATTTCCGGGCATTGAGATTCAAATTTGTGAGGAGTAAACGACCATGAATGAAAAACATTATGATCATCTCTGTGAGATCGCGGATTGTGTGGGGCCGGAGGGCGCTGAGATGATGGCTGCGATTGCTGTGCATGCGTTTTCCAGGAGCGATTCGGGGAACCGGGAGGAGAGCGTGCGTTGTATTGCCTCGTTGTACAATGCCCTGGACGTGCTCTGTATTGCGCTCGACTGTGAGGACGAGGTACAGGACATGGCAGAGCAGCTCGCGGCCGAGCACCTCACCGCCAAGGTGTGACGTGAGTGGGGCGGCTACGGTCGCCCCGGTCTTTTAGGAGGTGAGAAATTGGCCGAGAAGGACAGTTTTGTGCTGTACAACAGCTATTATGATTTGCTCGAGGATTTGGACATGGAGCAGCGCGGGACGCTCTTAACGGCAATCCTGGAACATTCGCGGGGCATGGATCAAACGGAACTCGACCCCATTACCAAATTAGCATACCGCGTGATTGCGTCCCAACTAGACCGCGATCGAAAAAAATGGGAGCGCACCTGTAAAAAACGCGCAGAAGCAGGGCGCAAGGGTGGAATTGCCAGCGGTCAGGCTCGAAGCAAAACGAAGCAAAGTCAAGCAAACGAAGCAAAAGGAAGCAAAACGAAGCAAAGTCAAGCAAACGAAGCAAAAGGAAGCAAAACGAAGCAAAGTCAAGCAAACGAAGCTGAATATGAATATGAATCTGAATATGAATCTGAATCTGAAAATGATTATGAAGATGATTATGAATATGTCGATGAATCTGAATCTGAATCGACAGGTCGAGACGATTCGACAGATTCGATCAGAGAAGAATTCAAAAAGGCCTTTGGGAGAGATCCGGACAAGCCCTTTACAGCTGGCATCAAGAGAAGGCTCGCTCAGGTCAGTAAGGAGGATGTGCTGGAAGTCATCAAAATCGCAAAGGGCAAACATCCCGGAAACCCGGAGGCATACATCATGGCCGCGCTGAGCGACAGAGGCCAGAGGGCCAAGCCGCAGAAACCGGAGACCCAGCCGGACGACCCTGACCGCCCGCTTGAACAGTGGGAACAGGACTGGCTGGCAGAGGTCCAGCGCCGGAGAGCACAGAGAGGAGTGGAACAGGATGACCAGATCCCCTTGTGAGACCTGCGCCGAGCGCGAGACGTGCGAGAAAGGCGGATACCGCTGGCGGGAGTGCGAGCGGTGGCGCGGATGGTTCCGCATGCACTGGCGGGCGGCACGGAGACTGTGGAGGACGATATTGGGAGGAAATGGGAATAATGAATAACCGAGAACGTGGATAGCTGGAGGACTGAAAAAATGTTTGGAGTACAGTTTTACCCGACCCCTGAGGGTTTGGTGGAAAAGATGATGAAACTCGTAAACTGGGACCGTGTGCAGTTTGCGCTTGAACCGTCGGCCGGAAAGGGAGACGTTGCCCAGGCGATCAAGGCAAGAATGCAGCAGAAAAAACAACCGGCCCAGCTCGATTGCGCAGAAATTGACCCTGACTTGCGTGCAGTGCTTCGACAGCGTGGATATACCGTGGTTGCAAATGATTTTTTGGAGTGGGACGCACAAACGCGCTATGACCTGATTGTGATGAATCCGCCTTTTCGGGATGGTGACCGCCATTTGTTGCATGCGCTTGACCTGATGCAACACGGCGGACAAATTGTGTGCTTGCTTAATGCATCCACGCTAGAACGCGCAGGAAGCCCTGTGCGACAAGATTTAGTGCAAAGACTATATTCCTACGGGGCAAAGATTCAAAAGCTCACTCGCGCGTTCTCAGGGGCAGAGAGAAGCACCGACGTTGACGTAGTGCTCATATACGTTGATATCCCGGAAGAATGCCGAAACGAAATCGACATGGACGACATGCGCCGCGCTGCTGACCTGCCGGAAACCGAACAGGATACCACGGATATTGTGGACGCGGATTTTTTCAAGGCAATTGTACAGCGTTACCAGATGGAGGCGCGGATCGGCCTAAAAATGATTGACCAGTTCCAGCACCTCAATAGATTCGTTGGGGATCGCGAGATCATCGGAGTTACGGTAGCGAGTCCGGAAGAAGCGCAAATGAGCCTGCAAAATAAATATGTTCGAGAGCTGAGAGCACGATATTGGAAAACCCTTTTTGAAGCTCGAGAAATGCAACAGCTCATGACAAGGGAGGTGCGAGACGCGTACCTATCCAAGCTGCAAACGTTCCGAGCACTGGATTTCACAATGGACAACATCTGGCAAGTCAAAATTGAGCTGTCGAAAACGCTTGTGTCCAATGTGGAAGAAGCAATTATGAAAGTGTTTGACGACCTCACCTACGAGCACAGCATGGGGAAGAACAACAATATCCACTACTACAACGGATGGAAAACTAACAAGGCGTGCAGGGTAAATAAAAAGGTCATCTTGCCGTTTTACGGGTTGTATGATCCGCGCTGGGGAGGCTACTGGTCTGCGTACAAGGCTAAGGACTACCTGATGGAGCTTGAAAAAATCCTGGGATACCTGGACAACGGACGCACAGACGGCATGAGCTGCGACAATGTGATTTATGCGGCATTTAATACGGCGGCAGACAAATACGACGGGCGGAAACTGCATTGCAAGTTCTTCGACCTCGAATTCAAAAAGAAGGGCACAGTTCACGTATTTTTCACGGACGAACGCCTCTTGAAGAAATTTAACCTGTTCGCGGGCCGCAAAAAGAACTGGTTACCGGATGGGTACGGCACCAAGGCGTATAAGGACATGACTAGCGGAGAAAAGGCCGTTGTAGACAGCTTTGAAGGTAAAGCGTCGTATGAGGACACTATGGCAGGAGCAGCGTTTTACATTGACGCCCCTGAATTGCTGATGATTGGAGGATGACAATATGAATAACCGAGAACGCGGATGGCCCGCCTCGCCTGGAACACCCGCGCACCGATTCTGAGCGCGGAGGAGATGGAGATGCTGGAGGGGATGGAATGAAAGACCCTTTAAACCTCTTGCGAGAAGCCTTCGATATTTATGATAGTAAAAAGGCTCCTTGGGAACAAAGCAAAGAATATTTTGAAAAATTGAAAGAGTTTTGTGATTATTCAGAGAAATGGAGAAAAGAACAAGAGAAAACTATTACTAGGCCACATAACAGAGATGCTGGGGAAACCAGGATGGGGACAACTGAATGGGATATATTTCACGAACTATCAGCGAAACGACTTAAGAAAAACGGAATTCATTTGTGAAAATTATTCCGGGCGGTTCGGTGGAGCGGCGGTTGCCGGATAGATACGGGACAAGGCCGGCTATTGGAAGAGGCCGAACTAAAATAATGATGCCGCAAAATTAAGTAAGGAGGCCCAGCCATGACGCGGGAAGAAGCGATTTTATTATCAGCATACACAGGATTTTTGCTTGTCCAAGATTTTTCAGATGTCCATAAATTTTGTGAGGATACTTTGGGACGTTCGATTTGGACGCATGAATTTGCAGACGAGGATGTACAAAAAGAAATCCAAGATAAACTGCGCCCCCAAATTATGAAGTTGATTTACAGCACTAACGCCCTCCGCCCCGTCAGCCGGGAGCAGGTGGAGAAGGTGTGGAGTCCGTGCAATTTCTGCGCTGGCGCAAAATACATAACCGGGGGAGTTACAGCGGTCTACCCTTTGAGTGAAACACGCCAGCAGGAAACCCTTGCAGAAGGTGATTTTGACTTTTGTCCGGTATGTGGCCGTCCACTCACGGACGAGGCCGTGGACATTCTGCTCGAGAGATTGGAGGCGCTGCATGAGCATAATGCGTGAAGTTGCAGAATTACAAGAGGCATATCAAAGACTGATTGACGAAAAGCGGCTTACCAAACGGGCTATGTGTGACCTGTGTATCTCATTCCGGAACAAATACGGATTGAAGGACTCGCAGGCACTCAGGATTGCCCGGAAAGAGATGGACTTATCTGAGATGGTGGATTTGTTGGAAGGGAGGCGCTGAAAGATGCAGACTAAAGAAATCTGCGAGGATTGCGGCAAACTGTTTGTGGCTGGGCCGGATGCGTATTTGTGCCCGGAATGCCGGAAAAAGCGGTTGAGCGAGTATGCCAAACGCCGAAAGCTGAACGAATTAGGCGCGGCAGCCAGATGGGGGAAGAAAAAGGAGGCGCTGTATGATTGATTTATACAAAATCCTTCCCGAAGAATGGTTTGAACAAATAGGAGATTTCTCGGATAACGACGAAAAATTTGCACCTATCGACTACGAACCAGTGACGGTTTCATTATATTGCGGCAATTCGTTTTACGGGCCTGAATTTGTTGATTTGCTTGTAGATGATGACTTGCAGATATATTACATCAGGTCAGCAACAAGACAGCCTATCGGGGACTACGGATGGACTACGGTTTGGGCATGGTATAAATCAGATGTGTCCAAATATGAAGAAATAAGACGCATTGTATTGGAGGCGCTGAAAGATGTTTAACACCGACTTTGATTGGCTTGGTGCTTACTCAAAACAGATACACGATGTGTTGACATCGGCTCACAATCATGGATATGCAGAGGGTTTTGACAGAGCCAAACGGGAATACGGCGAAAGCCGAGGCGTTGCGCACTGTCACAGAGCAACGCAAGAGGAAGTTGAAATGCACGGGGTTGAACTGTGGGGATGGTGCGATTGCGGGAAACCTATCGAGGGCCGCTGGGTCGGAATGGCTAATTTCTGCCCGTGGTGTGGAAAAGTGATTGAGTGGGAGGCGGTGAAAGATGCGGGCGATTGATGCGGATAGACTTTTGAAAATGATGTCGCATTGGAAGCCGTATATGGATATGGACAAAGTGAGAAAGGCAGTCCAAAATATGCCCACCCTCACCCCGCAGAACGAGCCGATGACCATCGAGCAGCTGCGGGAGATGGAAGACCCGGTGTGGTGCGTCTGTAAAACTGTTGAGGGATTTGAAGGGTTTTGGTGCCTGTGCAACCATGGATACATTCTCACGCCAGCGAGACAGATTTTTGATGTAAAAGAAATCCCGCATTGGGTATTCTACCGCCGCCCGCCGGAGGGAGAGGAGGACACATGATGGCACAGCTCTATAAAATGACGCTTTATGTTTGTGACCTAGAAGAAAATTTGACGTTGGAGGAAATCAAACAGTTAATAGACGAACGAGCACTGGATGGAGTTGCTGTGTCTTGTATTACCCACTATGCCAGCGAAAAAACCGGTCCATGTATTGAGTGGCAAGATGATGTTGACCTGAACTATCTGGATTCCACTACAGAGCAATGGGAACGGTATTTCAAGGAGGAATGAGCGTGGAGAGATTGACTGAAAGACTGGAAAACGGGGTAATCAATGTCAAATATGCAAGCCAGCATGAAAGTGCTATCCATCGCCTCGCCACCATCGAGGCCATCCTGGGCGACGAGTACGACCTTGACCGCCTGCGGGAACTGGTACAGGCCGACCGGGAGGGGCGGTACGTGGTTCTGAAATTTGCGCCAGGGTCAAAGGTTTGCAGGGTTTGGTTTAATCCTAGAGATGGAAAGTTCTTTATTACGGAACACATTATGCAATCGAAGGAAATGTGTTTAGAGGCAGAACTTTGGAACGATGCATACAAAACCAAAGAAGAGGCCGAAAAGGCGCTGGAAGAAATGGAGAAAAACGAGAATGGCTGAGTATATCGAGAGAGAAAAGATTCTGGACGCGATAAGCGAACAAAGGAGATTCTACTTACATGAGAGAGACGGGGAAACGGATATGGAGAAACTATATCTCCTGTGGGGTTCTGATAACGCTTTGACTACAATGGAGGATATTATGAGCGATATTCCCGCCGCTGACGTTGCACCGGTGGTGCATGGAAGGTGGGAACACACCCGGCAGACCATTGACACGTTAGGCCAAACGCAGTGTACAAATTGCGGTTGGTGGACGCTCGATCCGTCTGTAGACGGCGCATATCACTATTGCCCCAACTGCGGCGCAAAAATGGATTTGGAGGACTGACCATGAAAAAACTTGCTGAGCTGAAACCGGGTGCACACTTCATGTACGGAGGCGTTGAATGGGTCAAATTTGAGGACATCGGCGCAGGAACGCTTTGTCTGGCGGCGGAGCCTGTTTTTCTCCGGGCATTCGATGAAGAGAACTGCAACGACTGGCGGAAATCCTCTTTGCGCCGGGAACTGAACGGAGTGTTTCTTGACGCGCTGGTTTCGGAGGGTGCGAACCGAGCCGCGTTCCTTGATTGGGAAAGCGACCTGACCGCCGACGACGGAATGACCGACTACGGGACTGCCACAGACAAGATCGCCTTGCGGTCCGACGCGCTGTGCCGAAAGTATCGGGACATCACCCCGCACGTTGACGCGTGCTGCTGGAACCTGACCCCGTGGACGTGCGACGCGTCCAGCTCTTGCATCGTCCGCTACGTCGATTCCTCCAGCGCTTTGCGCTGGGTCAGTGCGTACAACGGCGACAGGGGCGTTCGCCCGCTTTGCTATCTGAAATCTGAAATTTCGGTATCTATCCCCAGAGAGGACGACGAAGAAGAGCAGGCCGCGCGCCGCGAAGAAATGAAGCTGGAAGCCGCCCGCCTGATGGGCTATGAGGTGATCGAGGGCGACGCCCCTACGCCGGAATGCGATTCGCAGGACGTGGCGTTTGACTGGGCCGACCAGTCCGCCAAAACTGACGCGGGAAAAATCCGCCCCACGCTGGTGCCGCCTGCGCTCATTGAGGCCGTCGCGGCTGTGCGGGAATACGGGTGCAGCAAATACCACGACCCGGACAACTGGCGGCGCGTAGAGCCACAGAGATACTGGGAAGCGACACTAAGACATGCGTTAGCGGCATGGGATAATTACGAGGCGATAGATGATGAAAGCGGCCTCCCACATTTGGCTCACATGGCGTGCGATATAGCTTTTATTTTGCAGATCATGAAGGAGAACAAGACATGAGTAAACGCGGGAGGCTGGCGTACATCCGAGAGATATTGCGCGAATATCCACAGATTAAAAAGCGCCCTGCCGAGACGTGGTCAGAGCGTGACGCGAGGCTAGTAGCTATGGTGGATGACATCATGGCAGAGACGGGATGTAAGCGCGGCGGAGCCGCCCGAAATGAAATTACAGACCTTGTGTATTTCAAACGCTCACACACGCTCTACGGGGCCGCTATGCGGGTGTCCGTTGGTATCCGAACAGCTGAACGTTGGAACGCGGAATTGATGGAAGATGTTGCAAAAAAAATGCGACTATTTTAAAAATGGCGGTTTTTGTCAGTCAAATTATGATAGCATGTACCTAGAGAGCAGGGATACCACCACCAACACCTCACTTTCCGCCGTCTCTGCTCTCCGAAATCCCCCTATTACCCGCCCTGCTGACGTGGGGCGGGGATATATAGCCCGCAACGGTGCACGAGCCTGCGCGGGCGGATGCAAATGGTTCTCTTTTCATACCTCCTCCTTATGTCTATGGGCCGCTCGGCGGCCCGATACGCCCCAAACCGCGCGTGAACGGGGAAGGGCAAAAAATCCAATGAGAGCGAAACGCTCCATTTTGATTACTATATTCCTACCTGACAGCCGGGAAAGACCGGCGGCATCATCTCCTTTCACATAGCCCCTTCGGGGGCACACGCGGGCGTAGCTCAACAGGTAGAGCGGCGGCTAGTTAAGCCGTGTCGACATTGGTGATACTTGATTGTACAAACTTTTAGATTAACCACCTAAAAGCAAAGTCTTTGCAAGGTGCTGGTTCGAGTCCAGCCGCCCGCGCCGATATGCGGATGTAGTTCAACGGCAGAACGTCGGCTTTCCAAGCCGAACGCGTGGGTTCAATTCCCGCTATCCGCTCCAACCCCAGACGGGGGCATATCTCCAATTTTATAACGCCGGGGCACCGTCAGACCCCGGCACATGGCAGGATGGTGTAGCGGCAGCACAGCGGCCTCATAAGCCGTATGGCGGCGGTTCAAATCCGTCTCCTGCAACCATTTGGCGGCGAGAAAATCTAACACAGAAGGGAGGGAGGGGATTCCTCCTAGCGTGCCGGATTGGAATGCACTGCCGCCCATGCCGGGGAAACCCGCCCGTATCCAGCCGGGCGTATGCCGGGCGAAAACGGCGCATACCTCGAAAGAGGTATATCCCCCAAAAGCCCGCACGAGGGCAGAGGGCGAAAAAGCCCGGTCTCTAGGCCGGGCTGGGAGTTAATCGAGTAATATTTTTTTGAGAGCTGCCAGGTTTTCGGGGGTGGGCGTAATCTCTCCACGCTCCCAGCGAGAGATATGAGCCTGATCGACGCCCATCAACTCAGCAAGCTGTGTTTGGGTCATCTTTTTAGCCTTGCGAGCTGCACCGATGTCAAAACTTTGCGAGGAGATGGGACGCTTGTACAGTCCGGCGTAATAGCCGAGTTGCCAAGATGCCTGCATATCGAGCGGCTGGACGGCCTCGGAACCCCCAGCAGTCTGGTAGTCTATATTGTCGATCTCACACAGTGCGCGACCGATCTCCGGCTCAATGGCAGCCATTAAGCCACGAGCAAAGCCTTGCTGCATGACCTTGGCAAGCGCAGAGTAGGGACGCTGGGCTGCCAGAGTGGTGTCTCCACCAACAGGATTTTTGGGGGACTCGGCATTGATACGGCCAAATACCCATCCAAAAATATAAGATTCGCGGGTTGTCATGGTTATATCTCCTTTCAAAGTGCGGTGATGTGGCGGCCAGTATCATCATACCAGCACAGACACGGTTGACCGTCTACATGCATGATAATCTCATCAACGTAATACCGCACATCATCCGGAGAGCAGATGAGCAATCTTCCGTCCACAGATTCGCCCCAATCCCACCCAGTGGGGAGAGACACCGACAGCTCGTCATACATGCCAGACTCCACTGCAGGGGTATCAGTGTATACGGGTTCGTACTCGTGACCCAGCATCCCGTGGTTTGCGTAGATGATGCGGACCCAAAAGTCTGGATTACACATGAGGTCACAACCATTGATCAAAATGTCGTAACCTGTGAGGGGGGCAGACTCCGGGGTGTCCGAGTTTGCGGTGCGGCGATCACGGATGATCTGATAATACTTTGGGTTTGTCCACTGCTCAATCTGTTGCATAGTCATGTTTGCCATGTCAATCTCCTTCCTTTATGCAGCAATAAACTCGCCAGTCATGTTGTCAACATAACCGATCTTTTCGGTGCGCTTGCGATTCCACGCATTGGTGTAGACTGCAACCTCAACGTAGGTGCGAGAGCGACCAGCTTTAATCCAATCATTGACGCGGATTTTGGTGTTCCAGTCGATATCAGCAGCCAGAGCTTCTGCAGCCTTGATGGCCTTGGCCAGTGCCCATGCAGCCTTGAGCGCTACGCTCATGCTGACGTTATTCTCGCGGCGGATGCGCCAAGCGTTTACCATAATCTCGTGTTTGTTATACATATCTCTCGCTCCTCTCTTGTTTATGTATTTATTATAACATATTTTATGTATTTGTAAATACATATTCAAGTAAAACATGCATAAATTCGAAGGCGAATAATTGTATATTTTTACATATGAGAGCCGCGACAGGGCCGCGCCGGGTTCGACTCCCAAGAGTTCCAACACCTGTGCGGGCGAGACTTTAACTGAGGGCAGAGGACGAAAAGAAAGCCCGACCATCAGGCCGGGCAATCTTCAAATTAGCTTGTGCGGGTCAACCCCTAGTGCATCAGCAATAGCAATTAGGTTTTTTGCTGTCAAATTCCCAGCCTGGGATGCGCCGGATTCGACGCGCTGTATCTGCCGGATATTGACGCCGGACAGCTCAGAGAGTTGCCTCTGCGTCAGCCCTGCGGATTTGCGAGCGTCTGTAATAGTCATCGCCATTCCCCTCACGAATTGTAAACACCGTATTCGCCCATCTCAGCCTGAGATGCAACATGGAACTGCGTCATGAGCTCATCCGTGGACATGCCCCACTCGGCTGCGAGGCGCTCGATTTCCGGTTCATCCACGCATACCGGGGATTCGTTACCATAGATGCGGTCGATGTACTCAGCGTCAGCAAAATAATAGTTTTTCATTTTTGTTGTCTCCTTTTTTGATGTTTTATATCGTGAATGACGTTTTACCGTCAATCAGATGCGTACGAAATTTTTGATTGCGGGAACTACGTCGTCGAATTTAGAGCGGCGGATCCCCACCATGCGGGTGATGGCGTGGCCATTTACGATCTTGACTGTCTCATACATTTTGAATTTCCCCTTTCTGCCCTCGTAACCTCCGGGGCGGGCTGGTAGTTACTCCGTATACAGGCCAGAGGCCGCAAGCTGGAGGGCCTCGGAGATGGCGGCATCCCTGGCGGAGGAGCCATATCCGGGGATGGTCTTACCGACAGATGGGGCAGACTTCTCGCCTCTTAGGCAAGCGTAGACATCTCCCCACGCCTCCAGATAGTAGCTTGCGTCCCGCCCTTGGTTGTACTGCCGGACGGCTACACGATAGCCCCGGAGTTTCTTCTGCTGACCCCGATTCTCCCAGCACTTAGGATCAAACCGGGACGCGCTGCGATTGGGTTGCATCATTGAGGCCGGGACAAGCACAATAATAGTCTTGCTGCTGGCGTCATACGATCCGCGCACGGTCTCGCAGTTGGGATAGTGCCGCTTATAGTCGCGGTACTGCATCTTGACTTCTTCCATTTTCTTTCCCTCACTGTGATTGTGTGTTGTTGTTTGTTGTGATTACAGTATAATGCTAATATTAGCGCATGTCAAGAGCGAAAACAGAAATATTTTAATTTTATTTGAAAGCTGCGACAGGGCCGCGCCGGGTTCGACTCCCGGGGCTTTCGACCACCCGTGCGGGTGAGATTTTATCTGACAGGCAGACGCCGGGCGCAATGCCCGGCCAAAGCCGTATAGAGAAAAGGAACTGCTTAAATTTAGCTGATATGAGGCGAAAAGATGTTACGCATTCCAACGCCGCCGCCGTGCGGGAACACAGATGCAGCGCCGGGCGACCGGGCCATGGGGTTTCCCTATGGCGTGCGGGTCACGGCTGAGTTTGGCCGCGACGACACGGCCGAGATTCTAACGACGATGGATGACATCGAATATACAGGTGACACGATCAACATACAGGATATGAATCGCGCCTATCACAGTATCCAGACGTGCGTGGTAAGACGTCTCGTTATCGAGGACGCATATCTATGCGCTGGATGTGGGAATATGATGGTTCCCCGCGTATCGAGTGTTTATAGGGGCACGAAATTGCCACACATGATTCGCATATGCCCATGCTGTAATGCGCGGCTCGACATTGCAGGACAATGACGCAGCAGCAGCTTTCCAATCTTACCCAGCTCATTGCGGCGGGCAATGCCGACGCCTTTTACCATTGGACTGCATGGGAGCGCCTGCGAGACAGCGTGCTCGCGCTCGACCACTATGAGTGCCAGATGTGCAAAGCGCGGGGCCGGTACAGCCGGGCTGTGGTGGTGCATCATGTCAAGCACCTGCGCGACCGGCCTGAGCTGGCCTTGTCCATATGGGACGGGCACACACGGCAGCTCGTCAGCCTGTGCAAGGCATGCCATGAGCTATGCCACCCAGAGCGCATACAGCGCTGGCGATATGGGCCGCGTAAGGCGCAGCTAACACCTGAGCGGTGGGACTAAAGCGCCCTCAAAGAAGAAATTTCTCCTTTAAAAGAAGAATGGGTCTGTAGAGATACCCCCCGGTCAAAAAAACCGAGTCCCAGGCTGTTTGGCTCTGTCGCCCTGGGTTATGGGACAAGAGAAGG
>ERZ1090861.831-NODE-831-length-17544-cov-14.049345_pt1 | contig 17544 bp, 9 predicted proteins | sample MGYA00478482_ERZ1090861 | MGnify/ENA primary metagenome ERZ1090861 (study PRJEB33644, sample SAMEA5815744) | chicken gut metagenome | biome: Chicken; feature: Gastrointestinal Tract; material: Caecum | place: Ireland | collected 2019-01-01 | study: A study of the... | reverse complement strand
AAGCCCTTCAGGCAAAAATCGCTTCTATGCGTGAGGCCCAGAAAAAGTTTGCTTCCTATACCCAGGAGCAGGTAGACAAAATCTTTTTCGAAGCCGCTATGGCAGCAAACAAACAGCGTATCCCCCTGGCCAGAATGGCCTGTGAAGAGACCGGCATGGGTGTTCTGGAAGATAAGGTTATCAAAAACCACTACGCAGCAGAGTATACATACAATGCCTACAAAAGAGTGAAAACCTGCGGTGTTGTGGAAGAAGACAAATCTTACGGTATCAAAAAGATTGCGGAGCCTGTGGGAATCGTAGGCGCAGTTATCCCTACCACCAATCCTACTTCTACCGCTATTTTCAAATGTCTGATCTGCTTAAAGACAAGAAACGCCATTATCATCAGCCCTCATCCCCGTGCAAAGAAATGTACCATTGAGGCTGCAAAGGTTGTTCTGGAAGCTGCGGTAAAGGCAGGGGCTCCTGAAGGCATCATCGGCTGGGTGGAAGAGCCTACTCTGGAACTTTCCAATGAGCTGATGCGTTCTGCAGATGTGATCCTGGCTACCGGCGGTCCCGGCATGGTAAAGGCTGCTTATTCTTCCGGAAAACCGGCCATCGGCGTAGGTCCCGGGAATGTTCCGGTTATCATGGACAGCACCTGTGATATTCAGACTGCTGTATACTCTGTGATCCATTCAAAGACTTTTGACAATGGTATGATCTGTGCTTCTGAGCAGTCTGTAACAGCTATCGCCGATATTTATGACAAGGTAAAAGCTGAGTTTATCAAGAGAGGCTGCCATGTTTTAAATAGTGAAGAACTGGACAAAGTCCGCAAGATCATCCTTACTGAAGCCGGCACCGTAAATGCCAGGATCGTTGGACAGCCAGCTTCCGTGATCGCTGAACTTGCCGGAATTTCTGTTCCGAAAGATACCAAGATTCTTATCGGCGAGGTGACTTCTGTGGATATCTCTGAGCCATTTGCTCATGAGAAACTTTCTCCGGTTCTGGCTCTCTACAAAGCGAAAGACTTTGATACTGCTCTTGACATGGCAGACCAGCTGGTAAAGGACGGCGGATACGGACACACAGCTTCTATCTATGTACATCCTTCACAGACAGAGAAACTGGACAAATTTGCAGACCGTATGAAGACCTGCCGTATCCTGGTAAATACACCTTCTTCCCACGGCGGCATTGGTGATCTTTACAACTTCAAGCTGGCTCCGTCACTGACTCTGGGCTGCGGTTCCTACGGCGGAAACTCTGTATCTGAAAACGTAGGAGTAAAACATCTGCTCAATACAAAGACCGTTGCCGAAAGGAGAGAAAACATGCTTTGGTTCAGAACACCTGAGAAGGTTTATTTCAAGAAGGGCTGTCTGCCTGTAGCTTTAGACGAGCTGAGAACTGTTTACGGCAAGAAAAAAGCATTCATTGTTACCGATACATTCTTATATCAGAGCGGTTATACAAAACCAATCACTGACAAGCTGGACGAAATGGGAATCCAGTATGACTGCTTCTTTGATGTAGCTCCGGACCCCACTCTTCAGTGTGCACAGAAAGGTCTGGAACAGTTAAAAGACTTCGGACCAGATACTATCATTGCTCTGGGCGGCGGTTCCGCAATGGACGCAGCCAAGATCATGTGGCTGATGTATGAACATCCGGAATGCAAGTTTGAAGACCTGGCCATGGATTTCATGGATATCCGCAAGAGAGTCTATGTATTCCCGAAAATGGGCATAAAAGCCATGATGGTTGCCATTCCTACATCTTCCGGTACAGGTTCTGAGGTAACACCTTTCGCCATTATCACTGACGCAACTACAGGAACCAAATGGCCAATCGCTGACTACGAATTAATGCCTAACATGGCTATTGTTGATACAGACTTTATGATGACTCAGCCGAAAGGACTGACCAGCGCTTCCGGTATTGATGCTCTGACCCATGCGTTAGAGGCCTACGCTTCTATTATGGCTACAGACTTCACAGACGGTATGGCATTAAAGGCTGCCAAATTAATCTTTGACTACCTGCCATCTGCATACGAAAAAGGCGCAGCGGATCCTATTGCCAGAGAGAAAATGGCAAATGCTTCTACCCTTGCCGGTATGGCGTTCTCCAACGCTTTCCTGGGAATCTGCCACTCCATGGCTCACAAACTGGGAGCTTATCATCACCTGCCACACGGTATCGCAAATGCCCTGCTGATCGAGCATGTAATGCGCTACAACGCAGATCCGGCTCCTACAAAGATGGGAACCTTCTCCCAGTATCCATATCCACACGCTAAGGAAAGATACTGTGAAATGGCACGTTTCGTAGGTATCCAGGGTAAAGATGACGATGAAGTATTTGAAAACTTCATCAAAGCCATCGCTGATCTGAAAGCAAAAGTAGGCATCAAGAGAACCATCAAAGAATATGGAATCACTGAGGAAGATTTCATGGCAACATTAGATGAGATGGTTGAGAACGCCTTCAACGACCAGTGTACCGGCGCCAACCCAAGATATCCGCTGATGAGCGAAATGAAAGAAATGTACTTAAAGGCTTATCATGAAGGGTGATAGCTCCTCCCTTCCCTATAAAAGCCGGGGCCTGTGAGCAAATGCCCTATGGCCCCGGCATATAAAAACAGATCCCTTAGTCAGGCTCTCTTTCCAGACAGTCCGGCTAAGGGATTTTTTCTGCCTGCCCGTAGCCGGATAACAAAAATAAGGCTTCCTGCAGGAGCGAAACTATATTTTTATTATATAAGAGCTATATAAAATCTGAGGCAGAGAAACTGTAAATCCTGTGTAAATCTTGCTGGAAAAGCAGCTCATCCTTTCTTCTCTTCCAGGACTCTTTGCTTATTGACTTTCCACATGACAGGAGCTATACTTGTTTTATTCTAATGTCACAAGGAGATCTTATTATGTATCTTTTTATCTTTTCCAAACCCATTTGATGTTATTTTCCAGAGTCTTATCAGACCACGGACAATCGCCGTGGATTTTGTCAGGCTCTTGTTTTGTTGACATCAAATTGTATATGGAAAGGATAATAGAATATCATGAAGAAGAATCTCTGTCTTTTATATGGGATTGCTTTCTTACAGGGAATGGTATTTTACAGCCCAGCCTCGGTTTTGTACCGTCAGTCAGCCGGTCTGGGCATTTTCCAGATTTCTGTTATAGAGAGTATATCCCTTTTCTTATGTTTTGCGCTGGAAATCCCCTGGGGGATCCTGGCGGACAGGATCGGCTACCGACTTACCATGGGCCTGTGTTGTTTCTTTTACTTTATTTCCAAAATTATTTTCTGGAAGGCCTGGACCTTTCAGGAGTTTCTTTTAGAACGGGTTTTTCTGAGCATTGCAGTCTCCGGATTATCCGGAGTGGATATTACCCTCCTGTATCTTTATGCTCCTGAAGGAAAATCCCAGAAAGTCTTCGGCATATACGAAGGTCTGGGAACCGGCGGGCTTCTGACTGCTTCGGTCTGCTTCTCTCTCTTCTTAAAAAACTGTTGGCGCAGGGCAGCTCTGCTCACTGCCGCCGCCTACGGATTTGCCCTGATTCTTACCCTGTTTCTTGGAGAGCCAAAGCCAGGCGGATCAAAAATTTCTCTTACAAAGAATAAAAAAAGGCCGCTGAAACTTTCCCGGAATTTCTTATTTGCAGTCAGCCCCTCCTTCTTTCTGTTTCTTTTCGGCGCAGGACTTCTGGGGGAAACCAGACAGTATATCACTGTTTTTTTAAATCAGCCCCAGTATATTACCTGCGGCCTGTCAGCCAGTACCATTGCCCTGTTATATATTCTGACCCAGATCGCAGGTATGACAGGACCCTGGTCTGCCTTTCTTACAAAGAAACTGGGAGTCCCCTTATTTTCTGCCTGCTGCTTTTTATGTCCGGCTTTTTTGTGTTTTTCACTGGCACAGACCCATAGTCCGCTGTATTCTGCATTATGTATCCTGGGGATTCAAGGATCGGTCGCTCTTTTTCAACCTCTCCAGTCTGAACTGCAGAACCGGGAGATTTCTACTCCCCATCGGGCCACAGCCCTGAGCCTTCAGGCTATGTTTCTGGAACTGACCGGCGCTGTGTTAGAACCGATATTCGGATCTCTGGCTCAGAAAAGCCTCCGTCTGGCTTTTACAGCAGGAGGGATTTTCTGCGGTGGAGGATTTCTTTTGTTTCTTCTGTGGTATAGGTACAGTCTAAAAAAGCATTAATTCTGCTGCTGAAGCATCTGCTTTAATTTTTCTTCATTTTCTTCTGCTTTTTTGTTTGTCATGCTGTTTAAAGCAAAGAAAAGTGCGCTGAAAAGGAAGAACACCATAGGCCCCAGATTGATTACACCGTTCATTTTAGATAACACAGCGCCGGACAACTCTGTATTGGCTACAAACCCGGCTATTCCCAGAGCCAGGATCCCTACAGAGCCCCCAATAGCATTTCCCAATTTGGTCGCAAAAGAAATGCAGGAGTAGATCACGCCGTCAGACCGGATTCCCTTCCTCAGCCAGTTATCATCAATGATTTCTGCGGACAGGCCATAAGCTACATTAGCTGAAAGATTAGTAATACCATAAAGAAAACCTACAGGAATCACCAGATAATCCATGCCGGATTCCCCGATAATGAAGAATAACGCACAACATACTGCCTGGCATATAGCCGAACTGGTTCCCACCCACTTTTTATCAAAATATCTCATAACAAATGCTGCAGCTACATTACCAAACATCATTCCCAGTGACAGCGCTGTTGCGAATCCTGCTGTCAAAAGTGCATTATCCAGCACATATACAAAATAGTAGGTCATAATCCCCAGTCTTCCAAATACACCTGTAAGAAAAGTAATTTCTGCTGCAATCAGCATTCTTGCATTCCTGTCTTCCATGGTGTATCGAAAAGACCTGAGCAATGCCAGGATAGTGTTTCCCCGGACCTGTCTCTTAACAGTTACCGTTTCTTTTGAGGACAGAAAACAACCTACAAAAAACGGCATACTGATACAGGAATAAATTAACGCCACTATAAAATACCCTTTGCCCGATGAAACTGATTGATTGCCAAAATGAAGGATCAGCGGCATTGTCACCGCCCCCACCAGAAGTGCGGACAGGCTCCCCATTACACCTTTATAAGCATTCAGGGAAACACGTTCACTATTTGATGTTGTCATGGAATTTGCCAGACAGCCTACAGAGATATTTACTACTGTATAGGTCATGTCACAAAGAAAATAAGTAATCGTACACCAGACTCCCCGCCAGAAATAGCTTATCGGAAGATTCAGAAACATAAGACAGCTAAACAGTGCCAGCAGCGGACTCCCGAATAAAATATAGGGGCGGAACCGCCCCCAGCGGCTTTGTGTACTCTCGGCGATTGCTCCGAACATGGGATCATTTACCGCATCCCAGATCCGCGCTGCAAGCATGATCGCCGAGATCACTGCGGGAGCCAATCCGACAACATCTGTATAATACATAGTCAGATAAGAGCTTACCATGGCCCAGGAAAACTGAGAGCCCATCTCTCCCATACCATATCCGATTTTTTTCCATACCGGAATGCTTCCCTGCCTTCGCTCTGCTTCCCTTTTATAGTTCATAATACACATCCTTTTTAATCTTATTGTTTGTTTCCGGGCAGCCCCGGAACATCTGTCAGAATTCCTGGTATCTGAACCAGTCAAATTCTGCTTCGTTATCACAGGAAGTTTCATTTCCTGTGGCAAACATTCCCAGAAGTGTTCCACACATACAGCCTACTTTTTCCGGATTGATCAAAGCTCCATCCATCTTGCAAAGTTCCCGGAGACTATCTTCCTGTTCCCCATAATATACAGTAAAATCTTCTCCCTGCATATCCAACTTCAGGATAATGTCTTCCCGGTTCCAGCAGACGCTTTTTATAACTCTGCGGCTTGTTTTGCTCTCAAATCCCGGAAAATACGGCGGTTTATTATATTCTGCCGTCACTATCACAACACGCACTACCTGTTTTTCATTTTCTATCGCTCTCTCAATATGTATCTGATGATTCATAGCCTGGACGGCAGCAATACCTGCGGATTCTTCCTTTTCCGGATAAAAATGCATAGCTGCTGTAATAGCTGCATTTACTGCCCTCTGTCTCCTTGCCACAAATGCTGTAAATTTATCATAAGACAAATTCCCATCCATTCTCATAGGCTCCAGTTCTGCGTCCAATGTCTGAGGGATACATTTCAGCTTCAGTCTGGAATTTTCAATTTTCCAGAAGTCATTTCCAGGCGTACCCCAGAACACCATGTAGAGAGGAAGCCGTTTCTCATTAAAATCATCTAATTCCGACTCTTTTTCATAACTTACCTGTTCCAAACATTCCGGAGCGTCATAGCTCCACTCTATCTTTCCTGTATCCGGGCTGAACAGAGGCCAGTTTCTCTCCCAGACTACGGGGCAGATGAAAGTTTCTCTCCCTAAATTTTTATATTTTCCCTCTATCAGTCTGGATCCCAGCATAACTGCATACCAGCTTCCATCTGCCAGCTCTACCAAATCTGCGTGCCCGACATTGATAATCGGACAGGTAAACCCCATATGGCGGTGAGTCATCACCGGGTTTGCAGGGTTGCCCTCATAAAATCCGTCAATGGTTTTGCTTCTTGCTGCCATAACTGCATGGTAATGTTCCGTTCCTCCTTCTGCAATCAGCAGATAATACCAGTCACCGATATGATAGATATGAGGAGCTTCCGGGGCAGACCCGCAGCGGAGAGCGCTGTTAAAAATCGTAACCGGTTCACTGATCCTGCAGAAATTTGCGATATCATACTCCGCCAGCCAGATTCCTCTTTCCTTAACACCTGTACCATTATCCCACACATTACCGGTTCCCATAACATATGCCTTTCCATCATTATCAAAAAACAACGAAGCATCTATTCCGGGAATGTCTGTAAGCCAATGAGGTTTTGACCATGGTCCTGCAGGATCCTTTGCCGTAATAATAAAATTACCTTTATCTGCAAAATTCGCATTCAGAATATAAAATGTACCGTTATGATACCGGAGAGTAGGTGCCATAATACCGCCCACACCGCTGTTTCTTTCCATATGGAAGTCATTTTCTGCTGTCAGAGCATTTCCTATCTGCTCCCAGTGAGCCAGATCCCGGCTGTGGAAGACAGGCAGGCCAGGACACATTTCAAAGCTGGAGCATACCAGATAAAAGTCCTTACCTACACGGCAGATAGATGGATCCGGATAAAAGCCCGGAATAATGGGATTCTGTAACTTTGCTTTCATAACTTTCCTCCTGATACTTTTATGCATTTTCTTCGTTTAACATTTCTTTCAACTTCTGTTCATTCTCACGGCCTTTTTTGTTTGTCATTCGGATCATCATAAAAGGAATGATCGCTAAAGCGAAGCATACGGCCGGTCCGAAATTAATCACGGCGTTCATACCTGTAAGAGTAGCTGCTGACATCTCTGTATTAGCCACAAATCCCACAGCGCCTAAAATAATGATTCCTACTGACCCGCCGATAGCATTTGCGATTTTTGTAGAAAATGAAACTGCCGTCACAATCACACCGTCAGAACGTTTTCCTGTACGTAACCAGTTGTCATCAATCAGCTCTCCACACAGAGCTACAGAGGTCAATGTTACCAGGTTGGTTGCTCCATAGATAAAGCCTACGACAGCCACATAAATACTGGCAATTCCGGCTTCTCCCATGAAGTAAAAGATCACACAGCAGCCTGCCTGCAAAACACAGGCCAGAACCCCCACATATTTTTTGTCAATGTGGTTTAACAAAACCGGTGCGTACAAATTCACCACAAACATTCCCGCTGTCATAGCTGTACCGAAAGCAGCCATTCCCATAGGCTCGCCTAACACATAAATGAAATAATAAGCCATTACGCCGATCCGTCCAAAAACTCCTGTCAGATAAAAGATCATAGCGATCATCAGCCATGCCACATTCCAGTCTTTAAAAGCATTCTGGAAAGAACGGAGTATATTTATAAGAGGATTCTCCTTCTTTTCTTCTGCCCCATGATTGCCTCCTCCGATCACTTCTTTTGTGGCTTTAAAACACAAAAAGAAACAGGGAAGAGAGGCTATAGAAAAAACAAGGGCTGTAAAAAAATAGCCGCTGGAGGAGTTTGTATTTCCGCCTCCGAAAAATAAAATTAAAGGCATTGTCACGGCATTTACAATAATACCGAAAATACTCCCTATAGCCCCCTTATAGGCATTAGCAGATACACGCTCCGCATTAATGGAAGTCAGAGAATTTACCACACAGGCCACAGCACCATTGGCAAAGGAATAGGCTGTGCAGCAGATTATGTAAGTTAAGATACACCAGAAAGTTTTGGCCCCATTTGGAATATCCAAGTTCAAAAATGTCAGACAGTTAAAAACCGCCAGCAAAGGTGCGCCAAATAAAATATACGGCCGATACCGTCCAAACTTACTTCTGGTATTTTCTGCAATTCCTCCGAAAAGAGGATCGCAGACCGCCTGCCAGATCCTGGCTACCAGCATAATAGCCGAAATAATTGCCGGAGCCAGTCCCACTACATCAGAATAAAATACAGTCAGATAAGAACTGATCAGTGTAAAGGACAAAGTACTCCCGGCCTCTCCCAGCCCATAGCCGATTTTTTGCAGAACAGACAGCTTTACTTCCGTAGATACATTTTCATGAATACTTAAATCTGTACTTTCTTTCGCTTTCATTTATTTCTCCTCTCTTTTCTTTTGATAATCAGATTATAGTTATTTTTCTTGCTTTTTTCTTCAATCTTATCACCCCATATTCTTTATTTTTTTACCTTTTAAAAAACAGCATAAAAAAAGAGGGAAAAATATGCGTATATTTTCCCTCTTTTTAACATCTTTTTAATATTAGCTTTTATTTAATTTACATAATCTGCACAAGCATGATTTCATGGGACTCCAAAGTTTCCATGATCGTTAACTGATGATTTTCCGCTGTAATCTCCTCATTCTTTCTAAAAGGCGTACATCGGTTCTTCAGATAAACCATGTCGCTGATACTCATAGGAAGATCAATCCCCAGTTTCATCCATTCGTCCAATACGCTGCCATGCTCCGGCCCGATAATCTGCTTCCGCAGAAGGTATTTTTTATTCGGTATCCCCTTCAGCGTCAGTTTAATCTCCAGACTATCCTCCTCTGCAAAAATCACCTTGCTGTCCTGAGGCCCTATAGAAGATTCCGGCAGAGTGTAATAATTGTAATTCAACTTTTTATTATTAAACAATATGATAGAAAAGAACCCTTTGCCGTCTTTGGTTACAATATAATGTTCCCCTCTGGAAACCAGCAGATTCTGCAGTTCCAGCAAAAATTTCCAGGCATAGAACACCGGTTTACAGATTCCTTCCGCACTTATCAGGCCGCAAGCTCCGTTCAAAATATGATTTGCGTCATAGTCTCCCGCATAAAGGTCACTGGCAGGCCAATATCCTACCTGAATATTCTCATCAAGTCCCTGGATCATCTGAGCCATCATAATCGCCCCTTTGCCGGCCATATCATTAAAATAATTTCTCTGCACAAAGCTGAGGTTCCATTCCAAAGCAATAATAGGAATCTCCGGATAACCTGCTTCTGCCAGAATTGCTCTGAATTCCATCAGGTTAGCTCCAAAGGAAGATTCTACTTCCAGACGCACAGCCTCCATGATTCCCGGCCGGTCCGCCACTTTATAAGGGAAAAGATTCACCGTCAAAAAATCCGGAAGATGTCTGGCCTTTCGCCATTCTCTGTAAAATTCCAGGGAAGTTTCATATTTTACGGAAACACCAAGGCTTGTGCCGCCGACCTGTGCCCCTGATATCCGTTCTTTAATCATTTCATAAATTTTATCCCACACTTCTCCGAAGTTTTTCTGCAGTCCCAAGATGGTTTTGTCCAGTTCATAGTACCAGATTTCAAATTTCCAGGAATTTACCTCCCGTATTCCATATCTGTAAATGATATGATCTATGATATCTCTAAGAGCATTGATACATTGCTCTTCATCCTCGAAAATATCCAGACACTGAATCTCTCCCCGCTCGTTCAGCTTTTTAATCATTGCAAATTTCTGATTATCAAAAATGATCACCGGCTTAATATTATTCTCCACAAAAAAATCCAGGACCGAATCAAAATTCACAAAATTGAGTTTTTCATCGCTTTTCTTCTCTTTCAGTCTGAACTCCGGAGAAAAAATCCCGTTTATAATCCCGTATTCAAAGTTCAGATTCTGTTTCAGAAACAGCACCTGTCTCTGGTATTCCGCAGACAGCAGGCGTGAAGCAAAACCGAAATTGATCAGTTTTCCCCATGGATTATAATAAAGTTTTCCCTGGAGAGTGTCGATTTCCTGCTCCTGAATATGAATCTTCTGTTCCCTGACGACTACCAGTCTGACCTTATTCTGATATTTTTCCAGATCCTCTGATAGCTGCTCGTCAATTAATTCTTCATTCTCATTTCCCGTATTTGTTTTTTCCACATAGGGTTTATTCTTAAATTCATATGGGGTCATCTTATAAAATTGCTTAAACTGTTTATTAAACTGGGAGACGCTCCCAAATCCGTTTTTAAAAGCAATCTCCGAAACTCCCAGGTCTGAAAGTGCAAGATCATATAGGGCATGCTCCAACCTGATCTTGGTAAGATATTTCACAAATGTTACACCTGTGGCTTTGCTGAAAAAACGTGAAAAAGAAGAGGGCACCATATAAAGATAGTCTGCCGCATCGTTCAGTGTGATTTTTTTCTGATAATTCTTTTCGACATAGTCAAAAGCCTTTTTTATCTTTCCCATCTGTTCCGAATGCGGAGTAGAAACCTCGGTTATAACAAAGGAATGCACTATATAGTCACAGATGCTGTACAACTTACTCATTTTTCTGTAATTCAGCCCTGTAGGGTCTATACTGAATTCTCCCAGGAGCTCATTCAGACGATATCGGAACTTTTCATATTTTGCATTCATTTGCCCATGGTCATAACATTGAAACAATAAAGTATTCCCATTTGCCAGAGTACACAATGTCTGATAATCAATATCAATCTTCATAAGCAGAGAGTCTCTGAAAAGCCGGACAGAATAGCTGTGGTTAAAATTTACGATCAGGAAATTTTCTTCTTTCAGTATATAGGGCTTTTCAGAAACAACAATCTCACTTTCTCCTCTGATCAGATAAAAAATAATATAGTTGCTTTCTATTATTTCTTTAAGATCATAGCTTCTGTAAAAATGAACTTTAAATGGATAAAACTGCATTTCATCTCTCCTCATCAGATAGATCAGCCACATGTTTTCTGCTCTTCATCTAAATTAATGTCTACATTTTATCATGATTTATCCCTGTTTTACAGTTATTCTTAAAAGTCTTTAGAATATCTCTCCCGCTGACGGAAGCACAGAAAAACACAGATGGCCGAATTTTATATTCTTCCATCTGTGTTCTTAATTTAAGTGTCCTTCAACAAAAAATATTATTTCCGCTCTTTCTGAAAACCCGATTCTCCATTAAAGACCGAATCCCGTCTGGACAGCAATAACCATCAGGACAGCCTCTGTAATAAACAGGCAAATAAATACAGGTACGAACCATTTCCACCATTTATGCATCTTAATTCCCGCCAGACTGCACATAACAGCCGTCATACCAGTAGGCCACAGAGAGTTTGTCAGACCGTCGCTCATCTGAAATGCCAGTACAGCAGTCTCTCTGGAAAATCCCAGCAGGTCTGCAAGAGGGGCCATAATCGGCATACTTGTGGCTGCCTGTCCGGATCCGGAGCCGATGAAAAAGCTGATGATGGTCTGTACGATAAGCATGGCTACACCTGAAAGCCAGGTAGGTACATTTGCCAGAGGCAGGGAGGCATAATAGACTACTGTGTCAATAATACAGCCGTCCTGAAGCACGATCAGGATACCTCTGGCAATACCTATCGCCATACATGCAAAGGCAATATCTTTAAATCCGTCGGCAAATTTTTCCGCAATGGCATTAGGTCCCAGACCCATGATAATGGCGCTGATGATCCCCATGATAATAAACACCGCAGACAGCTCCTGGAAATACCATCCATAAGTCCTGCTGCCGTATACAATCACTCCAATGCCAATGACCAGAACAACTAAAACCAGTTTTTCCCGGATTCCGAAAGGATGTTTATGTATATCATCTTCGCTCATGGCAAAACGGGAAGGGCCGTCCGCATAGACTACGCTTTTCGTAGGATCCGCCTGAATTTTCAGGGCGTAACGGATAGTCAGCACAGAACCCACAATAATAAAACAAAGATGACAAAAGATTCTGAATCCGATTCCTGTCATGGTAGGAAGTCCGGCAATCCCCTGTGCCAGTCCCACAGTAAAGGGATTAATGGTAGCCCCTGAATATCCCAGTCCGGCCCCCAGAGCCACAATGGCCAAGCCTACTACTGCATCATAGCCCATGGCAATACAGATTCCCACAAATACCGGTATAAAAGGAAATACCTCTTCATACAGACCAATCGTAGATGATCCGATGCCGATGATGGTTATGAAAATAGGTATGATCGCCGCCCGGGCCTTTCCCTTGAGTATTTTAAGAAGAAAAGCCACCAGGCCATTGAAAGCCCCGCTGGAAATAATAATACTGATAGATGCATAAGAAATAAAAACAAAAAACACAACGCCTGCCGCATCATTCATTCCCACATATAGATCCTGCACCATCTGAAAAGGTCCCACAGGGCTTTGTTCCACTTCATGGAAAGTTCCCGGCACTACTACCTCGGTCCCGGCTTCATTAACTGTACGGTCAAATTCTCCTGCCGGCAGGATCCAGGTCAGCAGGGTGCAAAAAACAATCACCACAATAAGCAAAAGATAAATATGGGGTGCGGAAAATTTTTTCTTCTTTTCTAAAGTACTGGTATTACTCATATAATCAACTCCTCTTTTGTTATGATGAATGAAGAATCAGGTCCCTCTCTTTTTCTCCAGCTGTTCTGTGTAGGAATGATATACCTCTTCCCTGAACCCGTCGTCTGTCATTGTCTGATAGACCAGACCTGCGATGAGCTGTGCACCCACAGCAATCGCCTCATGGGATCTGGGCTTAACAGTCTCCTCTCTGAACTGTTCTGTATGCAGAGCATAAAAAGTATCGCTGATAGACAGCTGGGGCTGGATCGTGGGACAATGATAGCTGACATTTCCCACATCTGAAGACCCTCTTGCCTCCGGGACCTGTTCATAGGGCTGCCCCAGTTCCTCAAACAACTGCTGCACAGCGCCTTCCAGAACAGGCACACGGACCATATCTGCAAAATCCTCAAAGCCTCTGGTGAATTTCACATCACAGTCTAAAGCAATGCATGCCCCCTTTGCGCACTTGCGGATATCCTCATCCATCTGATCAAGCCTGGCCAGAGAACCTGTCCGGATCTCCAGACGTACCACTGCCCTGTCCGGCAGAATATTAGGAAAGGATCCGCCCTCGGTAATTACTCCGTTCACATGAATATCCGGAGTGAAACATTCCCGGCGGGCGTCAATAAGATCCAGAAACTTTCTTGCGCAGGCCAGGGCGCTGTGCCCTTCCCAGGGGCCGGCCACCGCATGAGCAGACAGTCCGCTAAACTCTATAATATAATTGCGCAGACTCAGTACATCCATATCCGCCAGACTTTTTCCGCCGCTCCAACTATGTATCATTAATGCCAGTGACATTTGGTCAAAGGAACCCCTGGCAGCCATACCCACTTTTGCACCGTCTTCCTCCTCCGCCGGCGTACCAAAAACATAGACTTTGCCTTTGAATTTGTCTTTGAGCTCTGTCATAGCCAGCGCTGCAAGCACCGACATGGAACCATGCACATTATGGCCGCAGGCATGTCCCAGCCCCGGCAAAGCATCATACTCTGTCAGAATAGCCACCCGGGGGCCGTCGCCGTTGTCCAGCACTCCGCAAAATCCTGTAGGATATCCCAGATAGGGATACTCAACCTGATACCCGGCCTTACGCAGGATATCTACAATTTTCTGACTGGAACGAAACTCCTGATCAGGCAGTTCAGGGTGTGCATACAGATCGTCGCAAAGTTCCACTGCTACATGATGATGTTTCCTGACAGCCTCTTCCACAAAAGATTTCATTATTTTTTCTGCCACTTTCTAAGTCCTCCCCTCTTTTGAAATCTCCTGCCTCCTGATCCACAAAAGGTCACCCATTTTTGCTTCTATGTTTTAGCAAGACAGAGAGATAAATCATTGTAATAGTATAACAAAATCTCCATGGAACGTCAATTGAAAACCTGAGATTCTCACGATTGCTGCGATACCGCACAGCTCGCCGCTTCGCCGCTCGCTGTCCGTTTCCCGTCGGATGCCCGCTCGTGCAAGCACGGCGGTCGCCCGACCGGCTTATCGCACAAAAAAAAGATGGCAGAATTATTCTACCATCTGTGTTCCTTCGCCTAAGAATTCATATACTTGTCCGTCTTCCAAAGTAATTCCTTTGGCCTGGGCCAGTTCCTGGACTGTGACCAGCTTATAGCCCTCTTCCATCAGATCCGGGATCAGCCTGAGGGCTGCATCCACGGACCACTGATGAATATCATGCATCAGGACGATGGAACCGTCCTGAACAGAATCCATCACACACTGATACGTCTGATCCTCACTTTTGGTCTTCCAGTCCTTTGTATCAATGCTCCACTTCACAATGGGCATACCCGCCAGATTCTGAACCGCCTCATTATAGCTGCCGCCGGGAGGCCTGAGGGTATCAGGAAGTACTCCTGCAGCATTCTCGATCAGCGTGTTGGTCTTTTCAATCTCTTCTGTAATCTGGCTCTGTGTGAGTTTTGTAAGATCTTTATGATCGTATGTATGGTTAGACAGCTCCATTCCCAGATCATGCATACGCTTAACAATATCCGGATACTTTTCCACGTTCTGACCCAGCATATAGAAAGTCGCTTTCGCTCCATTCTCCTCCAGACAATCCAGAAGCTTATCCGTATACTGTCCCGGACCGTCGTCAAAAGTCAATGCCACCAAAGGCGGTTCCTTGGTACTGTCATAGACGCCATTTTCATCAAAATAGCAATCCTTACCGTCAATTTCTTCCCAGCCGGTGATTACATATCCGTTTTCATCAAAATAATACTTTGCTCCGTCAATCTCCTGCCAGCCGTTCTGATATATGGTCCCATCCTGGTTTCGATACCATTTTCCCTGTGCGTCTGTCTGCCAGCCTGCCACAGAGGTACTTGAGGCCATCTTTTCTATATCAGTCCCTGACATAACCGGCTGTTTCTGAGCCTGGATCTCTCCTTCCTGGGCGAGCTCCTCAACCTCATTCTGAAACCTGCCGGTCTGTATTCTGTCCGCCAGCATATAAGCGCCTATTCCCACCAGTACCAGCGCCAGAATAATAAGCGCCGCGAAAGGCAGCCGGCGGATCATTTTTCTCCGCTTCATCTGACGCTGTTTTTCTGCTTTTCTTCTCTCCAGCATCCGGAGAAGCCTTTCCTCATATTCTTCATCCGTATGAATTTCCGGAAGCCTTTCCTCTGTGTATCCCTTTTTTCTCCCTGTCTCTGTATTTCTGCTCATATGTTTCCTCTATACTCTATATCAGCCCTTGGCAGCGCCTTGGGCAAGTTGCTCTTCTGCCCTACCATTATAACCAATAGGCTCCTCTTTGTATAGGGAATTTCTGCGGTTTTTCTACATTTTTTGCAGCGCTTATACATATGGACAAACCAGCGGGAGAAAGATTTCTGTCCTATAAAACTTTACAGAATGCCCAGATGCTCCAGAAGTATCCTTACCCCCAGGAGCACCAGAATGATACCTCCCACCAGTTCCGCTCTGGACTTATATCTGGCTCCGAAGATATTCCCCACTTTTACGCCAATAGCAGACATGACAAAAGTGATCACACCGATCAGTCCTGCTGCCAGTACGATATTCACCTGCAGAAAAGCAAAAGTAACGCCTACTGCCAATGCGTCAATGCTTGTAGCTACGGCCAGGGGAAACATGGCCTTTACCCCCATGCTCCCCTCTGGACAGACTTCTTCTTTATCCAGGGATTCCCGGATCATATTCACACCGATAAATCCCAGAAGTATAAAAGCGATCCAGTGGTCCACTGCCGTGATCCTGTCCCGGAACTGGCTTCCCAGAAAATATCCTATGGTAGGCATCAAAGCCTGAAATCCTCCGAACCAGAGTCCGGCGATCACCATGTGCTTTACCGACAGTTTTTCCTGAGCCAGACCTTTGCAGATAGAAACCGCAAAAGCATCCATGGCCAGCCCCACTGCCAGGGAAAATAAAGTAATAATATCCATTTCTTATCTCCTCTCTTTCTCCTTCCTGTATCTGCCTGCCATACATGGAACCGGAACCCCCAGACATCATTGCCGGCTTATCCAATCGTTTCGGCTCCGCCTCACGATTGCTGCGATAACCGCACAGCTCGCTGCTTCGCTGCTCGCTGTCCGTTGCCCGTCGGATGCCCGCTCGTGCAAGCACAGCAGTCGCCCGACCGGCTTATCGCGCAAAAAAATAGAAGGCACGGCAGGGCCTTCTAATATTCTATGATACCGAGACTCTGCCTATGGCAATACAGGTATATGAGTCTCGCAATTTAAGACAAGCCAGGCGGAGCGCCAGTGTGTTGACTTGCCACGTATCTGTGGGATACGCTTCCTACTCCCTCACAGGATTATAATTTCGTTTAAAATATCACATTCTTTTTAAAAAGTCAAGAAATACAGGTATAAAATCATTTTTTTCTATTTACCCGGATTTCTCTGTTTTTTATAATAATAGTTACTAAATTTACAGGAGGATCGATATGCTAAAACAAACTTTTCACAATCCATTGCTTCCCGGTTTTTACCCGGACCCTTCCATCTGCAGAGTGGGGGAGGATTATTACATGGTCACCTCTTCCTTTGTCTATTATCCCGGCCTTCCTATCTTCCACAGCCGGGATCTGGTACACTGGGAGCAGATCGGCCATGGGATCCACCGTCCCGCACAGCTGGATTATAAAAACTGTGAAACTTCTGAAGGGCTCTGGGCTCCCAGCATCCGTTATCATCAGGGAACCTTTTACATCATCAACACCTTTGTGTCCGAGGGACGGGAAGCCCAGCGGGACAATTATGTAATCACTGCCAAAGACCCGTCCGGTCCGTGGAGCGACCCCGTTATAGTAGAAGGCGCCGACGGCATTGACTCCAGTCTTTTCTTTGATGATGACGGCTCCCTGTGGTATGTGGGAAACTTTATCAGCCAGGAATGTCTGTACGAAGGCCATCACGGCATCTATCTGAATGAACTGGATCCTGAAACCTTCCAGTTCAAGGGGCCCAGATATATTATCTGGGATGGCAAGAAAACCCGTTCCAAATGGATCGAAGCCCCTCACATCTACAAAAAGGACGGCTGGTATTATCTCCTGGTGGCAGAGGGGGGAACCTTTATCAACCACAG
>ERZ1090861.825-NODE-825-length-17640-cov-4.671709_pt1 | contig 17640 bp, 13 predicted proteins | sample MGYA00478482_ERZ1090861 | MGnify/ENA primary metagenome ERZ1090861 (study PRJEB33644, sample SAMEA5815744) | chicken gut metagenome | biome: Chicken; feature: Gastrointestinal Tract; material: Caecum | place: Ireland | collected 2019-01-01 | study: A study of the... | reverse complement strand
CTGCGAACGGGTGGAAAGGGAATTTCCGCACGCACGCCTCTGCGTCTGTCCCAGTGCGGGACTGGCGGAAGCGGTGGAAAAACATCTGACGGAGGGGAAATCTTTTCCGCTGGCCGGGCTGCTGCCGCCGGGACGTCCCGACGCCGTCGTGCTCGGCTGTACGCATTATGTCTTTCTCAGAGAGGAAATCCGCCGCTTTTACGGCTGTCCCGTCTATGACGGAAACGAGGGAATTGCCCGGGAATTGTCGCGCGGCCTCTCGTCGGACGTTTCCGTCCCGCCCGCATGCGCTCCCTTTTTTCGTATGCGCGCGCCTGCGAGAGAGACGTCCCTTGCGTTCGTGCCTTCCGACAAAGTTATTTCTCCGCAGGATTCCGGCGGGGAGAGGGCAGGAGGCAGGACGGACTTCGGGAACCCGCTTCTGACCCCTTCGCCACTTTTGACCACCGATTGCCTGATTTTTGGGAAAAAGTGCCCCGACGATCGCTCCGCCGACGAAAAAACAGGCAAGGCGGGAGAGGAAGCGGGAAAATTTTTCGGGGAAGAAGGCCGATCTTCCATGTCCGAAAATACGCTGGAGAACTTCGCCGGAAAGAACATACGTTCGCGTCTTTTTTGGAAAAATGGGCAAAAAAGCCCCCCAAATGAGGGTTTTTTCGGGATTTTTTTCCTCGGAAGCGGAAAAAAACTCAATAAAATTGTGTATAAACAAATGTTCGTCAAGGAAAATCGGGGGTAAAAATCGATGTTGGGGTTAAAAATCCCAAAAAAGCAATAAAAATTTAAACTTTTTTCAAAAAAACACTTGACAAATGGGTAAATGTGGTTATATAATGGGAGCATGTAAGTAAATCGGGGAAAAGGAGGTGAAAGGTATGTCGGCTTTGTTCCGGGGAATATACGAGCATCAGCTGGACGATAAGAACCGGATGCGGATTCCCGCGAAGTTCAAGAAAGGACTGACCGGCGAAGACGGAACGAAGACATACAGTTTCACCCGCGGCGTCAACGGCTGCATTTATGTGTTTCCCGACGAAGTACTGGACGAAGTGCTTGACGAGTTATCGGAAGAGAAGCTGGGGGAATCCTCGAAAGCCTCGCTCTTGTTCTTCAGCTCGATTTTTTCGGCGGAAGAGGATCAGCAGGGCCGGGTGGTGATTCCGGCAAAGCTCCGCGAGATGGCGGGCATCAAAAAAGACGTCGTGACCATCGGCCGCGGCAGGCGGCTGGAAATCTGGTCGGCAGAACGGTACAACGCTTACATCGAAGGGGTCGACTACGACGAAGAATTCAAAAAACTGGGGATCTGACCGATGTTGGAATTTTCGCACAAATCCGTCATGCCGGAAGAATGTATGGAAGGCCTTGCACTCAAAGAGGGCGGACTGTATTTCGACGGTACGGTGGGCGGCGGCGGACATTCCTACGAGATACTCAGAAGGACGTCTCCCACGGGTCGGCTGATTGCGACCGATCTCGACGACGAGGCGATCCGCGCGGCTGAGAAGCGGCTTTCCCCCTTTGAAGGACGGTTTTCCATCTACAAATCGGATTACAAAAATTTTGACCGGGTATTCGACGAGGCGGGCATAGACAAAGTGGACGGGGCGTTGCTCGATTTCGGGGTTTCCTCCCATCAGATCGACGACGCGGAACGCGGTTTTTCCTATCGGCAGCCGGAAGCGCCGCTGGACATGAGAATGGACCGGGACGCGCCGCTGACTGCGGAAAGGGTGCTCAACACCTATCCGGAAGAGAAGCTGGCGCGTATCCTGAAAACTTACGGAGAAGAACCGTTTGCAAAGACGATTGCAAAAAACGTCGTGCGGGCCAGGGAAAAGAAACCCCTGACGACCTGCGGTGAATTTGCGGAGATCATCCGCGGGAGCATTCCCTTGAAATTTCAGTTCGGCGCCCCCTGTGAGAGAAAGAGCTTTCAGGCGGTGCGCATCGAGGTGAACGGGGAACTCGACGGGCTGTACGATCTGGTGATCAGGCTGGTCGGCCGGCTGAAAAAGGGCGGGAGAATCGCCATTCTGACTTTCCATTCGCTGGAAGACAGAGCGGTGAAAGAGGCGTTCCGGTATCTGGAAAGTCCCTGCGTCTGCCCGAAGAATCTTCCCGTGTGCGTATGCGGGAAAAAACAGGAAATCAAAGTGATTACTCATAAGCCGATCACGGCGGGCGAAGAGGAGCTTTCGGTAAACCCGAGGAGCAAGAGCGCCAAGCTGAGGGTCGCTGAAAAGATATTGTGAAATTTCGGTTTCACGGGAAACACGGAATCCGTTAAAAGAGAAGCGGCGGTTCCGTGATACAGGGAACAGCGGAGGGAATCCGCAGGGAGAGAAAGCCATGGCAACGGTATTTGAAACGAGACCTCAGACCGCATTTGCGCCCGTTCGGGAAGAAGAGGCTTTACGGCACAACGCGCTCATCAAAGAGCGGTATAAACAATTATTGCAGAACGCGGAAGAGGATCAGCTTTCGGAGAGCATTTCCCGTGCGGAAAAAGCGCCGGTTGCTTCTTATCCCGCCCGCGCGTCTGTCCTTGCGCCCGAAAGGCCCGCGGAAAAGCCCGAACAGTACTTTGCGCCCGCGCAGGCTCCCGCGGAGAACGTCACGGTGCACGAGAGGGTGAATTCTCCCTTGTTTACGCCCGAGACGCTGGACAGGACCATCCGCGAAAGCGGATTCGCGCCTGCCGTGGCGGAGCCGGAAACCGATGTTTTCGCGGCGCGCGAGGAAGCGTTCCGCCCGGCGGACATGCCTGCGGCTTATGAGCTTCCCGAAGTTCGGCCCATGCCGGTTGCGGCTGTGAATGCGGAAGCGGCCGTGGAGTCGTACGGTCTCAGCGCGTTTGCGATGAAGATGATCGCGGCGTTTGCGGCGGCGGTCATTATGCTTCTCACAATCATCGGCATCAATTCGTATGTGATTTCGCAGAAGGCAAAACAGCTTAAAAATCTCGAACAGAAGAGACAGCAGCTCGAAGAGAAGAACGCAGAGCTGGAAGCGCGGATCGAAGAGGCCACTTCTTATGAAAAGGTGCTTGAATTCGTGAAGGAAAACGGTATGATACTCGACGAGAATTGACCGGACGCGAGTGGTCCGGAATATTTCCCAAAGGAGAGAACGACCATTAAAAAACCGACAACTGATTATTCCGTATCTGTTTTACGAAAGAGGTTATCTGCCGTGCTCGCGGCGATAACCTTTCTTTTTTGCTTTCTGACGGCGCGATTTTTCTATGTGCAGGTGGCGTGGAGCGGCGAGCTCGGCTACCGCGCGCTCGATCAGTGGATGCGGGAAATTCCCGTCGTCGCGGAACGCGGACTCATCACCGACAGGAACGGAGTGGTACTGGCGGAAAACGATACGTCATATACGGTATTCGCCCGGTCCAATGCCGTTTCCGACAAAGAGGGGACGTCGCGGCTGCTCGCCGACGCGCTCGGCGTGGACGGCGACGCCCTCCTCGAAAAACTTCAATCGGTGAAGGCTTCGGAAATCACGGTTGCCCGGCATGTGAGCAAAAGCGCGATCGAAAAACTGGAGCCGGAAGATCCGGCCGGAATTTATTATGCCCGCGACAACACCCGCGTTTACCCGAAAGGGGATTCTCTCTGTCAGGTATTGGGATTCACGTCCACCGACAATTCGGGCACGACGGGGATCGAGAAGTACTACGACAAATACCTCGCGGGGGAAAACGGGGAACTTCTGTATGAGACCGATCTGGTGGGCATCGACCTGGAAGGGGCGGTGGCGGCCTATCTTCCCGCGGAAAACGGGATGAACGTGGGGCTGACCATCGACTACGGAATTCAGTCGGTGGCAGAAAGCGCTTTGAAACGGGTGGCGGAAACGTATTCTCCCGCTTCCGCGGAATGTATCGTCCTCGATCCGGATACGTTTGAAATTCTCGCCATGGCGGGCTATCCCGCGTATGACCTCAACGAAGTGCCCCGCGACGATACAGAGCTGCTGAATTCGCTTTCCCGGAACCGCATTGTCTGCGACATTTACGAACCGGGGTCCACATTCAAAATCGTCACGGCGGCGGCCGATCTGGAAGAATGGTTGCGCGGCAACAAAAACGCCTTTTCGACGAGTTATATTTTCCCGAGCAGCCGCACCCGGTCGGTGGACGGCACTACGGTAAAATGCTGGAGCACGCACGCCAACGGCAAACATTGTAATCAGACGCTTGCGGAAGCGCTCAACAACAGCTGCAATCCCTGTTTCACCGACATTGCGCTCTCCCTGGGCACGGAGACGTTTTACGATTATCTCTCCGCCTTCGGGTTCGGAAAAGCGACGGGGGTGGATTACGGCGGGGAAGCGCTCGGAATGCTCCTTCCCGAATCCGCCGTGCGCGACTGCGATCTCGCGCGTATCGGGTTCGGCCAGACGATTGCCGTATCGGGCATTCAGCTCGCCTGTGCGGCCGCAGCCGCGGTAAACGGGGGATATTACTACACCCCTCATCTCGTCAAAAGCATTTACGCCTCGGACGGCTATGTTCTGCAAGAAGTGGAAAAATCCCTGAAAAACCGCACGGTCAGCGAGAAGGCCTCCTCGTTGCTCGCGGAAATGCTGGAAGGGGTTGTGCGGGACGGCAGCGGGAAAAAAGCGTACATAGAGGGCTATCGGGTCGGCGGCAAGACGGGTACCGCGCAGAAATACGAAAACGGCCACATCGCCGCGGGAAAATACGTCTCGTCCTTTGTCGGATTCTTTCCCGCAAACGACCCGGAATATCTCGCCCTGGTAATCGTGGACGAACCGCAGGGCGCCTATTACGGCAGCGTCGTCGCGGCGCCGTGCGCAAAAGAAATTTTTGAGGGAATAATCGCTCTGAAAAACATACAACCCTACGAAGGCGAATAAATATAGAAAGAGAGACCTGCCGGAAGAAAGACGTTACAGCCGGGTGCCGGCTGGAAGGGGTGGTGTATGATTTTGTCGGAGCTTGCCGCCTGTGTGGAGGGCGCGCGCATTGTCTGCGGCGATCGCGCGGCCGCGGAGAACACGAAAATCGGAGGATTGACGGCCGACAGCCGTTTCTGCGGCCCGGGCGATCTCTTTTTCTGCCTCACGGGCGGGAAAACGGATTCGCACGCCTATGCGGGAGACGCGGAAGGGGCTGGAGCCGCCGCCGTCGTCTGCGAACGCGATCTCGACCTGAAAATTCCGAGGCTGATCGTACCCGATTCCCGGCGGGCGATGGGGCTCATCGCTTCCGGGTTTTACGGCCGGCCGGCAGACCGTCTGAAAATCATCGGCATCACCGGAACCAACGGCAAAACCACCACTTCCTATATGCTCGCGTCCATTCTTCGCCGCGCGGGGAAACAGGTGGCCGTGGTGGGCACGCTGGGAATTTATTACGGCAAAAAACAGATCGCGCCCGAGCTCACCACGCCGGATCCGCTTTTCCTGCATAAGATTTTTGCGGATATGGTGAAATGCGGCGTGGAATATGTCGTGACGGAGGTTTCCGCGCACGCGCTCTTTTATCATAAAGACGAGGGCATTTCCTATGCCGCCTGCATTTTCACCAATCTGACGCAGGATCATCTGGATTTTTTCGACGGAATGGACAGCTATAAACAGGCCAAGAAGAGGCTGTTCGACGTACGGAAATGCCCGGTTGCCATCCTCAATGGCGACGATCCCGTCGGAAGGGAAATCGGTGCGGAGCGGTCGGAGTCCTCCGAAAACGCGGAAGGGCCGGAAAATCCAGGGGAACCGGGAGAGGCGAAACTTTCGGAATCCGGCCTCCGGCCGCAAGTTCCCGACAGTACGCATGATAATCCCCGGACTATTTTTTACGGCCTGGAGGCGCCGTCGGAAGTGTTTGCGGTGGTTACGTCGGAGGATTTGCAGGGCTGTGAATTCATGCTCAATCTCTCCGACAGCCTTTGCCGGATTTCCCTGCCGATGACGGGGCGGCATAACGTCTACAATGCCATGGCGGCGGCGAGTGCGGCAATGGCGCTCGGCGTGCGCACGGAAGCGATTGCCGGCGGTCTGAACGAGATGAAACCGGTGCGCGGCAGGCTGGAATGGGTGGGCAAATATCGCGGTGCGGATATTTTCGTGGATTTCGCGCATACGCCGGACGGACTTGAAAAATCCCTTTCTGCCCTCAAAACGCACTGTAGGGGCCGGCTTTTGTGCCTGTTCGGCTGTGGGGGCAACCGCGATCGCTCCAAACGCGCGCCGATGGGCGAGACGGTGGCCAAACGGGCGGACTTCGGAATTCTCACGTCCGACAATCCGCGTTTTGAGGAGCCGACGGACATCATTGCGGAGATCGAAAAGGGGTATCGCCGCGTTTCCGATCGCTATGTCGTCATTCCCGAACGGGAAAGGGCAATCCGTTACGCGGTCGGCATTCTGAAAAAAGGCGACGTCCTGCTGGTGGCCGGCAAGGGCGGAGAGGACTACCAGGAAATCATGGGTATAAAATATTCCTATAACGACAATGCTGTAATCAGGGAGGCGATGAGCAGAAGACCGCCGCTCTGACAAGAAATCATGAAAATTTATTTTGCCGCCGCGCTCGTCGCGTTTTTTCTCTCGCTCCTTTTTTGTTTCCTGTTGATTCCCATACTCCGGAAACTCAAAGCGGGGCAGAACATTCTTTCTTACGTCAAGGAACACAAAGGTAAAAGCGGTACGCCCACGATGGGCGGACTCGCTTTTATTTTGTCCGCAATCGTCGCTTTTGTCCTGTTCCCCGGAAGGGCGGACCGCACGGCGATCGTTGCGCTCACGGTGGGGGTTTCCTATCTTCTCGTGGGCTTTCTGGACGATTTTCTCAAAAAGAGACGCAAACAGAATCTGGGCCTCCGCGCCTGGCAGAAATCCGTCTTTCAGGCGTTTGCCGCCGTTTTTGCGGGAATTTATTGCGTGAGGGCAGGGCTGTCCGTCCTCCACATTCCCTTTTTCGGCGTCAGTTTCGACATCGGGTGGTGGATGTTTCCGCTGGCCGTGTTCGTATTCCTGGCCACCGTCAATTGCGTCAATCTCACCGACGGATTGGACGGGCTGGCGGCGGGAACCTGCATTCCCTTTTTTCTTGCGATGGGAATCCTGATCGTACTGCGCGGAGAAAATTCTCCGCTGGCGACCCTGTCTTTCTGCCTTTGCGGTTCGCTCGGCGCCTATCTTCTGTTCAACGCTTCGCCCGCTTCCGTGTTCATGGGGGACACCGGCTCGCTTTCTCTGGGCGGCTTTGCCGCCTGTATCGGCGTATTCACCGGCAATGCACTCTATATCGCGGTCATCGGCGCCATGTTCGTGCTTTCCGGCGCCACCGTCATCATTCAGGTGCTGTATTTCAAGGCGACGCACGGAAAACGGGTGTTTCTGATGGCGCCCGTGCATCACCATTTTCAGGAAAAAGGCTTTTCGGAATGCAAAATCTCTTACGCCTATGCGGCGGTGACGACGGTGCTCGGCGCGCTCTGCATTCTCGCGGCTTTGTAACCCTTTGCGGCAATAATAGGTAAAGGGACAATGCGGTAAAAACTAATCGGAAAATTCTGAAAGAAGAAGGAAAGGAAAAAGTACTGAGGAGGGAAAAATCAATCAAGGACGGATGGAGGAGAATCATGTATCCCGTAAATCAGACGTTTCTCGTGCTGGGGCTGTCCCGTTCGGGCTGTGCCGCGGCGGAATTTCTGCTCGGAAGAAAAGCAAAGGTGTATATCTACGACGATGTGCCGGGAGAGGGAGTAGAAAAGGCGATGGCCCGGCTGGAAGAAAAGGGCGCCGAAAGGATTTCGGCCGAACAGCTTCCGCGCATGCATGAAACTTGCGACGCGCTGGTGCTCAGTCCGGGCATTCCCATCGATCACCCGACGGCGGTGGCTTTCAAGCGTGGCGGCCGCGCGGTGGTGGGGGAGACGGAGCTCGCCGCGCGGTATATGCGCTGTCCGGTCGTGGCGGTGACGGGCACCAACGGCAAGACCACGACGGTGAGCATGCTGGAAAAAATCCTGTCGGACGGCGGCCTGGAAGCCCATGCCTGCGGGAATATCGGCACGCCGATGATCGAATATGTACAGCTCGCGGAAACCGCGGTGGCCGTTGCCGAAATCTCCAGTTTTCAGCTCGAGACGCTCGGTTCGCTCTGTCCGCACGTCGGCGTGGTTCTCAACGTTACGGAAGATCACCTCAACCGCCATTACAATATGGACAATTACATATTCTTAAAGAGCAAACTTCTTAAAAACAGCACGGAAGCGGAATATGCGGTGTTGAATTTCGACGACGGAATCGTGCGCGGATTCGCCGAAAAGACCAAAGCCCGGATTTTATATTTTTCCGTGCGGGAAAAGGTGCACGGCGCCTATCTCGAAAACGGGGAACTGTATTTTTGCGGGGAGCATATCCTCTCTGCTTCCGAGCTCCTCACCGACGGCCTGCATAACATTCAGAACGCCCTCGCGGCGATTGCGGCGGCGAAAATCATGGGTGTGCCGTCCGAATCGATCGCCCGCTCTCTCGCAAGTTTCAAGGGGATACGGCACCGGATCGAATATGTCGGCGAGGCAGACGGAATCAAATATGTGGACGATTCCAAGGGGACGAACGTGGACGCCACGATCAAGGCTGTCGGCTGTATGAAAGGGGAGACGGTGCTGTTGCTCGGCGGAAAAGACAAGGGGTACGATTATGACAAACTGTTTGTCCGCCTGCGCTCTTCCTCGGTGGTGCACGCCGTCATTTACGGCGAAAACCGTTTCCGGCTTCTCGAAAGCGCACTCCGCTGCGGGTTCGACCGCATGACCCTCTGTGCAAAGTTCGATTTCGCCGTGCGGCTCGCCCGCATGATCGCGGAACGCGGGCAGACGGTTCTGCTGAGCCCCGCCAGCGCAAGTTTTGACGAATTCGCAAGTTATGAAGAGAGAGGTGATCAGTTTGTCGCAATCGTCCGTTCGTTTGAAGAAGAATCCGCCCGCAACAGCGCCCGTGCGGCGGAAAGCAAAAAAGAAGACGTCCCGCAAAACGGAGAGGAAAGCCCTTCGGATGACGGCGCGTCCGACGGGGCAGTTTCCGGAACGGCCGTCGCAAGGCCGATCGGAATCGCTTCCGCTGCGGGCGCAGACGACGGGGAAAAAGACGGGGACGAATAAGAGGCTTTACGGAGATCTTACCATTCCCGTGCTCACTCTGCTCCTTTCCGCGTTCGGCGTCCTGATGGTGTATTCCGCCAGTTCGTATACGGCCAAAACGCAATACGGCGACGAGTTTTATTTTATGAAAAAACAGCTTCTGGGATTTGTCCTGGGCGCGGGAGTGATGGGATTTGCCGGATTTTTCGATTACCGGAAGCTGAAAAAAATCCGCTACATAGCGCTGATCGTACCGCTGGTTTTGCTGGCGCTCGTCTTTGTGCCGGGAATCGGCAGAAGCAATTACGGCGCCACCCGCTGGATCGGGATCGGCAGCGTGACCATTCAGCCTTCCGAGCTTGCCAAATACGGCTTCGTCATTTTTGCTTCCGCTTATATGTCGGAACATATGGACGCCATGCGCACCTTCAAGGGAATGCTGCCCGTGCTCGCGGCGGGCGGCGCGGTCTGCGCGCTCATCATTCTGGAACCGAATATGTCCGTGACGATGTGCGTGGGGCTTCTGATGCTGGCGATGATTTTTCTGGGCGGCATGAAAATGCGCTGGTTTCTCGTCATTCTGGTCCCGGCGCTCGTCGCGGTTCCCGTGCTCATTCTCATGGAGCCCTACCGCCTGTTGCGCCTGAGCGCTTTTCTCGATCCCTGGGCTTCGCCGAAAGACGAGGGATATCAGCTCATTCAGTCTCTTTATGCGCTCGGCAACGGGGGCTGGTTCGGGACGGGACTGTTCCGCTCCCGCCAGAAATACCGCTTTCTCCCGTTTGCGGAAAGCGACTTTATCCTGTCCGTCATCGGGGAGGAATTCGGGTTTGTCGGGATTTTTTTCCTGTTTCTGCTGTGCGGGATTCTCATCTGGAAGGGCATACGCACGGCGGCGGAATCGGACGACTTTTTTTCCTTCCTTCTCGCCTCCGGGATTACGCTTGTCTACGGAATTCAGACGATCGTCAACGCTCTTGTGGTGAGCGGTTCCATTCCGCCGACGGGGTTGCCGCTGCCGCTGATCAGTTCCGGAAACACATCGCTGGTGATCACGATGGGATCGATGGGGATTCTGTACGCAATTTCAAGGCGCAACGCCATGGCGCGCGCGGGAAAATTGGAAAAAAATCATAAGATGTAAGGTGAAAAGTCAAATCGCAGGCGCTTGCGCAAATGCGAGGTGCCGATTGTTGAGCCCGCCTTGCGGCCGCCGATAACGGCCGCAAGGCGGAAAAGAGAGCAGCAGAGAAAAACGGAGGAGGGAAGAAAGCAGAAAGTCGGACGGGAAAAAGCGGAATGCGAACGGCCCGGGAGCGCGGGCACAAACCGCGGCGCAGATTCATACAATGGAACATAAGGAGCTTTAAGCCTATGGATAAATTTATGATAGAGGGCGGAAGGAAATTGTACGGTAAAACGGCAATCCAGTCCGCAAAAAACGCCGTTCTGCCCCTCCTCGCCGCTTCTGTTTTAACCGATGAACAAGTGACAATACGGGATGTCCCCGCCATCTCGGACGTGGAAAATATGTTGCACATACTAAGCGAGCTCGGCTGTAAAATACGCCGGACGGCAGACAGTGTAATTATCGACAGCGTGAACGCAGTTTCCCACGAGATCCCCGCGCGGCTTACCAAGGAACTGCGTTCTTCCGTTTTTATGCTGGGTTCGGTGCTCACGAGATTCCACCGCGCGCGGATTTCCTATCCCGGCGGCTGCGACATCGGGCTCCGGCCCATCGATCTGCATCTTTCGGGGCTCAAAAGGCTGGGCGTGAAGATCGATGAAGAGAACGGTTACATATCCTGCAGCGCCGAAAAACTGACGGGTGCGGACATTCTGCTGGATTTTCCCAGCGTGGGCGCGACGGAAAACATCATTCTTGCGGCGGTCCGCGCGGAGGGGATCACCGTTATCCGCAATGCGGCCAAAGAACCGGAAATCGTCGATCTGCAGAATTTCCTCAATCGGATGGGCGGAAAGGTGCACGGGGCCGGCGGTGCGGTTATTACGATCGAAGGGGTCGGAAAACTGTCGGGCGTGGAATATACGCCGATCAAGGACAGAATCGAAGCGGGGACTTTTCTGATCGCCGTCGCTTCCTGCGGCGGAGAACTGGAAATCGAAGGGGTACCCGAAGAAAATATTGCGGCACTTTTGCATAAATTGAGCGAAAACGGTTGCAAAATACATAGAAAAGATGATAAAATAATGCTGGAAAGCGACGGTCGTCTTCGTTCCGTCGCGCTGATCGAAACGATGCCGTTTCCGGGATTTCCCACCGATTTACAGGCGCAGTTTTCCGCGCTTGCGTGTACGACGCGCGGCACGACTCTGGTGGTGGAAAATCTGTTTGAAACCCGCTATAAGTATGCGGCGGAACTCCGGCGCATGGGGGCGGACATTACGGTGAGAGGCCGCAATGCGCTTATCCGCGGCGTGGAGAAGCTGCACGGCGCGTCCGTGACGGCGGGGGATCTCCGGGGCGGGGCGGCGCTGGTGATCGCCGCGCTCGGGGCGGAAGGAGAAAGCTCCGTTTCCGATCTTTTCCACATAGACCGCGGCTATGCGGAGTTCGAGCGGAAGCTGAAAGAGCTCGGCGCCCGTATCCGCCGGGTTAAAATCTGATTTTGTCCGGATGTCCGGGTACGGCCGTCCGTTGTCCGGGCGGCCGACAGGAGGAACATGCACAAAAGAAGCATCATCACAATCCTATTGACGATTCTCGTCTTTTCCGCCGCCGTCGTACTCGGCGTTTCGTCCGTCTATCGGGTGAATGCGGTGACGCTGGAAGTTTCCGTCATCTCCGAGGTCGCGGAAGAGGAAGCGGATTCCCTGCAAAAGAAACTGCTTTCGCGGTATCAGAGCGAGAGCATCTTTTTCGTCAGCAAACGGGCTGCGGAGGAGGAGTTTGCCGCGTTTCCCTATTTCCGCATGGTCTCCTTCCGCAAGGAATATCCCAACCGCCTCGTCATTTCCGCCTCGGAGGACGCGGAGGTCTTTGCCGCCGCGCGGGAGGACGGCTCCTATTACATTCTCGGCGGCGACGGGACGATTCTCGGCATCCGCGAAGATTCTTCCAACCGCTCGGACGGCGGCGCCAACGTCGTCGTCACGGGTCTTTCCGCTTCGGGCGAGAAGGGGGAGGTGCTCGGCGGAGACGGCTGTATTCCCGCCCTGCTTTCCTTCTGCCGCGCGGCGGATTCCGTCCTGAACGGACTGCGCAGCAACGTCGTCTCCGTGGAAGTCGTGCGCCCCACGTCGTCTTCCGAAGACATGTACTTTTGCCTGTCGATGCGGGAGGGAGTGAAGATCTATGTGCGCAATCCGGAAAACCTGACCGCAGCCAAGGCGGAGCGGGCGCTCGGCTTCTATCTGGGCACCCTGCCCGACCGCCCCGAAGAAAGCGGGGACAGGCAGGAATGGATGACGGACGCGAAGCGGCTGGGCGGCAGGATCATCGTCACGGACGACGCCTACGACGGGGAAAACGTGCTCGTCTCCTACGATCCGCAGACCTCTTCCGCCGCCGGCTGAACGGCGGGCGCAAAGGAAGTCGCAAAAGGCGGCAAAAAAGGGAAAAATTTCCCGAAAGACGCGGCCATGGCCGCGTTTTTTTGCGCTTTTTTTCCTCAATCCGTTGACATCGAGGGGAAAAAGGTGTATAATGGAACCAATATATAGTTTCACGAGTTTGATTTTACGGAGCGGACGGAAATTTATGAGAAACGAAAGCGTTGCCGTTCTGGACATCCGGTCGTATGAAGTGACTTTTCTCATCGGAGCGAAGGGCGTCAACGGCACGTTTGTCTTTCGCGGCAGCAAGAGCGAAAATTATGAAGGATATTCCTCGGAAGGATTTCTTGACGAGGCGTCGTTTCGCCGGGCCGTCATTTCTGCCGTAACTTCTGTCCGTCAGAGTTATGAGGGGACGATCCGGGAAATCTACGTCGGAGCGCCGGCGGCTTTTACGCAGGTGTATACCAAGGGGCACACCATTTCTTTTCCCTCCCGTCGCAAGATCACGTCGCAGGAAATAGACGCGCTGTATGACAGCGGGTTGGCCGATCTTCTGGCGCCCGGCAGGTTTGTGCGCCGTTCGGATATGTATTTTGCGCTGGGTGACAACCGGAAGTATTTCGACGCGTCCGACCTGTACGGCATTCCGACGGCGTCGCTGAAAGGTGCGCTCTGTTATTATTTTGTCTCGGACGCTTTTTCCGAAGCCGTGGATTCGGTGCTGAAAGAACTGGGCTTCGAGAAAGTAGAAATTATTCCGCAGTCCCTTGCGCAGGCGTACTATCTTTTGCCCGAAAAGACGAGGGAGGGCTATGCGTTTTTCCTGGACGTCGGTTTTTTGTCCACATCTGTGTCCGTCGTTTACGGGAACGGAATCGTGCACGAGGAGTCTTTCGATTGCGGCGCGGGGTACATTCTCGTTTCCCTCATGCGGGAACTGGGGGTGGATTACGAAACCGCGGAAGAGATTCTCTCTTCTGCCAATGTTTCCGGCGGAGCGGTGTCCAAGGATCTGATGTGGACGGACGGCTCCGGGGCGGCGTATTCTGTGCGGGAAATCAACGACATCATCAAATACGGGCTGGACGAGCTCTGTGAGAGCGTGGATAAATTTTTCGAGAAATATTATCGGGATAAGAGCACGATGGGCTTTGCGGCCAATCCGATTTCCGTGACGGGGGAAGGGATCGGCTTGATCCGGGGAGCGGCGGAACACATTTCCAAACGCCTTTGCCGGGTGACGCAGATTGTCTGTCCCGATCTTCCTTACTACGACAAACCCGTTTTTTCATCCAGGATCGCCGTGCTGGCGACGGCTTTGGGCGATCGGACCAAGAGCGGATTTTTTAACAGAATTTTCAACATTTTCGGAGGAAAAAAATAATGTTCAACAATTTCGGAGACGATAATTACGGCGCAGGATACGGCGCGGGGACTTACGGGGAATCTTCGCCTGCGGCTTCGGAACCGGCCAATAATCTTTCCGGCGTTGCCAAGATCAAGGTGATCGGCGTCGGCGGAGCGGGAAACAACGCCGTCAATCGTCTCATCGAATCGGGGCTGAAAAGTGCGGAATATATCGTTGTGAATACGGACAATCAGGCGCTTGCGCGTTCCAAGGCAGGCAACCGGATTCAGATCGGCGTGAAGCTCACCAAAGGTCTGGGTGCGGGGGCGGATCCCTCGGTGGGAAAAGCCGCGGCGGAAGAGAATAAGGACGCCATTCAGAACGCCCTGAAAGATACCGATCTTTTGTTCATCACGGCGGGCATGGGCGGCGGAACGGGAACGGGCGCCGCGCCCGTCATCGCGAAAATCGCCAAGGATATGAAAATCCTCACCGTGGCGGTCGTGACCCTTCCGTTCACCTTCGAGGCAAAGCGCCGGATGGACAATGCCACGAGCGGCGTGGAGGAACTGAGAAAATCGGTGGACTCCATCATCATCATTCCCAACGACAAAATCCGTGAAGTCGTTCCCAAAGGAACGCCCTTCCCCGACGCTCTGAAAGTGGCGGACGAAGTGCTCAGGCAGGGGATCCGCGGCATTGCGGAGCTCATCGTCAATCCCTCTTTGATCAATCTGGACTTTGCGGACGTCAAAACCACGCTCAAAGCGCGCGGGCTCGCCCATATGGGGATCGGCGTGGCGAAGGGCGAAAAGAGGATTTCGGACGCGGTCCGTTGCGCGGTCTGCAGTCCTCTTCTCAATACGACCATCGAAGGCGCCAGCTCGGTCATTCTCAACGTCGTCGGAGGCAAGGATCTCTCGCTGGATGAAGTCTGGATGGCGGCAGCTCTCGTAAAAGGGGTCATCGCTTATTCTGCCCACGGCATTTTCGGCGCCTGCATCGACGAGAATATGTCCGACGAAGTGGAAGTGGTCATCATTGCGACCGGCTTCCCCGCGGGCGGACAGGCCGTTACGGGCGCGGAGGACCGTTCGGCAACGGCAAGGAAGGTCTCTGCGCTTTCGGAGAAGATCGATCGCGCTTATAATAACGGTATGGGCGGCATGAATATGGCGGCCGGCGGAGCGCCGACGGCACAGACGCCTCCCGCGCAGCCTTACGGTTATGCGGCGCCCGCTTCCAACGTCTATCCGGGCAATCCGCCTGCATACGGGCAGGCCGGATATGCGCAGCAAACGGGTTACGGCCAACCGAACGGGTATGCGAATCAGGGCGGTTATACTCAGAACGGTTACGCGCAACAGGCTTACGGCCAACCGGCCGACGCGCAGGGGAATTATGCGTCCCAGCCCGCTTCTTATGCGGAATATCCCGGGTATCGTCCGGCGCCCGATCAGGGCGCGGGATACGGTTCGCCCGCTTATGGCGTTCCCGCCGGAGGGGCACCGCAAGGCAACCGGTCTTTTGAGCCGGACGACCCCATTCCCGATTATCAGCAGCCCGCCGCGCAGGAGCCCGACCGGAAACATCGTCCCAAATTCGTCGATTATTTCATCAAGAAAAATTCCGATAATAAGTAAATAAAATTTTCCGGCCGGAATGCACGCGTGTATTCCGGCCGGATTGATCTGTAACGGTGCGGGAAATTTTAGCGGCGGGCGTGCGGCGTAACGACAGTGGGGGAACAATGTCCGGGTTTCTGCTTTTGGGCAACGGCTTTATGCGGAAAGGGTTTTATGATGCATTTACGGCAGAAAGAAAGGGCGTCCGCGTATCGCAGACGTCCTTTCTCTTAGGAAGAATAAATCAGATATGTGTATGATCAGAAGAAACGCAGCTTTTCAGGAAGATTTAGCCGCTTGTTTCAGACTTTGTTCCGGCCTTCGCCCAATTTCGCGAGCGGATTTCGGAATCCGGAACTTCTTCCGGATCCGGGATTGTTTTGGCCCGCTTCTTTGCTGAACGGTTCATTCGGAAGCCTTTCTGGCTTTTTCGTAAGCGTCCAGTACAGTCGCGGAAATCATTTCCCGCGTGGGCGTATCGATGGGATGGGCGACGTCTTTGTATTTTCCCTCCGCGGTCTTGCGCCCCGGCATCGTGATGAACAGTGAGGCCGTGCCCTGAATGACCTTGATGTCATGCACGACGAAACACCCGTCGATCGTGATGGCGGCCACCGCTTTAATTTTGTTTTCGGGTTCCAATAATTTTACTCGTACATCTGAAATTTCCATAGTACACCGCCTCATCATCAGTAATTTAGATTATTTTATCACATTTTTCGGCGAATATCAAGTGATTTTGTTTATTTTGTTTTGTTTTAGGTATAACAATATGCAATAGGCGGCATAAAAATTCGTTATAGCTCATATAAATAACGTATGCAGTCGGGAGTCATTGAGAAACATCGTAAATTTTATTTTATCGGAATCGGGGGCGTCAGCATGAGCGCGCTTGCCAAATATCTTTTGGCCTGCGGGTGCGAAGTCGCGGGCAGCGACAGGGCGGCCGGAGAACGCACGGAGGAACTGAGTGCGCTGGGCGTGGCGGTTTCGATCGGGAGCAATGCGGGAAATCCCCGGCTTCGCGCGGCGGACGTAGTCGTCTATACGAGCGCGGTACCCGAGGAGGACGAGGAGCTGACAGCGGCTCGGGAAAGCGGAAAAACGGTCTGGAAGAGGTCGGAACTGCTCAAAGCGGTCTCGGACACTTTTTCGCATGTGGTGGCGGTGGCGGGGAGCCACGGAAAGACCACCTGCACCGCCATGTGCGCGCACATTCTGGAAGCTGCGCGCGTTCCCTTCGCGGCGCATATCGGCGGAGAGGACAGCGAGCTGGGAAATTTCTATATGAGCGGGCATGATTTTTTTGTGACCGAGGCCTGCGAATATAAGAAAAATCTTCTGGAAGTGGAGGCAGAAAAAACCGTTTTGCTGAATATAGACCGCGATCATATGGAATGCTATCGGGACGAGGAAGAATTGGTCGATACTTTCCGCCGGTACTGCGGGAAGGCGAAACTGGCTTTTGTATGTGCGGACGACGCAAAGAGCCGGGGACTGGGAGATTTTCCCACGTTCGGCATTGACGCCGCGGACGCGGATTATCGTGCGGTGGAGCTCCGGCAGTCGGGGGAAAAATATTCCTTCACGGTGTCGGAATACGGAAAATCGCTCTGTCGGATCCGTCTGAACGCCGCGGGGAGATGCAATGTCTACAATGCGCTGGCGGCCTTTTCGGTGATGAGGAGTTACGGATTTGACGAACAGGAAATCCGGCAGGGACTGGAATCCTTCCGGGCGGTCAAACGCCGTTTCGAGAGCATCGGAAGCTGGACGGGGGCTTCGTTCATCTGCGATTATGCGCATCATCCGCGGGAGATTGCCGCGACGATTGCCACGGCAGAACGCATGTGCCGCGGAAAGTTGTACGCGGTGTTTCAGCCGCATACCTACTCCCGTACAAAATTTCTGATGGGGGATTTTGTAAAAGCCCTGCGGCCGGTCAAAAACCTGATGATTTACAAGACATATCCCTGTCTCTTATACACATCTGACGCTGCCGACGATAAGGCTCGTG
>ERZ1090861.824-NODE-824-length-17649-cov-5.411504_pt1 | contig 17649 bp, 10 predicted proteins | sample MGYA00478482_ERZ1090861 | MGnify/ENA primary metagenome ERZ1090861 (study PRJEB33644, sample SAMEA5815744) | chicken gut metagenome | biome: Chicken; feature: Gastrointestinal Tract; material: Caecum | place: Ireland | collected 2019-01-01 | study: A study of the... | reverse complement strand
AATTGATTGCCACCATCCGAAGCCGTGAAATATCGGCTTCTATTATTTTGCAGTCCCAGAGCCAGCTCAAGACCATCTATAAGGACGCCGCGGAAACCATCACCGGCAACTGCGACACCATGCTGTTCCTTGGCGGCAAGGAAAGCTCGACCTTGAAGGAAATCAGCGAGACGCTGGGCAAGGAAACCATTGATTTGCTCAACACATCGGATACCCGTGGCCAGAGCCAGTCGTATGGCATGAACTATCAAAAAACCGGGAAAGAGCTGATGAGCCGGGATGAACTTTCGGTTATGGATGGCAACAAGTGCATTTTACAGTTGCGCGGCGTCCGGCCCTTCCTGAGCAATAAGTACGACATCACACAGCATAAGCGATACAAGGAATTGTCCGATTATGACAAAAAGAACGCCTTTGACGTGGAACAGTATCTGAAACACACGCTGCGGATGGGCGTGGAGGAAGAATTTGAAGTATTTGACGTGGAAGTGACGCAAGATGATTTGGATTCTGCCGGTTGACGGCAGGGAAAAGGAGGAACTTTACGATGAAACGCCCGTATCCAGCAAACCTGCTGTCAGCAATCCAACTAAATGAAATCTGCGGCACAGCGATGGATTATGCCACGCTTACCACAGACCAGATGGAAGGGCTGGCCAATCTGCTGAAGCAGCTCACCGAGCGGGAACAGTTTGTTTTGGACAAACATTACCATGAGGGTATTACCATGAAGGCGCTTGCCGACCAATACCATGTCACTCAAAACCGCATTCGGCAGATTATCCGCCATGCGGTCAAGAAATGCCAGGTGAAGGAACTGCTTCTCTATGTGGCAGATGGCTTTACGGCTAGGACAAAGGCCCTCACAGAGCAGGCCGCACAGGCGGAACAGCTTTATTGCCAATGCTTCGGTGTTGAGGAAGCCTATCTCTACCGGCAGAAAGTAGACGCTTTGGATTTATCCACTAAAGTGATGCGTACACTGGAACGCGCCGGCATTCACACAATCCGTGATCTGGTGATCCTGTCCCAGTACGAAACTGGTTTGGGCCGGATTCGTATGTTGGGAGCAACTTCGGAAATGCAGATCGTAACACACCTGCAATCAGCAGGACTGCTGCCAGCGCAGTATGAAAGAATCCCTGGCTGTCCCTGCTGTATGAAGCCTGACCGGGAACTTGCGGCCTTTCGCAATCTCAACCGGTTTGCCGACAACTGAAAAATCTTTATCCCTCTGACCGTCTGACCACCAGGCGGTCTTTTCTTTTGAACAGGAGGAAAACATGACGGACACCTATCCGGCGCGGGCACCGCCCACAAATTCTGCAAACACAAAACCAGAACACCAAAACCATTAATAAAAAATAAAGAAAGGGGAAATCGGAACAAGGGGCCGTTTGGCAAACAAACGGAATTTCTGGTTTTGTGCGATAAATAACTGCCCATCTCATCCCCGCCAAATGTTCCGATCAAAAATATTATGGAATTCTTTAGCTCTGCTGTCACGATTCTCCAGACCCTGGTGGTCGCCATCGGTGCCGGCCTCGGCGTGTGGGGCGTTATCAATTTGATGGAAGGTTACGGTAATGACAACCCCGGCGCGAAAAGCCAGGGCATGAAACAGCTCATGGCCGGCGGTGGCGTGATCCTCATCGGCACCCAGTTGATCCCGCTTCTGGGTGGACTGTTCTGATGATGTAAGGGGGACAGTCCATGTTCGATAGCATTTTTGATGCAATCGAAGAATGGATGCGGGATCTCCTGACGGGTATGGTGACTTCCAACCTGACCACCATGTTCACCGATGTCAATGAAAAGACCGGCGAAATTGCCACGCAGGTAGGAATGACACCACAAGGGTGGAACAGCAGCATATACAACATGGTACAAAGCCTGTCCAATTCGGTGATCGTACCCATAGCCGGGATCATCATTACGATGGTCCTGTGCTATGAATTGATTTCCATGCTGACGGAACGGAACAACCTGCACGATGTGGATACCTGGATGTTTTTCAAGTATTTCTTCAAAATGTGGGTCGCGGTGTTTCTGGTCAGCAATACCTGGACAATCACGATGGCAGTCTTTGATGTGGGACAAAGCGTGGTCAACAGCGCCGCGGGGACAATCAGCGGCAGCACGGCCATTGATATATCGTCCTTTACATCCACCATCAGCACCACGATGGAATCGATGGAACTGGGCGAACTATTTGTCTTGATGCTGGAAACCTTCATCCTCAGCTTCTGTATGAAGGTCATGTCCGTCCTCATCATGGTGATCATGTTCGGGCGTATGATCGAGATTTACCTGTACACTTCGGTTGCACCCATTCCATTTGCCACCATGTCCAACCGGGAATGGGGACAGATGGGTACCAATTATTTCCGTGGGCTTTTCGCCCTGGCGTTTCAAGCGTTCCTGATGATGGTCTGCGTCGGCATCTATGCCGCGCTTGTCGACTCCATTGAGCGGACCGACAATGTTCACTCGGCCCTGTTTGGGGGTGCGGCCTATACCATCATCCTGTGTTTCAGCCTGCTGAAAACCGGATCGCTCAGTAAGCAAATTTTCAACACCCACTAGACGGGAAAAACTCAAAGGAAAGGAGCGGGTTACAGGGGCGGCTCATTCCCAGCAAAAAACGTCCGCTGTTACCCAAATTGATTATGGCCTATGTAACAGTCCCCAAAGACCTGGCGAAGGTCAAAAATAAGGTGGCCTTTAACCTGACGCTGCGCCAGATCATCTGTATTGTGGTTGGCGCGGCGCTGGGGCTGCCGTTTTATTTCCTGACGCGGGACACCATCGGAACCAGCGGCGCGGCCACCGGGATGGTGCTGCTCATGCTGCCGGAATTTCTCTTTGCCATGTACGAAAAAGACGGGATGCACATGGAGAAGATTCTCCAGAATTTTATCCGGGTTCGGTTCCAGCGTCCGGCCATCCGCCGGTATGAGACGGCCAATCTGTATGAGGAGGCGGCCTATCCGTACAAGGTGCCGGAGAACAAGCCGCAAACGAAAGGAGGGCTGCACCGTGGTAAAAAAGAAAAAGTCCCGCCCCGCTAAACCGGTAAGGGCAGATGCAAAAAGCACCCGGTTTCCGCTGAAGGGTAAGGCAAAGCGGATTTCTGTCCAGGATTCCATTGCCTATAAGGAAATGGGCAAGGATGGTATCTGCCGGGTAGCCGACCATGTCTACTCCAAGACCATCCGCTTTTATGACATCAACTACCAGTTGGCCCAGAATGACGATAAAAGCGCCATCTTTGAAAACTGGTGCGACTTTCTCAATTACTTTGACAGCAGCATCCAGTTTCAGTTGTCCTTCATCAACCAAAAGAGCAGCATGAAGGAGTATGAGAAGGTCATCCAGATCGAACCACAGAACGACGCTTTCGACGATGTGCGCATGGAATACGCACAGATGCTGCACAACCAACTGGCGAAGGGGAACAATGGTCTGCTTAAATCCAAGTATATCACATTTGCCATTGAGGCTGACAATCTGGCGATGGCAAGGCCGAAACTGGAGCGCATCGAGACGGACATTCTGAGCAACTTCAAGGTCTTGGGCGTGACCGCCTATCCCCTGAATGGGGTGGAACGCTTGAAAGTCCTATATGAGACTTTGAACCCGGAAACCGAAACGCCGTTTACCTTCACCTACGACCAGGTATTGAAAACCGGCCTGGGGACGAAGGACTATATCGCGCCGACGAGTTTCCTGTTCAAATCCGGCAAGGACTTCATGATGGGCGATACCTATGGCGCAGTATCCTATCTTCAGATTCTGGCCCCGGAACTCACCGACAAAATGCTGGCCGAATTTCTGGATATTGATAAAAACCTGATCGTCACCATGCACGTTCAATCCCTGGATCAGTTGAAGGCAATCAAGCTGATTAAGAGCAAAGTGACCGACATCAACCGCATGAAGATCGAGGAACAGAAGAAAGCCGTCCGCTCCGGGTACGATATGGAAATTATTCCGTCCGACCTGGCTACCTATGGCGGTGATGCCAAGAAACTGCTGGATGATCTTCAGTCCCGCAATGAGCGGATGTTCTTAGTCACGGTGCTGTTTCTGAATACGGCCAAGACCCGGCAGGAGCTCGATAACGCTGTGTTCCAGGTGGCAGGTATTGCGCAGAAGTATAACTGCGCGCTGCGCCGGCTGGACTATATGCAGGAAGATGGCCTGATGAGCAGCCTGCCGCTGGGGTTCAACCACATCCCGATCAGGCGGGCGCTGACCACCACGGCCGCGGCCATTTTTGTTCCGTTCACCACCCAGGAACTGTTCATGGGCGGCGAATCGCTCTACTATGGCCTGAACGCCCTGTCCAACAACCTCATCATGGTGGACCGCAAAAAATTGAAGAATCCCAACGGCCTGATTCTCGGAACACCCGGCTCCGGCAAATCCTTCGCGGCAAAGCGGGAAATAACCAATGCGTTTTTCGTAACGCAGGACGATATTATCATCGGAGACCCGGAAGGGGAATATTTCCCGCTGGTTCATGCGTTGGGCGGACAAGTTATCCATATTTCTGCCACCAGCCACGACTATATCAATCCGATGGACATCAATATGGACTATTCGGATGATGATAACCCGCTGGGTGTGAAGTCTGACTTCATCCTGTCTCTGTGCGAGCTGATTATGGGATCGCGCAATGGGATTGAAGCGGAGGAAAAATCGGTCATTGACCGCTGCCTGCCGCTGGTGTACCAGAAATACTTTGAAAACCCGGTGCCGGAGAATATGCCGGTGCTTGGTGATCTGTATGCCTGCCTGCGCAGCCAGAAGGAACCGCAGGCACAGCGGATTGCCACAGCGCTGGAAATCTACGTCAATGGTTCGCTGAAGGTATTCAACCACCAGACCAACGTGAAGCTGGACAACCGGATTGTCTGCTATGACATCAAGGAGCTGGGCAAACAGTTGAAAAAACTGGGAATGCTCATAATCCAGGATCAGGTGTGGAACCGTGTGACCATCAACCGTTCGGAGCACAGAGCCACGCGGTATTACATCGACGAATTCCACCTTTTGCTGAAAGAGGAGCAGACGGCGGCTTACTCGGTGGAAATCTGGAAGCGGTTCCGTAAATGGGGCGGGATTCCGACCGGCATCACCCAGAACATCAAAGATTTGCTGGCCAGCCGGGAAATCGAGAACATCATGGAAAACAGCGATTTTATCCTGATGCTCAACCAGGCCGCCGGCGACCGGCAGATTCTGGCTAAACAGTTGAACATCAGCCCGTACCAGCTCTCCTATGTGACCAACAGCGGCGCGGGTGAGGGGCTTCTGTTCTACGGCAATACGATCATCCCGTTCAAAGATCACTTCGATAAATCGCTCAAACTCTATGCGATCATGTCCACCCGTCCAGAGGACGTCGCCGCCAGACAAGGGGCGGAATCCAAACAGTGAAGGTGGTGTCAGTACGGCCTATAACGGAATGCACCGGGTGATATGGGCGATTTTTATTTTCTCTATCACCCTGTTTACGATTCGCTTATATTTCTTGATGGGAATGTTTCCATTGAAATGGAGCGGAAAATCAGTTATCAGCCTCCCGGAAGCCTGTATTCGCAGGCTGACGGGAGGCTTTTTCAAAAGTGAAAATGTAGGAGGTTTTACTCTATGAACAAAAACAAAAAACGGAGATTTGCGACGGGTCAAAAGATTCCCAAGACCTATGGGCGCGCAGGCAATATCTCCAAGGAAGAATCGGACGCTATGCTGGAGGAGGCGCTTGCCCAGTTGTTCTCAGCGACACACCGTTCTGATCCTGCGGATAGGAAACGGGCTAAGCAGCCTGATAAAATCCTTGTACCTGCACTGGAGGGAGATGGCGAGGAGGTTTTCGGCCAGATGGTGGACGATCTGCTCTGCATGGCATCTCTGGTGGATGGTCTGTACAGCATTCTGGTTTCCCTTGCCGACAGACGGGTGTGCCAGAAACTGGCGATGAACCAGGGCGGTGAACTGCTTCGGGAAGCGGATGCAATCCTGGAAAGATGGCAGCGGTATTCGCTGCCGGAAGCGTAAGAGGAAGCTGGCGGCGAGGAGGTGAGAAATAATGCCAGGAAAACGCTATGAAGCGCAAGATAAGCGTGTCCAGAAAATGACCCGTGACGGCTTAATGGAAGAAAACCTGCATAGTGGCGAGCATAAACGGGTCAGTAAGCGGACCCAGGATGCCAGCTTGGCGAGGGATGGGGTTGAACAAAGCCAGCCTATTCGAGAAAACAGCCAGCCACAGGTGGCGGGCGGTCAGAAATGGCAGCCCCGTCCAATGGCCAAAGAGGACGCGGCCGTACCCCATGCCAATCACCGCCCACAGCCGGTACAACCCGATACCAGTCAACCGGCGGTGTCCGCTGTTCAGAGCGAGGAACATTTGTCTCCGGGCTATACCCAGGAACGTCCGACACTGACCAGTGGTGAAAGATATGCGCCGCCAACACCTGCAAGATTCACACAGGATCGATTCCCAAACGAGGGTGCCGTGAACGCCGGCGCAGGAATTGCCAATACAAAACAGCAGGGATTGGCTCAGACACAGAGGGCTGTTAGGCAAACCGAGTATGAGGCAAGCCAGGTGCAGCCCCTGACGGGCGACGATGCGACTATGACATTTACAACCGGTGAGTACAGCAACGCCCAACCCTTGGCACCGCAGCGAAACGTTATGCCAGACACCGTCCCACTGACAGAGCCGGTAACGGCGCAGGGACAGGTTGCCGCATCCAATTTTGCATGCGGTAGGCAGGATACAGATACGGACCAAGCACAGCCTGTTGGCGGTCAGGAAGAACAAGCGCTGCTTGAAGATGCACAAATGAACCAAACCGATGTGCCCCATAGCAGCCCGGGCCGGTTTTCTGAACATTCTGCCAAAATGACAGATTTTCGGGAAACATCCGCAAGCCGGGCCGCTGTGCAGACAGCGGCTGAGATACGGCACAACCGTCAGAAAAAACAGGTGCAGTCCGGTTATCACCGGTATCATGCGGAAAATCACACGGCGGATCAGCTCCAGGAATCTGGTGCTGATGCAGATCAAGGCAGGCCGCCGGAGCCGGTTGCAGATGCTGCGGCAAAAGCGCAGGACACAGCGGTTGACATCAACTCTGTTGTTGACATAGAAGAAGGTAGAGGTGCCGGTGCCGCCGTACCGACTACCAATCAACAGCGACCAGAGCCTGGCCCGGCTGCGGCGGCAAGGGCCGGTGCGCCTACTTTCTCAGCATCCGAATCCACAACACCCCCAAGGGCCAGAGCAAAAGCAAGCTCGTATCAATCGGCTTTTCGACAGGATGATTCCGAACCGGATGGCAGGTCAAGAAGCACTTTTGACGATGGTACGCATAAGAACAATCCGAAAAGCGCCAGAGAAGGCCAACAGCAGCAAAAAAGGCAGCGGCAGGACAAGCAGGATTCTCAGGAGAAAGCTGGGACATCCAAGAAAAAATCCAGCCGCTTGTCCTTTGACGATGAGGAAAACGGGATGGTTCGCGGTGCCGGCATGGGTATTGGCCGCAAGGCTGCTTCTGCTGTCGCCGGTTCGGTGGCTGGCTACGTCCACACCAAAGTTCACAGTGTTGAGCGGGAAAACAGCGCGGTGGAGGGCGCGCACAAGGCCGAGATTCTAGGCGAGAGCGGCATCCATAAGGTGGTGAACCGGGTCAGTCAACATCGTAAGGATCAAAAGTCAAAACGACACAAAGAAATTAACTCTGCCAGGAAGGATAAACGGCTGCATTTTACCCCTACGGAATCGGCTGCCGCCACCGGCGAAAAAGCGGCGCAGGCAGCCACAGCAAAGAATGCAGCGAAGGATGCACAGGGTAAGACATCCATCCTGAACCGCTTTTGGCAGAAAAAACGGTATAAGGAAGCCTACGCCGCCGCCAGAAATGGAAAAACGGCGGCCGGTGCTGCCGCAAAAGCTACGCAGACAGCGGGAAGTAAGGCCAAGGCGACCATTCAGACCTTCTTCCGCAAAAACAAAGGCATTTTTATTGGGGCCGGCATCATTGCGCTGTTTGTGCTGATTTTCGGTGCCATCCTGTCGAGTTGTACCGCCATGATGCAGGGGACGCAGAACACCTTCATTTCTTCCACCTATCCCAGCCAGGATGCGGACATCTATGCCGCTGAAAATGCGTATTTGGCGCTAGAAGAAGAACTCAACGAGCAGATCAACAACATGGAATCGACCCATCCCGGTTACGATGAGTACAACTATCAGATTGATGAAATCTCGCACAACCCGTATCAACTGATTTCCTATCTGACGGCCAAGTATGAGGAATTTACCTATGCCCAGGTGGCCGGTGAGGTGGAGAGCCTGTTCACCCAGCAATATGAGCTGATTGTCGATGAGGTCATTGAAATCCGCACCCGCACCGTGACTGATCCGGAGACGGGGGAAGAGACAGAGGAGGAGTATGAATACCGCATTTTAAACATTACCCTGATCAACCACGGGTTTGATTCCGTCGCCCGCGGCAATATGGACGGCGACCAGTCCGGCCGCTATACCTTATATAATACGACCTATGGCAACAGAAATTATCTGTTCGATACGGCCACGCTGCCAACCTATACGGGAGACGAAGGCGGGTTCGGTTATGAAATCCCGGCAGAAGCCCTGACGGATGAGAGCTTTGCCCGGATGATCGCCGAAGCGGAAAAGTATCTTGGATTTCCTTATGTCTGGGGCGGCAGTTCGCCCTCCACCAGTTTTGACTGTTCTGGTTTTGTGTGTTGGGTCATCAATAACTGCGGCAACGGTTGGAATGTGGGGCGGACAACGGCCAATGGCCTGCGCTCCTACTGTGCGTATGTCTCGCCAGAGGAAGCAAAACCGGGAGACCTGATCTTTTTCCAGGGCACCTACAACACAACCGGCGCATCCCATGTGGGCATCTATGTGGGCAACGGGATGATGATCCACTGCGGCGATCCGGTGCAGTACACAAGCGTTCAAACTTCCTACTGGCAGAGCCATTTCCTTGCCTACGGCAGAATTCAATGAGTAAAGGAGTGACGATGGTATGAGCAAAAAACTGAGCCGTTATCTCGAAGATATTGAGAAAACGGAAAAGAAAATGGCGGAACTGAAAGCGCACCTGGAGGCGGTGCGCCAGTCCCAGAAGGTGGACGAGGACGCCGAGATTGTCCGCAGCATCCGCAGCATGAATGTGAAAGGCTGGGATTTGCTCCGCCTGCTGGACAGCATTCAGAACGGCACGGTGGAGCTGCGGCCGGTGGAACCTGCGGGCAATTCCGGTGCGCTGAATGAGGACGATACACCTGAAACCTTGCCGGATTTCGATGAAGAAGACACCGGCCTTGACAACCAGACGCCGGAGGTGGCGTCAGAAAGTGAGGAATGAAACCATGAAAAAGAAGAAACTGCTGACGCTGCTGACCACCCTGTGTATGGCGCTGACGCTTTTCCCGGTGACGGCGTTTGCCTATGCGGAGCCGGAACCGACCCCCACGCCGGAAGCAACCCCGGAGCCGGTGATCGAGGAAACGACGCCGGAGGGCACCCCGTTTTCGGTTCCCGGCAACGGGGAAATCCTGGACGATATTACCGATGATCCCACCAAGGATTTCCTGACCGTGACAACTGCCAACGGCAATACATTCTTCCTGGTCATTGATCGCAGCCAGAACACGGAAAACGTGTATATGCTCTCGATGATCGATGAGCTTGACCTTCAGGATTTCATCGAAGAGAGTGAACAGGAAGAACCCGAGCAGGCCGGCGTGGTGCTGGAGGAACCCGCGCCAACGCCGGAACCTACACAGGCTGTGGAGCCGGAAACGGAGGAAGAACCCGCGTCCAATGGGTTGCCGCTCTTCCTCATTGTGATCATGCTGACCGCCGTGGCCGGTGTGGGGGCATATTTCTACTTTAAGATTTATAAACCCCAACATGAGCAGGACAATTCCGAGAGCGAGAACATGGAGATCAGCGACGGCCTGGAAACCATCAACGAGGATGAACCGGCAGACACCGATGAGGATGCCGGTTCGGATGAAACCCAGTAATATATAAGCGTGAACACAGCGTAAACACCTGGAGGGCGGCCCGCTTTTGGGCTGCCCTCCTTCCATTTTAGGAGGAGACTATGATTTTAGTGATCGCGGAAAAACCCAGTGTATCGGGCAGCCTGTCCAAAGTGATCGGCGCGGCCAACCGTAAAAAGGGCTATTTTGAGGGCAACGGGTATCTGGTCAGTTGGTGTCTGGGCCACCTGGCAGAATATGTGGAGCCACAGGTCTATGACAAAAAGTATGAGCGTTGGCACTATGAGGATTTGCCCATCATCCCGGATCATTGGCAGCTTGCGGTGGCTGAGGCGAAAAAGGAACAGTTTGAGGTGCTTTCCATCCTGATGAATCGGCCTGATCTCGAATACATTGTCAATGCCTGCGATGCCGGGCGCGAGGGTGAATCCATCTTCCGCAGGGTGTACGCCCTGGTGGGGAGCAAAGCCCCTGTCAAGCGGCTTTGGATTTCCAGCATGGAGGATGCCGCCATCCGGGAAGGGTTTGCACACCTGAAGGACAGTAGGGCTTATGACAATCTCTTCCAGGCGGCGGAGTGCCGCGCCCGCGCCGATTGGCTGGTGGGAATGAACGCCACACGGGCCTATACCACCAAATACTTTAAGCGGCTGGTGATCGGGCGGGTGCAGACTCCGACCCTGGCTATGCTGGTGGAACGCCAGCATAAAATCGACGGTTTTGTGCGGGAACCCTATTATAAGGTATCGCTGAGCGGTGACGGGCTGACGGTCGCTTCGGACATAATCAAGGAAGAAGCCGATGCAGAAAACCTTGTACAGATCTGCCAGGGCAAACCGGCCACTGTGACCAAACTGGAGAAAACAAAGAAAACAGCCAAACCGCCCCGGCTCTATGACCTGACCACCCTGCAAAGGGAGGCAAACCGCTATTTTGGCTACACGGCCCAGGAAACGCTGGACGCCCTTCAGGAACTGTATGAGGGTAAACTCGTGACCTACCCCCGGACAGACAGCCAGTATATCACGGAGGATATGGCAAGTACAGTTCAGACGCTGCTTGCTGATCTGCCGGAAGTTTTGCCCTTTCTCTCCAATGCACCTGACGGGGCGCGAGTCAGCTGTCTGGTGGACAATGCCAAGGTGACCGACCACCACGCGATTTTGCCGACCCAGGAGGCGGTACGGGCTGACCTTTCCCAACTGGCCGAAAAACAGAAAAATATCTTCTATCTGGTGTGCCAGCGGCTCGCCCAGGCAGTTTTACCCGACTGCATCTATGAGGAGACGGATGTCGAAGTGCTGTGTGCGGAAACTACGTTTAAGGCCAAAGGCAAGATTGTGTTGGAGCCTGGGTATCAGGCCATCGCGGATGCGTTCCGTACCTATTATAATAAGGTAGGGGAAAATAAAGAGAACGCGAAAATTCCCGCTTCTCTGACCGAGGGTATGGAACTTGCATCGGTACAGGCCGGTAAGAGCCGGCACTTCACCTCTCCGCCCAAGGCATACACCGAAGATACTCTGCTCTCGGCTATGGAGACAGCCGGCAACAAAGAGTTTGACGCCGACACCGAGAAGAAGGGTCTGGGTACGCCTGCTACGCGGGCCAACATCATCGAAAAGCTGGTACATTCCGGCTACGCAGCCCGGAAAGGCAAACAGATCGTTCCCACTAAAGATGGCATGGAGATGATCTCCGTGATCCCGGACTATCTGAAATCGGCGGCGCTGACCGCTGAATGGGAGAACCGGCTTCTTGGTGTGGAGCGCGGGAAAATGCCGGCGGACGCTTTCCTGCAAGACATCTGCAAACTGGTGGCAAAGGTGCTGGAAGGATGCGACGCCATCCCGGAAGCGGAACGTCAGCGGTTTGATGCGCGGGTCAGTGTTGGCAACTGCCCACTCTGCGGCAAGCCGGTGTATGAGAGCGTGAAAAACTTCTACTGCTCCGACAAATCCTGCCGCTTTGCGCTCTGGAAGGAGAATCGTTTCCTCGCCAACATGAAAAAGACCATCGACAAAAAGATGGCGGCCGATCTGCTGAAAACCGGCAAAACCCATGTCACTGACCTCTATTCGGCCAAGAAAAATGCTACCTTCGCCGCTGATCTGGTCATGCAGATGGAAAACGGCCGGCCCGCATTTTCTCTTTCGTTCCCGAAACCCTACTCCAGCAAGAAAGGAAAAGCGGCGGGCCAAAAGAAGTAACCTTGCATACTCCCGGTGGGCGGTAGGATGGCCTGCCGGGATTTCTTTTTTGCATAAGACAGGAGGCAACTATGGCACAAATACAATCCATTCAGGCGTTGGCTGAATCCCACGCCCAGGAAGTCAGCCGGTCGCCCCGCGACTGGATGGGGTATCTGGATACCGCCGCAAGGCTGTACCGGTACTCGTTCCAGGAAAATCTTCTGATCCACGCCCAGCGCCCCGGTGCAACCGCCTGTGCGGAGTTGGAACTGTGGAACAGCAAGATGAACCGCTGGGTCAACCGCGGCGCTAAGGGCATTGCGCTGTTGGACGATACCGGACCAAGGCTGCGGCTTCGGTATGTCTTTGACATTTCCGATACCCATCCGGTCAAAGGGGCAAGAGACCCCTACCTGTGGGAAATGCGGGAAACGCACCATGACGCCATTCTTTCCCACCTGGCAGACGCCTATGGCCTGGACGAATCGGCAGATACCCTGCCGCTGGCCCTGATGGCGATTGCCAGGCAGGTGAGTGAAGAAAACCTGGAAGAAGCGATGGAAGGACTGGCCTATGAAAAAGGCGGTACATTCCTGGAGGAACTGGATGAAGATAACATTCGGGTCGAATTCCGCAATATGCTGGAATACAGCATCTACTATACGCTGTGCCGCCGCTGCGGCCTTGAGCCGATGGAGGAACTGGAGGAATCCGACTTTATCCCGGTGACGGATTTCAACCGGCTTTCGGTTCTGACCTTTCTGGGAAACGCCACCAGCAGCCTGTCCGAGCCGGTTCTGCGGGATATTGGCCGGGAGATGCGCCGGATCGAACAGGAAAATTTGGCGCAGCAGCTTGAAAAATCCGTGGACAGCTTGTATACTGTAAATGAAAGATTTAGCGCATTAAAGCGCAAAAGCGAAGAGCCACAAACACAACCAACTGAAGGAGGATATGAGCATGGAACTGACGTATCATCGCAAGGGAGAGTATCTGTTTCCGAACCTGGCCGTACAGGAGGAGCCGGTGCAACTGGGCAAGTACGGGATGCTGCGCAGGACGTATCTGAAGGAGAACAAGCAGAACTGGTATCAGAGTATGCTGTTGACAGGCAAACTGAACCGGCACCTGCTGGAGATCGAGAAGGCCGCCGAGGATCGGATGGACGTGCTGATGGCGGGGCTGCTGAAACAGTACCCGGCCCCGGACAAGGAGAAGGATCAACTGGCCTGGACGGCGCACATGAACAGCCTGCAGGCGATGGCCGAGGAGACCATACTGACGGAATTGGTGTACAACTGATTCCTGAGACAACCGAACAGGATTTGAGTGAAGCAGAGGAAGAAATCGCCTCTGCTTTATCTTTGCCCGAATTGCCGACGGTGGAGAGACAGCGCCGCGTCATTGAGGAACGGCAGGCGGCGCTGTATGCGGGGGAGATTGGCATTCCCGCAGCCGTGGTGGACGAAGTATTACGCAGTGGCGGCAATCGGGACAGAAGCCAGCTCCGGCTGATTTATAACTTTATGACCGACCCGACGACGGAGGAATCCGCGGAGTTTGTGAAGCGTGAATACGGCGTTGGAGGCAAGGGCTTTTCCATCGACGGACGGGACTATGCGGTCTGGTGGGATGAACTGGGGATGCAGATCGCCGGCGGTCATACCGTGAAGGACAAAATCTCGGAGAAGGCGTTTCTCTCTTGGTCGGATGTGAGCGCCCGGATTGGGCAACTGCTCGCTCAAGGCGAGTATGCACCCCAGGTGGTGCTGGACGCAGCGCGGGGCAACGCACTCAAGGAACACGCCGAGGTCTTAATCTATATGGAACGTGATCTGGCCGATGGCGTGGTGGAACGATTCTTTGATGATTTATCCGTATTTCAAGGCGGATTCCCCGAAGTGACGGAGCGCCTGGCTCAACATTTGGATTCCCCCGAGTATGTGGCAGACCTGAACCAGCGTCTGGAACGATTGGCGTCTGCCTACGCCGAAGATGCGTTCCTGATCCGGTTCCGCCATTATGCGCCGGATCGCGTGTTGCAGCAGTTTCAAAAGTTCGCCCGCGAGGCTGTGCCGTATCAGGCGCGGGATGGATTTGCCTGGCAAGAGCATGACCGCTTTATCACCGAAGATGAAGTGGACGCCTTCCTGACGCGGGGCGGGCCTTATTCGGATGGACGTTTGACGGTTTATGCGTACTTTATCGGTGTGCACACGGATCAGGAAAAGGCCGACTTCCTCCGCCACCAGTATGGGGAAGGCGGGAGCAGCCACGCGCTGGCCGGAGCAGATGATTCCCATGCGGATTACGGGACAAAGGGGATTGCGCTGGCGCGGGGAAGCTATACCGCACCCTATGCGCAAACCTTTCTGAAATGGCCGAAGGCGGCGCTTCGGGTAGATCAGTTGATTCAGCAGAAGGAATACTTAAAGCCGGGCGACTATCCGCGGATGCCGGCCTATGAGCGGGAATGGATGACAAACCGCATCCTGCAATTTTACAGTGGGCTTCCGCAAGAAGTCGAGCGTCCCTTCACCGATACATTTTTCCACGAGGAAGCGAGAAAAGAGCTGCCGGAAGCTCTTACCGATGCTGGCAAGGCAGAAACCCTGTTGATCGCAATGAACCAGGCACTGGCCGCGCTGCCTCTGGATTTTGACCGCTATGAGGAGCGGGCCGAGATTCTGGCCCAGGTGCATCAGTATGTGGACGGCACCTTCACCATCTTCCCGGAGCAGAAAAAAGAACCGGATTTGAACAGCATTTCCGGCCGACAGCTTTCCCTGTTTGACTTTATGGATAGCCGTGAACCAGTGGAACCGGTAAGCAACATGGAGGAAACACCAGCGCCCGCGCCGGAACCGCCCGCAGCTCAAACACCGGCAGGTGACAGTGACGGACAGGAAGAACCCATGCAAAATGGCGTTGTGGCCCGTTATCATTCGGCTACAGCCATGCAGGATGGCTATACCGAAGAGATTGCCATCATCCGGTATCCCAATGGGAAATTCTACAACCATTATGGCTTTGATGAGGAGCTGGGGATGGGAGCCGCTACGGCAGGCCCGTTTGATTCGCTGGAAGATGCCCAGCAAGCCCTTCACGCCCACCGCCCTGATGCGCAGGAAGTGAAGGTGCAGGAGCAAAGGACGGAACCGGAACAGCAGGTTCTGGCGGCAATGCAGATAGCAGCGCAGAGTGAATACAATGCCGCAAAGGAAAGATACCCCAATTCTCTGATAGGTTTTGAACTGGATGGACATTACCTGTTCCTGGGTGAAGATGCCAAACAGGTGTCCGGGATTCTCGACAGCAAACTTCTGGAGAAACCACTGGAACAGGGCGGCCATGTCATGGTGACGGGTTTCCCCGCCAACCAGTGGGTGTATTATTCCCGCCAGCTCTGGAGCAAGGGGGAAAATGTCTGCCTGTATGGCGAACAGGATGACGACACCCACGCTCAGACCAAATACCTGAGCGGGAAAGATTATCTGCCCCTTGATGCGACGGTGCATATTGACGGCAGGGAGTTCCGGGTGGATACCGTAAATTATGAAAGCGGTAAAGTAAGTTTGAAGGACATGACGATGGCCAGAGAGGCGCGATATCCGTTATTCCGGGAGGAACCGGTCGAGTTTGTCCGCGCCCTCTATGAGCAGGAGGAACCCCAGTTTGATTTTGCTACGGAGGAACAGGTATTCATTGCGATCCAGCAATCCCGGTATGCCTATGAGGACTTCTCCGGCGAACAGATGGATGTGATCTATGCAGCGGGCCAGAAGAATCTGAACCTTCTGCCCATGTTGAACCCGGACTTTTCTGTGGAACAGATGCAACTGATCGCGGATATAGAGGAGCGGGTACGCAAAAATGAGCGCGTCGTCTATGATGGGATGCTTCTGCCCTTAACCAGCTATGTCATGACGCCAGAAGAAATCAACGCAGTGCGGAAAGAAAACCGCCTGCCGCTGGAGCCGTTTACCCAAACCGACGAGGCAACGGAAGAACCGGCGGCACCCGCTCAAACGGCTGTGATTCAGGAAAAGCGCAACTTCCACATCACCGATGATGATCTGGGCGCAGGCGGCCCGAAAGCGAAGTTCCGGGCCAACATGGACGCCATCCATCTGCTGAAAACGCTGGAGGCCGAGGGCCGGCTCGCCACGGCGGAGGAGCAGGAAGTGCTATCCCGCTTTGTCGGCTGGGGCGGCATCTCTCAGGCATTTGACCCGGACAACGCCAGTTGGGCGAAGGAGTATGCCGAGGTAAAAGCGGCGTTGACCCCGGAAGAATACCGTGATGCCAGAGGCTCTACCCTCAATGCCTTTTATACCTCTCCCACCGTGATCAAGGCGATGTATGCCGCACTGGAACAGATGGGGCTGCGTACCGGTAACGTGCTGGAACCTGCCTGTGGGATCGGCAACTTTATGGGGCTGGTGCCGCAGAGTATGGAAGGACTGAAAATGTATGGCGTGGAGCTGGACAGCATTTCCGGCCAGATTGCCCGGCAACTGTACCAGAAAAACCAGATCGCCGTCCAGGGCTTTGAGACAATGGAGTTCCCGGACAGTTTCTTTGACTGTGCGATTGGCAATGTACCCTTTGGCGATTACAAAGTGCTGGACAAGCGGTATGACCGCTACAATTTCCTGATCCACGATTACTTCATTGCCCGCAGCCTTGACCTGGTGCGCCCTGGCGGCGTGGTGGCAGTCATTACATCCTCCGGCACAATGGACAAACAGAACGATTCCGTCCGCCGTTATCTGGCAGCGCGGGCCGATCTTCTGGGCGCTATCCGGCTGCCGGATAACGCCTTTATGCGCAACGCCAATACCGGCGTGGTGGCAGATATTCTGTTTTTCCAGAAACGAGACAGGGTGGCATTGGAGGAACCGGACTGGGTGCATCTGGGTACGACCGAGGAAGGCTATACGGTCAACTCGTACTTTGCCAGCCACCCGGAGATGGTTTTGGGTACGTTTTCAACGGAAAATACCCAGTACGGCAAGCAGGAGGTGACGGTGAAGCCCATCGAGGGCGCTGTGCTGGCTGACCAGTTGAAAGCGGCCATCTCCCACATTCATGGAACGATCACTGAGCCGGAACTGGATGAATCCGAGCTGGAGGGTGTGGATACATCTATACCGGCAGACCCGGAGGTGAAGAATTTCAGCTTCGCCAATGTGGGCGGCCGCGTGTATTACCGTGAAAATTCCCGGATGAATCTCATGGAACTGCCGGCCACGACAACCGAACGGGTGCTGGGGATGATTGAACTTAGGGACTTGACCCAAAACCTGCTCAATAGGCAGATGGAAAACTGCTCCGATGCAGAACTGACCATCGCCCATGACAAACTGAACCGGGCCTATGATTCCTTTAC
>ERZ1090861.823-NODE-823-length-17655-cov-45.873693_pt1 | contig 17655 bp, 12 predicted proteins | sample MGYA00478482_ERZ1090861 | MGnify/ENA primary metagenome ERZ1090861 (study PRJEB33644, sample SAMEA5815744) | chicken gut metagenome | biome: Chicken; feature: Gastrointestinal Tract; material: Caecum | place: Ireland | collected 2019-01-01 | study: A study of the... | reverse complement strand
GTATGAACTGCTTTTTTATTCTTTATCTGTTGCACTTAATAGTATAATTCACTATTCGCATTAAAGGGTAACAGAATGTTACCCTTTATTTTTTTTGCCTTGGTATGTGTGGGGATTTAAATTAATTGTAAGTAGAGGACAATCACGCGATTCGTCCATACGTCTCATCTCTGTAACAGTAAACGGAGAAACGAAGAATTTAAGCGGCCACGACACATTTCAAGATTAGCAGTAAAACTCTAATGTGTACGAGGGTTGGAACACTTGTATAAGAAGTAAAACAATTATAAGAAATATGCTTTGTTAAAATGTTAATATATAACATTTTATGAAAAGTTTTAAAAAATTTTGGGCTAACCTATTGACAAACAAAAAATTCATGTTACACTATAAGTGGTTAATCGATTAACTATATATTCAGAATGTTTAGTAAAAGTGGTTTTGAATGGGTAAATAGTCAAATGTTAAAATCTGCTTTCGGCGGGCAGCTGGCTGTATATTGTAACAGACATGGCGATACAGCATGTATGCACTTTATGAAGGATTATAAGTGCGTAAGAAATTTTTATTGTTCTGTTGCTGAATATGATAGATGCACGAAAGCCGGAAGTGTAATAGAAATGCGCGATGACTTTAATAATTCTATAAGAGTGAGACCGGCAGGGTTTCATAACTTCAATTCGTATTTTAACGCAGATGATTTACTCGCGGCAGGAGTGCTGGTGGACGAAATCAATAAAATGCGTGAAAATAAATAATTAATAAACGGAGGGAAAGTATGAACAAACTGAAACACAGTAAATTATTTTATTCTGTTTTAGCGGTTGCAGTGGCGTTGCTTTTTGGGGTGGTTCTTATTTTGGGACTTCTTCCCGTGCCGTTTGTCGCAAATGCTGATAGTGCGATAACCGACGGCAGCGTTGATAACTATTCAAGCATGTCAACAGATGTTATCTATCAGATTGTAACGGATAGGTTTGTTGACGGTGACCCCTCTAATAACCCTACGGGGGAAATATACGATAAAAATAACTTAAGAAAATACCATGGTGGAGACTGGGAGGGGATAACCCTGAAAATAGAAGATGGATATTTTACCGACCTCGGCGTTACCGCTCTCTGGATTTCATCACCGGTACAGAATAGTGATTATATAGACCCTTCAAACGGCTGTGCCCCTTATCATGGGTATTGGGGACGAGATTTCTTCCTGCCGAATCAGTATTTTGGCAGCATGGACGACTTTGAGGAACTGGTTGATACTGCTCACAGTAACGATATAAAGGTAATAATCGATTTTGCGCCCAACCATACATCTTTTGCCGTCTATGACGGTGTAATACAGCCAAATGATGGCGTATTGTATAAAAATGGTGAATATGTAAGTACATACAGCAACGATCCGAACGGAATATTCAATCATGTTTCTGACCAGTGGGCAGAATTTGATACATGGGAACATACGGTATATGCTCCGTTGTTCGGACTTGCCGATTTGAATCAGCAGAATGCGACGACCGACCAGTATTTAAAGGATGCTATAAAGGTATGGCTTGATGCCGGCGTAGACGGAATAAGAGTAGACGCAGTCAAGCATATGTCGCTGGGCTGGCAAAAGAATTGGGTCAACAGCATATATGAATATAAGCCTGTATTCATCTTTGGTGAGTGGTCGCACAGCGCTACTACATCGGAACCTAATATGGAAAATTTCGCTAATGAAAGCGGAATGAGTTTGTTGGATTTCAGATACAATACGGCAATCAGAAATGCTTTGGCAAATGCTACAACAAGCGGTTATTCAATGGTTGACTTCCATAATACTATGATGGATATGGAGGAAGACTACGATTATATAAACGACCAAGTCACTTTCCTTGATAACCATGACCAATCTCGTTTTATGACTGAGGCGGATAATAATACATGGACGCTGGATATAGCATTTGCGCTCCAGATGACCTCACGCGGTATACCTTGTATTTATTATGGCACAGAACAATATATGGGTGATGCGGCAGGAGGTACAAGTGACCCTTATAATCGCGCGGATATGACTGGTTTTGACAAGACAACCAGAGCATATCAGATTATTTCTAAACTTGCCCCTTTGCGTAAATCTAATCCCGCGCTCGCTTATGGCTCAACACAGCAGAGATGGCTCAACGACGATGTCTATGTCTTTGAAAGAGTGTTTGGCGATAACGTTGTAATGACTGCAATAAACAGGAATCAGAGCACTGGTTATCAGCTTACGAATCTTTTCTCAAGTTTGCCCAACGGAACATATAACGATGTTTTGGGTAATTTACTCGGAGGCGGCAATATTACAGTAACCAACGGTGCCGTATCTAACTATTACTTGGGTGCCGGTCAGGTTGCGGTTTGGCAGTATACGGCAACTTCTTCGGATGAACCGATAATCGGCAACATAAATCCTAAGATGGGCAATCCCGGCAATACAGTCACGATAACCGGACGCGGATTTGGAAATACATCAGGAACAGTAAGTTTTGGCACGGTAAATGCTCAGGTGGTTTCCTGGTCAGATAGCCTTATAAAAGTGGTTATTCCCAGCGGCGTGTCCGGAGATGTTCAGGTTTCTGTTACGACTTCTTCAGGCGCTACAAGCGATTCGTTTAGCGGATTTAAAGTATTGACAGGTTCTCAGGTATCCGTGAGGTTTAAAGTCAATAACGCAACAACCGAATATGGCGTAAATGTATATATTGTAGGCAATGTTCCCGAACTCGGTTCGTGGGATACATCGAAGGCAATAGGGCCTCTGTTTAACGATACTCCTACGATTGGCGTTTATCCTACGTGGTTCTATGATATAAGCGTTCCTGCAAATACGCAGATTGAATTTAAATTTATTAAAATCGACGGGGCAGGCAACGTGACGTGGGAAAGTGGATTAAACCATGTTTATACAACTCCTTCAAGTAATACAGGGGAAGTTGTTGTAAACTGGCAATAAATAAAAAATGATAAGAGGTAAAACAATGAAAGCAATGAAATGGATAACGCTTAGCGTTGTTGCTGCCGCTGTAGCATGTACGTCGTTGATTACCGCGTGCGGGCCTACAGAGGAAGAGCCGGAAGTTACCGAGTATACCGTAACCTATTATGACGGCACAACTGTACTCGATACCCAAACGGTGGAAGAGGGAGAAAAAGCCACAGAGTGGACTCCCACAAAGGACGGATACAGCTTCGATGGCTGGTATGCAACTCCCAACTTTGCACACGAATTTGACTTCAATACAGCTATAACAGAGGATACTTCCGTATTCTCAAAGTGGTCATCCACCGCGCAGGTCGATGACACCCGTACATTCTATATCTGCGGTCAGGGTTCGAGCAGCGTGCTCGGCGGCTCAGCAGTTTTAGAAGATGGCGCGCAGATGACCAAGACCGAGGGCAAGAATGAATATACCCTCACCGTTGACCTCTATGAAGGCGACTGGTTCCAGTTCGTAACCAATACTGCGTGGGACTACCAGCGCGGCTGGGGTTATATGACGACCGGCACTATTGACGGCGTTGAATACTTTGCCTCCAACGGCTCAATCGACGGCACTAAACCTACCAAGATGGAGGATATAGTTTGCAAGAAGGACGGCAACTACACGTTTACGTTAACAACGCATCCCGCCGACGACCTCGGCAAACCTACCGAGCTAAGCAACTCCGATACCATAACGTTTACCTACAACGGTGAACCTGAGGGCACTATAGAGGCAGTAACTCATTATTGGCTCAAAGGCGCACAAATTACTGCTTGGCACGATATGTATAACGATGCAACCGAGCTTAAAGAGACCGAAACTAAGGGTGTGTACAGCATGAGTGTTTACCTCAAGGAGGGCGACCAGTTCATGTTTGCCTCTACCTTTGTGACGGGTACTGAGAGCGAAGTCGGAAATCTTTACATAAAAGCGGATACACTTGATGAAGCTTCCAAGGCATATGTTGACGGCGATACGGGCAATATGACAGCAAAGGCTTCTGGTATGTATACATTTACATATAATGAAGCAACTACCACTTTGAGCGTGACGTTCGATGGTGCGAAGACCCCGGTTGAGTCCGATTACTATCTCGATGGCGCGTTTGGCGGCGACCACAACTGGACGAACAACAACTTCAACCCCGACTATCAGCTTGTAGAGACTGCCGAAGGTTCTGGTGTCTATGTGATAGAAAATGTTGAACTTGCGGCAGATACAGAGTTCACCATTCAAGCATTTGTAGCGGGTTCCACCGAACCGGGTGACAGTTGGGAAAACCAGACGGGTAACTATAACTATCGCTACTTCTATGGCAACGCCAATGCCTTCACATCGGCAAATCCCGGCGCGGGCAACTATAACTTTAAAGTTCTGATTGCAAGTACATACACTATAACATTCGACAGCTACTCCAAGATAGTTACCATAGAAGATACGGCGCTCGGCTATGACATCTATATCAACGGCAATATGCAGGGTTCATCGTGGCCTGTAAGCTTTGACGCACAGTATAAATTCACGCCGACTGAAGCAAATGAAAATATCTATGAACTCACATTCACGTTTGACGATGTATATGAGTTTGGATTCAAGGCATATCCTGCAGGTACGACCGATCCATCTTCCAACAGCGACTGGCTCGGTCTTGCAAAGATGGGCACAGAGGGAACTGCAAACGACTTGTTCAAGGGCACCAGCGCCTCCAATTTCATGAGTACAGTTCCCGGCACCTATCGCATAGTTTACAATGCGGAAACGGATACAGTAGATTTCTACGCAGTAGATTAAGCGTTCCCCTCCATATGGCATAAAAAAATCGGGCGCTGAAAAGCGCCCGATTGCCATATAGGACATCATATTTTATAAAAATGTGTATCAAACGGAATGCGCTGTAAAACGCGTTCCATGCAGGAGAGTATGCAGGCACACTTGTTTTCCGCAAGTTTTTCGTCGAAAAGAACGTGTTTGCCGCTGCCTCTGAAATACTCTGCAACAGTTCTATCTGTGGTTATTATATTTGTGCAACAATCGGCGTCGCGCAGGTCTGAGAGCGTGTGTGCGAACACTACATTTGGGAAAGCACTTTCAATTTGAGCTTTTACGCTTTCGTCCGAGGGGGAGAGGCATATAAACGTATAGTCGTTTCCGAAATTTTCCTTTGCCGCTTCACGCAGTTTATCGTAGTCTGTAGTTATCTGAAAGAACAGAGTGTCGTTTGGTATGCAGTCGACGGCGATGAGCGGCACATAGTTTGCCTCGGCAATCGCTCTGAACGATTTAAGGTCTGTATTATACGCAATTATGGCGTCCGCTTGCTCAATCCTGCGATAGGGCGGTCTGCATAAAATCATCCCGTATTTATCAGCAGGGAACACATCAGAAAGGCACCTTGTAAAATACTCAAATTCGCCGCCGTACAGTGCGCTGTCGTCCCCGCCAGAAAAGAGTGCAACAAGCTTGAAATCGGGCGTAGAGCGCAGGTTTTTTGCAAAGGCCGCGGGCTTGTAATTATACAGGTTTATTATATGCAGCACCCGTTGCCTCGTCTCTGCGCTTATCGATTTATCGGTGCGGTTATTGATTATGTACGACACCGTAGCGGCAGAAACGCCCGCTTCTCTGGCAATATCGTGTATGGTGACTTTCTTTTCCATAGCGCAATTATAACAGCGCAAAATTTATTTGTCAATCAACAATGTATTAAATTGGTTAAAGGATTAACTATGAATGAATTAGCAATGCAGCACATACCTGAGTCGAAATATTGTTTTGCCGTAAATTCCAACACCATGGCGCTCAGGCTGCGTGTGAGCAAGGAAGATTTTCCCGATAAAATAGAGGTCGTTTACGGCGGAAAGTATGAATATGCCAAGACGCAATACTCAGCACCTATGGAGAGAAGCTATGAGGACAGATTATTCGCCTGGTATACAGCCTATATAACTTTGGACGACGTGCGGTTCGTTTATATATTCAAAATCACGGAAAAAGGCAAGGTCAGCTATTTTTCAGAGGACGGACTTACAGATAAATTTGACTTTGTTCTAAGTTTTTACAACTGCTTTCAGCTCGCATACATAAACGAGGCGGACTTGTTGGAGCCCGTTGAATGGATGAAGACGGCGGTATTTTATCAGATATTTGTCGAGAGATTTTTAATGGGCAATGAGAGCAAGGATAAATCGTACATAAATTTAAAGTGGGGAGAACTGCCCACACCCAAAAGCTTTGCAGGCGGAGATTTGGAGGGAATAACACAAAAGCTCGATTATTTGAAGGGTCTCGGCATAAACGCTATTTATCTTACCCCGATTTTCCAATCGGCCTCCAACCATAAGTATGATATAAGCGACTACTATAAAATCGACGAACATTTCGGCGACAAAGAAGTGTTCAAAAGACTTGTAGAGAGCGCCCATGAGCGTGGTATAAAGATTGTTCTCGACGCGGTATTCAACCATTGCAGCGAATATATAGCGCAGTTTCAGGATGTTATAAAAAATGGCAAAAAATCTCCCTACTTTGATTGGTTCGTCATCCACGGCGACAAAATCGATAGGGAAAAAGTCAATTATGAATGTTTTGCCTCCTGCGCGTATATGCCTAAATGGAACACTTCAAACCGTGAAGTGCAGAATTACTTAATGGGTATTGCTACCTATTGGATAAAAGAGTATAATATAGACGGATGGCGGCTTGACGTATCCGACGAGATTTCTCACGAATTCTGGCGTGATTTCAGAAGAGCGGTAAAGGCTGTAAAGTCTGACTGCGTTCTGATAGGCGAGAATTGGCACGACGCCAACGCCTATCTCCACGGCGACCAGTACGACAGCATAATGAACTATGCCTTCACAAAAGCCTGCCTCGATTTTTATTGCTTCGGAAATTTCAACACAAAACAGTTCGCCGAAAAGCTGAATGAAATTCTGATGAGGAATACCGACGCAATAAATATAATGATGCTCAATCTTTTGGACAGCCACGACACATACAGATTTATAACGCAGTCAAAGAGCCGCGATAAGCTGAAGAGCGCACTCGCCTTATTGTTTATGTTCGTCGGCGCACCGTGCATATATTACGGCACGGAGATCGCGCTCGAAGGTAACTTTGACCCCGACTCGCGCCGCTGTATGGATTGGGACAGGGTTGGAAAGGAAAGCGACGTGAGCACACTTGTAAATGAGCTCGCCAAGATTAAGACAAGCGGCGCTCTTTCAGACGCAAAGATTAAAATAACCGAAAACGACGGGCTTATAATTGTCGAGCGGAATGGATATAAACTTGCGCTCAACGGTCAAAGACCCGTTGAATATAAATCGAAGAATGTAATTCTCTCCAACAACTATTCGGGCGGCGAACTCAAAGCAGATGCGTTCGTTCTCGAAAAGCTAAACTAAAAATAAGGGGGAAAGAATGAAACGCAACACAGTAATAGCACTAACGGCGCACATTGCGGTGATACTTGCAATAATCATTGCTTTCGGCGTTATAAGCATTGTAACAAAGGATACCAATGCCGAGGGTAGCGAGAAGTTCACCGGCGAGATTGAGCGGAATATCACCCTGCGCGTGCTTGAAAATAACACGGCAAAGGAGCGGGGCTATCTTAAAGAGCTTTTGGACGCCTTCAACGAGGAATATGCCGAATATGGCATAACGGCGGTGGATGCAAATATCGACCAGTACAACGATCTGGAGCAGAGCGGCCCGTTTGGTTACGGTCCCGACGTACTCTATCAGGCAAACGACGCCATTATGAAGTATGTTGACGGGCATCACATAATGCCTATCCCCGTTGAACAGCTCGACTGTTATGAATACATAAGCGAGGAGGCGTGGAGCGCATACACCACCAAAGTTTCAGGTCAGACGTATACCTTTGCCGTGCCTGTCAACATTCAGCAGCCTCTCTTATTCTATCGTGATGACCTTCTTCCTGAAAACTGGGAGGAGGAGTGGGACGACGACAAGAACGGCGTGCCCGATATGATAGAATACTGGTCGGATTTGTACCGCTATTCCATGCAGGTAAAGACGGAGAGCGGAGGAAAAAAATACGGCTATATGCAGTCGCTGTGCGACAGCTATTTCTCACTCGGCTATCTGTTCACATACGGCGCATATGTGTTCGGTGGTGAAAACGGGACGGATACCTACGATATAGGCATAGACAACGGCGACAGTTACATGGGAGCACGGATAATTCGCCAGCTTGCCTCGGCAATGAATATGGAGTGTACGGAGTTCACCGTCAGCGACAACAGATATTCGCGCATGGCGTCCGGAACATACTTTGCCACCATGACCACGCCCGACGTATACACTATGTTCATAAGCGAAATGGTAAAGGCGGGCTATACGGAGGAATATGCGCGAGAACATGTCAAGATGGTCGACGTCCCCAAACTGCCCGTAAGCGGCGACCTGAACGATGAAAGTCAGGGCTTTGTGGATATGACGGTTATGGGCGGCGTAAACGGATATGCCATAAGCTCCTATACCGATTACCCCAATGCCGCACTCGCGTTTGTAAACTTTGCCACTAGCTATGAAATGATTAAAACGCGTTGTGATATGTTGGGAGTCTCCCCTGCGCGCAGCGATATTGTCGAAGAGCTCGGCGGGTTAGACCAGACCATAAGCGACAACCTCAACAGCGGCTCGATATATGTAATGCCCAGCGTAAAGGCAACTTCGCAGATATGGTCGCCTCTTGAAACGTTCTTTTCGCTGATTGCCGGTGACATACTGGAAAACCGAAATGTTTATGTCACCGACGATGCATTAAAGCAGGGACTTTCAAATGTTAACAAACAGGTGTATGACGCAATTCATACGCTTGCGGGTTAAACCTCGGATAAGGAGGAAAATATGGAAAATGTAAAGAGAAAAATAGGCGGCTTTTTTACTGGTATAGGAAGGGGTGTGACAAACTTCTTTAAGTCCATTCCTTCAAAGCTTAAATCAAAGTTTGCAGGAGCAAAGGAGATAATAACTCAGGGCAACATAAAAGTCGGCGCCTCTATGTGCATTATGGGACTTGGTCAGCTTTTATATAAGCAGTGGACGAAAGGCACGCTGTTTATACTGTTGCAGATAGCATTTATCGCTTATTTCATAACCCGCGGCGGAGAAGACTTGTTCGGATTGTTTACCCTTGGTCAGGTCAAGGGAGACGCGTGGTATGGTATAGAGGGCGACAATTCCATAGTTATGATGCTTATGGGACTGCTTGCCGTCGTCATGATAGGCTTTTATATCGCTCTGTATGTGACCAACATAAAGGATGTTTATCGTACACAGTGCGCGGAGGACACCTTAAAGGGAGTGCCCACGTTCAGGAGCGAGCTCAAATCCCTGCTCGATAAAAACTTCTACAAGACGGCACTCATACTCCCGTTGATAGGTGTTTGCGTATTCTCCATACTTCCCATAGTTTTCATGATACTCATCGCCTTCACCAACTATGGCGGCACTACTGTTCCTCCTGAACTTGTAGACTGGGTTGGGCTTGAAAATTTTGCAAACCTTATCTCTCTTGGTGAGCTTTCTGCCACTTTCTTCAAAATATTCGGCTGGAATCTTCTGTGGGCTGTGCTTTCTACATTTATTAACTACTTTGCAGGGTTAGGGCTTGCGCTGCTGCTCAACAAAAAGTGCGTAAAGGGCAAGGCGTTCTGGCGTGCGTTTCCCATACTTGCCTATGCCATACCCGGCTTTATAACTTTATTGGGCTTCAAGTTTATGTTCTCCTACGGCGGCCCGATAAACTACTACATTCAGGAGGCGGGCGGCGAGGCGATTGGCTTTTTAGCCGTCAACTCCAAGTGGACAGCAAGATTCATAGGCCTTGGCGTAAACGCATGGATAAGCATACCCTCCACAATGCTTCTTGCAACGGGCATACTCTCCAACATAAATACTGACCTGTACGAGGCGGCAAGGGTAGACGGCGCAAGTGCATGGAAACAGTTTATAAAAATCACTCTTCCTTACGTTATATTTGCAACCACGCCTGTGCTTATAACACAGTTTATAAATAACTTCAATAACTTCGGCGTGTTCTACTTCCTGCGCGACGGTGTAATATCCGATGGATACTACCTCGCTAATAACACGGATTTGCTCATAAACTGGCTGTACAGAATGTCGATAGATAATAACTATTACTCCATCGGCGCGGCGATAAGTCTGATAATATTCATAGTCACTTCTATAATCTCGCTCGTCGTATACGTTCTGTCGCCCGCATATAAACAGGAGGAAACGTTCAGATGAAAAACAGCAAAGTTGTAAAGGCAAGAAGCAAAAAGGTCTTGAATGTAATAATTACATACTGCATACTGCTGATTGTTGCCTTCATTTTCTTCTTCCCCTGCCTGTGGTTAATTCTTGCATCATTCTCTAAATCAGGCTCGATATATTCGTTTGACGGTTTCTTCCCCACGGAATACAGCCTCGATACGTTCGAGCTTCTGTTTACCGACACGGTTATGTACAACTATCCCAAGTGGTTTTTGAACACGCTGTTCATCGCTACGATGAGCTGTATTCTTGGAACGCTGTTCACAATACTCACGGCGTATGTAATGTCGCGCTTCCGCTTCAAAACGCGCAAGGCGATGATGAAGGGCACTCTTGTTCTGGGAATGTTCCCCTCGTTCATGGGCACCATCGCCGTATACCTGATGATGACGCAGTTCAACCTTATCAATCAGCAGTGGGGGCTGATACTCATCTATGCAGGCACCGCGCCAATGGGATATTTAACGCAGAAGGGCTTTTTCGATACCATTCCGTATTCCATCGACGAGGCGGCAAGAATTGACGGGGCTTCCAACTTTACGGTATTTGTAAAGTTCATTCTTCCGCTCTCCAAGCCCATACTCGTATATACCGCGCTCACGTCGTTCGCGTGGCCGTGGAGCGACTTCATCCTTCCCAAAATGCTGCTTATAGATCAGGATCTGTACACCGTTGCCGTGGGACTTATGACGCTCGACGAAACGCAGTTCGCACGTTTTGCCGCAGGCTCGATAATAATTGCAATACCTATAATCGTGTTGTATTTCTGCCTTGTCAAATATATGATAAACGGCATGGCCGCAGGCGCGGTAAAGGAGTAAACAATGGCTGATTTAAGTTTGAAACACATATATAAAGTCTATCCTAACGGCACAAAGGCTGTAAACGACTTCAATATGCAGATAGCCGACAAGGAGTTCATAGTCTTTGTAGGCCCTTCGGGGTGCGGTAAATCAACAGTACTTAGAATGATAGCAGGACTTGAGCCCATCACCGCGGGGGAACTCAAAATAGGCGACGTCGTAGTCAATGAGCTTGAACCCAAGGACAGGGATATAGCAATGGTGTTCCAGAACTATGCTCTTTACCCGCACATGACTATCTACGAAAACATCGCCTTCGGCCTCAGAATGCGCAGAATTCCCGATGTAAAGAAGGATAAGGAAGGCAATATTGTCCGCGATAAAAACGGCGAGCCCATAAAAGTAATGCGTAAATACACCAAAGCCGAGCTCGACGCAAAGGTTAATGAGGCGGCAGAGGTGTTGGGCATAACCGATTATTTAAAGCGCAAACCAAAGGAGATGTCGGGTGGTCAGCGCCAGCGCGTTGCGCTCGGTCGCGCCATCGTGCGCGAGCCAAAGGTAATGCTTCTGGATGAACCGCTGTCAAACCTCGATGCAAAGCTCCGTACGCAGATGAGGAGCGAAATTGTAAAGTTGCACAAAAAGCTAAACACAACGTTCATCTATGTAACGCACGATCAGGTCGAAGCAATGACCATGGGTACGCGCATAGTTGTAATGAAGGCGGGTTATATCCAACAGATAGATACCCCCAAAAATCTGTATAAATATCCGGCGAATAAATTTGTTGCGGGCTTTATCGGCACGCCACAAATGAACTTCTTCGAGGGTACATTAAAAAAGGTTGGTGACGAAGTCATAATAGATTTTGCAAACTCCGACGCGAAGATAATAGTTCCCTACACCATGATGATGAAGACCATGCCTTTATACCTGAACGGAGACAAGACAGTAATAATAGGCCTGCGCGCCGAGGATGTGTCGCTCGACCCGGAAAAAGTTGAAAAGAGCGCTTCAAAAATCAAGGTTAAAATTTCACACACCGAGGAACTTGGCACTGAAACATTGGTATATGGCGACATAGACATGAACGGCAACGGTTTCGACGATACGGGCACCCGCATAATAATCAAGGCGGGCGGGTTCAAGGACTATAAGACCGACGATATTTTAGAAGCGGCGCTCGATATATCAGCTGTTCACCTCTTCGACAAGGAGACGGAGGAAAGTATACTTCCCCGCATACCGCAGTATAACTTCTTGGATTGCGTAAGCAAGGATGGGAAATTACAGTTCTGTAATGTGGAAATTGTCATTCCTCCTGCGATTTCATTGCCTGATGGCAACTACCATCTGTTGGTTCCGCCCGCGGCAATAACTTTGGAAGGCAATATCTCCGCCGAAGTTGTCGGGTGTGAGGAGATAAACGGGCAGGTACTTGTTTCGTTAGATATAGGCGGCAGACGGCTGTTTGCTCTTACCGATAAACCTGTTGAAAACGGAAAAACTACAATAAAGGTCGATTTGAAGAGTATAGCTCTGTATAAAGATGGCGAAAATGTAGTCTCGCCCATGCCTATGGTAAACACCATGAACGGCACGTTTGCAATGGTGAAAAACGGAAAGGTGCGCAGTTACTATGCCGTGATCGGTGGCAAGCAGCTTGCCGTACCTGAACATGTATATCTTAAAATGTTCGCTGCTCTCTCCGGCAGGAAGGTGTATAATACTTCTTTCGATTACGAATGGTCGACCTATGATATAGCAATTTCGGATGACGGCATAGAGGGCGAAGTTGTTGAAATGCTGGATTACGGTGCGGAGCGGTTTGCCAAAGTAATCGCGGCAGGTTCAGCCCTCTACATAAATACGGATGAGCCTGTATCGGGTAAAGTGCATATCAGTCCCGACATGTCGGTTGTAGGCATTGTTGAAAAAACGCGTGGAATTAAAATTGTATAATCAAACCTTCTATGAACAAAAGATTATTTATAAGTGAGCTGAAAAAAGAGCAACTCAATGGCTCCGACATAGTCGGGGCGTATAACGTCATCTCATCGGTTGTAATGCGGTGTGCTTTAAAAGAAATTCCCGTCAAGCCGCGGCATTGCGCTCATTATTTCTCCATAGAATACCTCATGGGACGCGGGTTTTATAATAACCTTATGGAACTCGGCGTCCTGCATGAGGCCTCTTCCGTCCTCGCGGAAAAGGGCATAGATATAAACGCATTTGAAGAGGTGGAGGACGCCGCTCTCGGCAACGGCGGTCTCGGCAGGCTTGCTGCATGTTTTCTCGATTCTGCCGCGGCTCTGGGGCTTCCGCTGTACGGCTACGGCATACGCTATAAGTACGGGCTGTTCAAGCAGGACTTCGAGAACGGTTTCCAGAAGGAACTTCCCGACGACTGGCAGCGCTTCGGTGATCCGTGGAGCATACGCAAAGAGGATGAGAGCAAGACTATAACTTTTGCCGACATGGTCGTCACGGCGGTGCCCTATGATATGCCCGTGTTCGGTAAGCGCATAAATATCCTTCGCCTCTATCAGGCGGAGGGCAGCACGGAGGCGGAGAAGATAAGCGAATATCTCTATCCCGCCGACGATACCGAAGATGGTAAAATTCTGCGGCTCAGGCAGGAGTATTTCTTTACGGCCGCCGCCTGCCGTGATATAGTGAAGAACTTCGTTCGCCTGCACGGTACAAACTTTAAAAACCTTGGCAAGTACAACACCATTCAGCTCAACGATACTCATCCCGTACTAGCAATAGCCGAACTCATACGCATAATGACAGCCGAATACGGCGTAAAGTTTGAAACAGCCCTTGGTGTGGTAAAGAGCACATTTGCATATACCAACCATACCATTCTGCCTGAGGCGCTTGAATGTTGGGATATGGGAATGATTGAGCGCATATTGCCCGAAATTGTACAGATAATCTCAAAAATCGACGACGCCGCCCGCATTGAACGTGAAAAGGCCGGCTATTCTGCCGATGAAATCGAAAGAACTGCCGTAATCAGAGGCAACAGGGCGCACATGGCAAACCTCGCCGTGTATGCCTCAAAATCTGTAAACGGCGTCGCAAAACTGCATACTGAAATCATTGAGCGGGACGTGTTTCCGACGGAATACAAATATCATCCCGAAAAGTTTTCAAACAAGACTAACGGCGTCACCCAGCGCAGGTGGCTCATGCTCTGCAACGAGGAGCTCTCCTCTCTCATCGATAAGACGATAGGACGTGAGTGGCGCAACGATTTTACCGGTATTTTTGCCTTAAAGGAGAATATAGGCGACATTGCCGATAAGTTCATAGCCGTAAAGGGTAAAAAGAAAAGGCAACTTTTCGACTATATCAGGGCGGCTGAGGGGATAGATATTCCCGAAAACATGATTCTCTATGCGCAGGTCAAACGGCTGCACGAATACAAGCGCCAGCTTATGACGGCGTTTGCCATACTCGAAATCTATAATAAATTAAAGAGGGGCGAACTCAAAGATTTTCAGCCGTCTGTCTTTCTGTTCGGCGCAAAGAGCGCACCATCATACAGGTGTGCCAAAGCTATAATCAAGTTCATAAACTGCATAGCCGAAAAGATAAATGCCGACGAACAGACGAACGGACTTTTAAAAGTCGTCTTTGTGCGCAATTACAATGTGTCGTATGCCGAAAAGATAGTGGCGGCAGCAGATGTGTCGTTGCAAGTGTCTACCGCAGGGTTCGAGGCGTCGGGCACGGGCAACATGAAATTTATGATGAACGGAGCCGTTACCTGCGGAACGCTCGACGGGGCAAATATCGAAATCGTCGATTACGCTGGCGAGGGTAATAACTATATTTTCGGCGCAACGGCGGAAGAAATAAAGTCCCTCTCCTCCGGCGGTTATTCGCCGCAGAAAATTTATGACGAGGACGAGGAACTTCACGCGGTGGTCGATACGCTTACAGACGGCACTTTCGATGACTGCGGCACGGGCGACTTTGCCGACCTTTACGCCAGCCTGTTAAAGGGCGAAAGACCGGACTACTACTTCGTTCTCTACGATTTGAACAGCTATGTTGAAACGCTTTTAACGATAAACGAAGACTATAAAAACAGAGTTGAGTTCGCTAAAAAGCAACTGAACAACACGGCAAATTCCGCGTATTTCTCTTCCGACAGAACGATAAAAGAGTATGCGCGCGACATATGGAAAATTTAATTAAAAATAGTTAAAGCCTCCATTTCGGAGGCTTTATGATTTGTTATTATGTAATAAAGATTATATAAAACTTTTTAATAAATTTCTGATATAATTAAATATATTAGACTGGTGGATATATATGCCAAGGAATGCAGAACAAAAAATAAGGCTACTCGTTTTGTATGATATTCTCCATAAGGAAACGGACGCAGAGCATCAGCTTTCAACCAAGGAGCTTATAGATAAGCTCGCTTCCTATGGCTTACAGGCAACGCGCCAGACTGTCTATGCTGATATAGAAATGCTCAACGCATTTGGGTATGAGATAATAACCGCTCATGGGCGCAACGATCGCTATTTTGTTGGTGACAGGACATTTGAATTGCCAGAAGTACAGGTCTTGCTCCACGCCGTTGGCGCGGCAAAGTTCTTGACGGAGAAAAAAGCCTCTGTTTTAACCGAAAAGGTTGCAGAACTTCTCGGTGAAGCGCAGGCAGATAGCTTGAAAGAGCTTCTAACGGTCAAAAGTAATGAGCTAGGCAATGAGCGGGTTTAATTTTCTGATAAAGCCGATGCTTTTTTTTCTGTTAAAAATTTTGCCGCACCTACTGCATGCAATAATATTTGTACTTCCGGACGTTCAAAGGTACGGTCGGCAACATAATAGCGATTATTCCGTCCATGCTCACAAATTATGTCATATCCAAAGCTGTTCAAGACTTCTATATCACCGTAAAGAGTCTGTCGTGTAAAAAGCAATCTATTACCAAAAAGAAAGAATATGACAACTTTGATCTTAATGCATATCGGAAAGAATCTTTCTCCATGTTTTCAGGGGAAAAGGTTGAAGTAACATTGTTTTTTCCAAGAGATTTGATTTATGTGGCAAAAGAACGCTTCGGGGATATAATACCTGTAAGCGTTGATAATGGGTATACCATACATACGACAGTCAGAGTAAGTAAAACTTTTTTCGCTTGGTTGTCAACTTTTGAAGGACAAGTTAAAATAATAGATCCGAAACCGACACGGCAACAGTTCAAAGAGTTTATTACAGGGATTTTGGCAAAAATAGAGTAAATCGCGTTTGGTATGTGATTTTTTTATAAGGGCTTGCATTGCAGGGGAAGATATGGTATAATTTAGAATATGGGTAGATATATGTTTGATTAAAAAAGGAATATATTTTTATGCTTATCAACCAAACAAATATCAGTATTTCCCGCTTAATGGGTTTAGATATACATAAAAATTTGACACAAATTTTAATAACAGAATATGACACTCATGGTAAAGCTACATTTAATACTTATGTGGTATGTTTAGCCTTGCGTCCTTTCACGCCTTGTTGTGAATGACGCAGGGTATTTTTATTTTATAGCGAAAGGAGAAAAATCAGCAAACTTAAAAGGAGGCAATCAAATGAATTTACCAAAGCGAAACAGTGCGGACGGGCGCTGTTACTGGATGAAGCCCGAGGTACAGGAGGAGCTGCAACCGCTCTTTGATCAATGCATCCAGGATGCCATTGACGGCAGGATTACCCGATTAGATTCTCTCTGGCCTCCGGTAGTGGTCAGTAGTGAAGGTGCGCCCTTTGAGGTGCACGCTCTGGTGAGAAAATGGACCGAAGCGCAGCAGGCCGAGACCCTTGACGCGGAAAAGGCCATTGCTTTCAGCGAAAACCTGCGCCGCCAGAGCCGGTGGGGTGAAATTGACTACCATTTACTTGATATGCTGAAACGGGAGTTACAGGAGAAGTATTTTATTGTGACAGGCAATGAAGATGATCACTTTTGGGATCGGGAGTATTCCCTGAAACCAGGCATTCGTGCAGAGCAGGTCCCGGAGCCGCTGCTGCGTTTTGCCTGCTATGTGGCGGTGAGCTATAAGGTATATGGTATGGACTTTCAGTATCTGGACGCCAATTACCTTTTTGGATTGGTGGAGAAAGTCCGTCCAGATATGGTGAAAAAGCTTCGGGAACATGGGACTGGCAGGCTGCCGATCACTTTGCAAAAGAGAAAAACGGAACACTTCACCGGATCGGCCAACGATGCCTTTGCTGTTATTCGTATTACTGCCAAGGACAACACGGAGGAGTGCTGCTGTGAAGTGCTGAATTACCTGTGTGAGCTTCTGGAGCAGGAAGATTTTCCCCGCAGCTATGCAGTAGAGTTCAAAGGCCCAGAAAAAAAGTATCTTCCCATTACAGGATTACCCAAAAAAGGAGTAAACCAACTCTTTGCCTGTGCAGTGCAGTATCACAGCCTCCATCTCCTGATGGAACGGTACGCCCGGCTTGCCATGCGGCAATATGAGCAGTACACCAAT
>ERZ1090861.820-NODE-820-length-17694-cov-10.650150_pt1 | contig 17694 bp, 16 predicted proteins | sample MGYA00478482_ERZ1090861 | MGnify/ENA primary metagenome ERZ1090861 (study PRJEB33644, sample SAMEA5815744) | chicken gut metagenome | biome: Chicken; feature: Gastrointestinal Tract; material: Caecum | place: Ireland | collected 2019-01-01 | study: A study of the... | reverse complement strand
ACTCTGGCCTAGTTTTTTGACAAGGGGGTGCAGCTTTTGACCAAATCAAAGTGGATAGACACAATAAACGGCCAGCTTGCTGCACTGGGTGTGCAGGAACCGGCCTATAAACCGGCCATTGAAACCTTGGCTGGAATTTTGGAGCAGAGAGATAAGACGTTCAAGGAGTTTAGGGACTCCGGCGGAAAATCGGTGATTGAATACACCAACAAAGGTGGATCCACCAACATGACGAAAAACCCCTTGCTGGTGCTGTGGGACGACCTGAACAAAACCGCTCTGGCGTACTGGCGGGAACTGGGGCTGACTCCTAGCAGCTATAAAAAAATGACCGGGGACGCTCCCAAAAAGGAAAAGCCTCAGGGTTTGGTGGAGGTGCTTTCCAAGCTTGAAGCCAGCTAAAGGGAAAAACTGGCCCACCGTGATGGAGTACGCCGAGAGCATCCGGGACGGGCGGAAGATTGCCTGCCAGGAATTGCGACAGGCGGTGGAGCGGTTTTTTCGAGACCTGGAAAACCCAGACTATGAGCTGGACGCCAAAGGGCCGGAGTTCTGTATTGGGATTATTGAAAAAACCTTGTGCCACCAGCAGGGGGAACGCTTGGACGGTACACCCCTGCGTGGGACGCCCTTTCTGCTGGAACCGTTCCACAAGTTTATCATCTACAACTTGCTGGGCTTTAAGCTAGCGGGAACGGATGTGATGCGGTTCCATGAAGCGCTGATCTTCATCCCCCGGAAGAATATCAAAGCGCTTGCGCTGGACGAGGATATACCAACCCCGGAAGGGTGGAAGAAGATGGGCGACGTCCACGAGGGGGACTACGTTTTTTCCGTGGACGGGAGCGCGGTTCGAGTGTTGCATGAGTCTGAGGTGTTCAATAAGCGCATGTACCGCGTATACTTTGAGGACGGCTCAACGGTAGACGCGAGCGGTGACCACGTTTGGACCGTGCAGACGAAGGACAGCAGACGGACAGCGCGTCGGACGCCGATAGGTAGGCGTAGAAACAAGCCGCAGCTTGCCGAGCGAGACGGCTGGTATGAGCTGACAACGCGCGAAATGTTGTCGGATTTTTATAGCGTGAGAGCTGACGGAAAGGGGCGGGAATATAAGTACCGCGTACCTATGCCCGGCGCGGTGGAGTACCCGTACAAGGAGCTGCCTATAGACCCTTACGTCCTCGGCGTTTGGCTTGGCGATGGTAGTTCGTCCGGGCAGTGCATAACGGTATCCGAGGACGACCTGGAAGGGACAAAAAAGCGAATAGAAGAACGCGGGTACACGTGTTCCGTTATTCGGAACAAAGACCGGGCCAGCGCGATAGACGTAGACCCGCACCCGTGTGGATGTTCCAGAAAGCTGTATGAGGGGAGTTTCCGCTATGCACTTCGGGACCTCGGATTGCTCGGGAATAAGCATATACCAGAGCAGTACCTGACGGCCTCTGTGGAGCAACGCCGTGACCTGCTATGCGGTCTCATGGACACCGATGGGACCGCGACAAAAGCGGGGCAGTGCGTTTTCACTCAAAAAAGCAAGTCTCTTTCGTTGCAGGTCCTTGAACTGATACGGAGTCTCGGTATCAAGGCCGCTATGCATGAGAAGAACGTGACTTGCAACGGCGTACCTGCCGGGGTGGCGTACAACATATCCTTCTACGCTGGGAAGGGTAACCCGTGCTTCCTAATGGAAAGAAAGTACAGCAGGCTAAAACAAAAGCTGTCTCCGCGTATGTTTGCGAAAAGCATAACGGGAATAGAGCCAATACCAGCCAAGCCCTCCAAGTGCATTATGGTGGACCATCCATCCCACCTGTACCTGGCGGGAAGAGGTTTTACCGCAACGCACAATACCTCCTTTGCGGCGGCTCTTTCCTGGGCGCTGTCCCTGTGGTACCGGCGCAGCGGGTCCAAAATGTACATTGCCTCCGCCGCGTTGATGCAGTCCCTGGAAAGCTTCAACTTTCTCAACTACAACATCCGCCGCATGGGAGAAGATTCCAGGGACGGCGGCAACGTCCGCGTGATTGACAACAACAACGAGCACAGCCTGTCCTGCACTCTGCCGGACGGCTCTTTTTATATCCGCGCCCTGGCGGCAAACCCAGACAGCCAGGACTCTCTCAACTGCAATATTGCCATCTGCGATGAGATTCATGCCTTCAAGCAGCCCAAGCAGTACAATTTGTTCAAAGAGGCCCAGAAGGCTTACACCAACAAGCTGCTGATCGGCATTTCCACCGCCGGGGACAATGAACAGGGCTTTCTTGGGCAGCGGCTAAAATACTGCCGGAAGATTTTGGACGGCACGGTGAAGGATGAACAATACTTCATCTTCGCGTGCTGCGCCCCGGAAGGGGTAAAAGATGGCACGGTGGACTACACCGACCCTAAAGTGCATGAGATGGCAAATCCCGCCTATGGGGTGAGCATCCGCCCTGAAGAAATCTTGAACGACAGCTTGCAAGCCCAGAACGACCCACAGCAGCGGAAAGACTTTTTCGCCAAATCGTTGAACGTCTACACAAACGCCCTGGCGGCTTACTTCGATGTGGAGGAATTCCGCAAGAGTGACGCCAACTACAACTGGACGCTTGACCAGCTGGCGAAGCTGCCGGTGGATTGGTACGGTGGGGCGGACTTGTCCAAACTGCACGACCTAACAGCGGCTTGCCTCTTTGGCCACTACAAGGGAGTTGACATTGTGATAACTCACGCGTTCTTCCCGGTGGTGGCGGCCCACGTCAAAGCGGACCAGGACAACATCCCTCTGTTTGGCTGGGCGGACGATGGATGGCTTACCTTGTGCAACAGCCCCACGGTGAACCATGCCGATGTGGTGCGGTGGTTTGTGGACATGCGCAAGCGAGGGTTCCGCATTCGCCAGGTGGGCCACGACCGGAAATTCTGCCGGGAGTATTTCATCGGGATGAAAGAGGCTGGCTTTAAGATTATCGACCAGCCCCAGTATTTTTACAAGAAGTCTGAGGGATTCCGTTACTTGGAACAAAGCGCCAAGAACGGGAGCCTCTATTATTTGCACTCCGAGGCCTACGAGTATTGCGTGGAGAACGTAAGGGCCGTAGAGAAAACCGACGACATGATCCAGTACGACAAGGTGCAGCCGGAACACCGCATCGACCTTTTTGACGCCAGCGTGTTCGCGTGCATTCGGTATCTGGAATCCCTGGACCGCTCCAAAGCGGCGAAGAAATGGTTTGGTGAGACATGAGCAAAAAGCAAAAGAGAGCGAGAGAACCCACCCAAAAGCGCAGCGTGGCCTTTGTCACCAATTCCGGATGGGAAACGCTGGAGTGCGCCGGGTACACGTCCCTGGCCCATAACCCGGAGATTACCACGGCGGTGGATACCATTGCCCGGCTGATTGGCTCCATGACCATTCACCTGATGGAGAACACGGAAAACGGCGACATCCGGGTGCGCAACGAGCTTTCCCGGAAGGTGGACATTGATCCTAATCAGCACATGACCCGCTCCGCCTTTGTCCAGTGGATTATCAAGACTATGATGCTGGACGGCAATGGAAACGCAGTGGTGTACCCAGAGACCCGCCGGGGAATTTTGCGGAACCTCCAGCCCATCCCGGCGGCGTTTGCCAGCTTTATTCCCGACGGCTTTGGATACAAAGTGGTGATTTCCGGCAGAGAGTACGACCCGGACAACGTGCTCCACTTTGTGTTGAACCCAGGCAGCTATTACCCCTGGCTGGGTGAAGGCTACCGTGTGGCGCTGTCCGACGTGGCCAATAACTTAAAGCAGGCCGCTGCTACGGAAAAAGGATTCATGTCCTCCAAGTGGAAGCCGTCCATCATCGTGAAGGTGGACGGCCTGACAAATGAGTTTTCCGGCCCAGAAGGGCGGCGCAAGCTGCTGGAGGATTATGTGGAGACCACCGAGGCCGGGGAGCCCTGGATGATTCCCTCCGACCAGTTCAGTGTGGAGCAGGTGCGGCCCTTGACCTTGTCGGACTTGGCTCTGGCGGATTTTGTACAGCTGGATAAACGGACGGTGGCGGCCATTCTTGGCGTGCCGCCTTTTGTTTTGGGTGTTGGCGACTTCCACCGGGAGGCCTGGAACAACTTTATCTCCTCCACCATTATGCCAATTGCCAGGGCCATCGAGCAAGAGCTGACCCGCAAGCTGCTGGTAAGTCCGAACTGGTTTTTCCGGTTCAACGTCCGCAGCCTGTACAACTACGAGTTGCGGGACATGGCTCAGGTGGCGGATGACCAGTTTGTCCGAGGCATCATGACGGGCAACGAGGTGCGGGACTGGATTGGCATGCCGCCCCTGGAGGGCCTTAACGAATTGGTTATTTTGGAGAACTACATCCCACGCGGGATGATAGGCGAACAAAACAAGCTGAATGGAGGTGAGTGACATAGAACGGCGAGTTATCAAAACCGAGCCATTCCTCTCCCGAGAGGAAAACGGGAAGCGATATATTGAAGGGTATTTTTCTGTCTTTAATGCCCCTTATGAGGTGTGTCCAGGATGGATAGAAGAAGTGGCACCCGGAGCTTTTTCGAGAACTATCCGCGAAGGAAAAGACGTGAAAGTCCTTTGGAACCACAATTCGGACATTGTGCTAGGTAGCACCTCCAACATGACTGCAACCCTTGGAGAAGACGAACACGGCTTGAGAGGAAAGGATGAAATCAATGAGGACGACCAGGACGCGAAAAATGGTTACGCCAGAATCGCGCGCGGAGATGTTACCGGCTGTAGTTTTGGATTTGATATCCGAAAATTTGAAGAAAGCTGGGACGATGATGGAACCTACCGCACAAGGCTACTCGATGTCGAGCTATACGAAGTTAGCCCATGCACTTTCCCGGCCTACACACAAACCAACATCCAAGCAAGGGCAAAAGAACAACTAGCAAAAGCCAAAGAAAAGCTAGAACAGAAACGACAAGAACGGAACAAGCAGTGGCAGGCCGCCATGCTTGCCAAACTGAGAAAGTGAGGTTTGAAACATGCTAAAAATTTTGATGCTCAAGCGCAGCCTGGATAAGAAAAACGAGGAGCTGGAGGCGCTGCGAGCCAAGGACGAAGAGTTTTCCACACGGGAAGCGGAGCTGGAGCAGGCCATTGCAGAGGCCAAAACCCAGGAAGAGGAAACCGCTGTAACAGAAGAGGTGGAAAAGTATGACGCCGAAAAGCAGGCCCACGAGGACGCCAAGGCAGCTCTTTCCCAAGAGATTGAGGGCCTTGAAAACGACCTTGCCGCCTTAGAGGAACAGAAGCCGGAGCCCCAGCGGAGCGCTTCCAAATTTGAAAACGAAAGGATGAATAAAAGCATGACTACTACTGTCAACATTCGGGCCCTGCCCATGTCCCGCCGGGCCTTTGATTCTCTGCCGATGGAAACCCGTCAGGAGATGCTGGCGCAGAACGATGTAAAGGAGTTCCTCACCCAGCTGCGCTCCATGAAGGGCCAGCAGCGAGCGGTCTCCGGCGCGGAGCTGACCATTCCCGTGGTGTTCCTGGACCTGGTGGCGGAGAATATGTACCGCTACTCCAAGCTGCTCAACCGGGTGCGGGTACGCAACGTCCGGGGCGAGGCCCGGCAGACCATTGCGGGCACCGTGCCCGAGGCTGTGTGGACGGAAATGTGCGGCGCTATCAACGAGCTGACCTTTGTCTTCAACCAGATTACTCTGGACGGCTACAAGGTGGCTGGCTTTGTGCCGGTGTGCAACTCCATCCTGGAGGACAACGACATCAACCTGGCCTCCTGGATTGTGGAGATGCTTTCCGAGTCCATTGGCCTGGCGATGGACAAGGCCATTCTCTACGGCAAGGGCAGTGCCTCCCGGATGCCCCTGGGTATTGTGACCCGACTGGCCCAGCAGAGCCAGCCCGCCGATTATCCCGCCAATGCCCCCGCCTGGGTGAACCTGCGCACCACCAACATCCAGAAGATCGGCGGGGAAGGTGTTACCGGCGCGGAGTTCTGGTCTGCGCTGATGCAGGCAACTGGCGCTACTTATACCCGGTACAACCGTGGCACCATGTTCTGGGCCATGAACTCCAAGACCTACGCTCTGCTCAAATCCAAGCTCATCACCTTCACCGCCACCGGCGACATTGTAGCAAATTTGTTCGGCTCCCTGCCCATCGTGACCGGCGACATCGACGTGTTGGAGTTTATCCCCGACGGCGACATCATCGGCGGCTACGGCGACCTGTACCTGCTGGCTATGCGGTCCGGCATGACCATCGAGTCCAGCCGGGAAGTGCAGTTCATCCAGGACAACACCGTGTTCAAGGGCAAGCAGCGGGCCGACGGCCAGCCCATCATCCCCGGCGCCTTTGTGGCCATCAACATCAACAACGAGGAAGTCACCACCGCGATGGACTTTGCGGCTGATAACGCCAATGATGCCCAGCTCACCGCCCTTTCCATCAACGGCGTGACCCTCACCCCCTCCTCCTTCAGCCCCACTACCTACAGCTACACCGGGACCACCACCGCCGAAACTGGCAAGGTGGAGGCTACCACCGCCCAGGCCGGGGCCCAGGTTGCCATCAGCTACAACGGGAAGAACGTCCGCAACGGCGGCACTGTGACCTGGCAGACGGATAGCAAGCCCCACACTCTGGCCATCACCGTGAAGCAGGGCAACGCCGTGCGGGTGTACAACGTGGCCGTCACCAAGACGGGCGGCTAAAGGAGGTGTGACCCTTGACCGACCAAGAGCTGCTTACCATCCTAAAGACGGACTTGCAGGTGTCCAGCCCGGCCCTTGACCCCTATTTGAGCCAGCTGGTGCGGGCGGCAAGGGATTTTATCACCACTGAGGGAATCACTCTTACTGGCTCTTACAGCGATGAGATGCTGGTGGAGATGTACGCCGCCTATCTGTACCGGAGACGCCGGGAGGAAAACGTACAGATGCCACGGATGCTGCGGTGGGCGCTGAACAACCGGCTGTTTTCCCAGAAAGGAGCGGTAGACAATGGATGAGCTGATTACCCTGATTCATCAGGAGGACGTTCAGCTGGAGACAGGCGCAATGGTGGCCCGAGAAACCCCCGTGGATGTGTGGGCCACCTTGTCCTCCATCTACCGCCAGGAGTTTCTGGACGCCGGGCGGGAGGGCCTGAACCCGGAGCTGGTGGCTACCACGCCATTGGTCAATTACCACGGGGAACAGAGCGCCATTGTGCGGGGCAAGAGGTATGGGATTTATCGGACCTACATTGTACCCAACAGTGACATGGTGGAGCTGTACCTGGAAGGAAAGGCTGGTGCGTGATGGCTAATAGAACCATACATTTTTCCCAGCTGGAAATCGAGATTGTGAAGGCACTATCTGAGTACTCCGAAGAAGTCGCTGAGGGCGTGCAAAAGGAAGTCGAGGATGCAGCGACCGAGCTGGTGAACACCTTGAAAAAGACTTCCCCCAGGGAAACCGGGGAGTATGCACGAGGATGGACACAAAAGACGGAGTACAAAAGCCGGGATGACATCCGCATAAGGGTGTACAACCGGACGAAACCCCAGATTACCCACCTGCTGGAAAATGGCCATGCCAAAGTGAACGGCGGCCGGGTGGATGGAATTCCGCATATCCGGCCGGCCGAGCAGAACATGGTGAAGAAGCTGGGGGACGCTATCAAGGTGGTGGTGAAATGATAGCTCTGGAACAGATGAAATCTTTGCTGGATGAGACAGGGCTGCCTGTGTGCTACTATGCGTGGCCAGAGGGGAAAGCCCCGCCTCTGCCCTACATTTGTTTCTTGACGGCATTTTCCAACAACTTTGGCGCGGATGACCGGGTGTACTACCCTATCGACCACTATCAAATTGAACTATACACACGCTATAAAAACCCAGAAGCGGAGGGCAAGGTAGAACAGGCCTTGTCCTCTTACTTTTGGGAAAAAACTGAAACCTATCTGGACACCGAAAGGTGTTTTCAAATTCTCTATGAAGTGGAGGTATAAACATGGCTGATAAAGTCAAGTTTGGCATTAAAAATGTCCATTACGCTCTTAAGAGCGCGGACACGCCCACTTATGAAACCCCCGTCGCAATTCCCGGCGCGGTGAGTTTGTCCCTGGAGGCCCAGGGCGATTCTACCCCGTTCTACGCGGATAATACTCAGTATTTTGTCACGGTGGCGAACAACGGCTACTCCGGCGACCTGGAGATGGCCCTGTTCATCGACCAGTTTATGGAGGATGTATTTGGCGTAACCGTTTCCACCAAGGATAAGGTGGCCGTGGAGAACGCCCAGGTGCAGCCCAAAGAGTTCGCGCTGATGTTCGAGGAGGACGGCGACACCACTGGCACCAAGTATGTGCTGTACAACTGTGTGGCTACCCGTCCCACCCGGAATCTCGCTACTACCACCGAGACCAAGGAACCCCAGACCCAGACCAGCACCATCACGGCATCTCCTCTGGCGGATGGGCGCACAATGGCCTACACCACGGCGGACACTCCCTCGGGAGTGCTTACCGGCTGGTACGACGAGGTGTGGCTGGCCGACACTACTGCCGGCGTGGGAGGCTAACATGGACAAAGTATTAATAATTTCCGGCAAGGAGGTGGGGCTGCGGGCTACGGCCCTCACACCCCGCCTGTACCGGCACAAGATTGGCCGGGACATTATCCAGGATATGGCCAAGCTGCAAAAGGCCTTTGCCAAGGCGTCCCAGCTTTCCCAGGACGCTACCGAGGAGGAACGCCAGGAAGCCCAGCTTTCCGTGATGGACCTGGAAATCTTTGAAAATGTGGCCTTTATCATGGCGCGGCAGTACGACCAGAACATCCCAGACACGGTGGACGCCTGGCTGGATCAGTTTGAAACCTTCTCTATTTATGAAATCTTCCCGGAGATTCTTTCCCTCTGGAACATGAACAACAAGACCACATCAAAGCCCAAAAAAAAATAAACCCCGTTGACCGCGAGAACAACGGGGCTATTTTTATGCTGCGATGCGCGGAGTTGGGGCTATCCGGCGCTGACCTGGACGATATGACAATGGGCATGGTGTACGATATGCTCACCGAGCAGGCCAACGACCGGGAAAAATACCCCATCAAAGCCGCGCCGGGCAGTTTGAAGTCGTTCTTTGCGGGAGGTGGAAAGCTTGCCTAATCGAATCCAAGGAATCACCGTAGAGATTGGCGGTGACACCCAGGGGCTTTCCAAGGCTCTTTCTGGCGTTAACCGGGAAATCCGAACCACCCAGAGCCAGCTCAAGGACGTGGAACGTCTGCTGAAACTGGACCCTGGCAACACCGAGCTGCTGCGGCAGAAGTATGAACTGCTCAACGATTCCATTGAATCCACCGAGGAAAAACTGGATTCCCTGCGGGAAGCGGAAAAGCAGGTACAACAGCAGTTTGAGCGGGGCGAGGTTTCCCAGGACCAGTACAACGGGCTCCAGCGGGAGATTATCGCCACCGAGCAGGCCCTTGGACGTCTGCAAAACGAGGCCAGGGACACGGAAAACCGCATTAACGGGATTGACGAAAAGCCCATCGAGCAGGTAGAGGACGCGGCGGAAGATGCCGGTGACGCCCTGCGGGATGCCGGGGACGATGCCTCCCACTTTGGCGATATGCTCAAGGCGGGGGCCATTGTGGAGGGCGTGTCCGGGCTGGTGGACTCCATGTCCCAACTGGCGGACGAAACCCGGGATTACCAGCGCATCATGGGCAGCCTGGAGGTGTCCAGCGAAAGGGCTGGGTACTCCGCCGAGGAAACCGCCGACACCTACCGGCAGCTTTACGGCGTGCTGGGGGATGACCAGACTGCCGCCACCACCACCGCCAATTTGCAAGCCCTAGGATTTGCCCAGGAGGATTTGAAAGACCTGACCAACGCCGCCATTGGCGCCTGGGCAACCTACGGCGACTCCATCCCCATTGACGGCCTGGCGGAGTCCATCAACGAGACCATACAGGCCGGGCAGGTAACGGGCAATTTTGCCGACGTGCTCAACTGGGCGGGAACCAGCGAGGACGATTTCAACACCAAACTGGAAAACGCTGCGGACAGCACCGAGCGGGCCAACATCGTCATGGAGGAACTGGCCCGCCAGGGGCTTGTGGAGGCCGGGGAAGCCTGGCAGAAAAACAACGAATCCCTGGTGGAGTCCAACCAGGCCGCCGCCGACTTCCAGGACACAATGGCGGAAATGTCCGAGCGGATTTCCCCGGTGCTGACGGCGGTGCAGAATGGGATAAATCAGCTTCTCGGATCCTTGCTGGATATGACGGAGGGAATCGACTTCTCTGCTGTGGGAGACAGCATAGAGGCCGGTTTTTCTTTTGTGATAGACACAATTCTGCCCAAGCTGCGGGACGGGTTTCAATGGATCCTTGACAACCGAGAAGCTCTTGTTACCGCCTTAATTGCCATCGGTTCTGCCGTGACGACGTATATGGCAGGGCAACAGGTTGCTGCCTTTGCGACAACCACCCTCCCAAAAATTATTTCAGGGTTTTCCACGTTTTTCACAACCTTGTCCGGAGGAGGCGGCGTTTTTGCGGCTTTAACCGCTGCGATTAACCCTGTCACCCTGGCAATAGCTGGCATCGCTGCTGCTGTGGGGGTTGTAGTAGGGGCCTTTGCCACCCTGTGGACTACCAGCGAGGAATTCCGGACCAATATCACCGCCATCTGGAACCAGCTTGTCACCACCTTCCAGACCTTCACCCAGGGAATTGTGGACAGGCTCAACGAGCTGGGCTTCAACTTTGAGAACATCGGCCAGGTCATCCAGACGGCATGGCAGGCCTTGTGTGACTTCCTGGTCCCTGTGTTCGAGGGGGCTTTTCAGGCGGTTGCCACCATTTTTGACACCATTACCAGCGCCATTTTAGGAGTGCTGGACTTCTTCATTGGGGTGTTTACCGGGGACTGGGAACAGGCCCTAAACGGCATCAAGGAGTTCTGGGGTTCTATCTGGGATGGAATTTGTGGAATCTTTGAAACCATCATTGACACTCTGATGGGGATTGGCGAAGTAATTCTGAGCTGGTTCGGCACCACCTGGGAGGACGCCCTCAACGGTGTAAAGGACTTCTTCACCAATATCTGGAACAACATCGTGGACTTTTTCTCGGGCCTTCCCGGACGGATGGCGGATATCGGCTACAACATTGTGACAGGTATTTGGAACGGCATTTCCGGCGCGGCCGGCTGGCTGTGGAATCAAATCTCCGGCTTCTGCTCCAGCATCGTGAGCAACATCAAGAGCTTTTTCGGCATCAACTCTCCCTCCAAGCTGATGGAGGACGCGGTGGGCAAGTGGCTGCCTCCTGGTATTGCCGTGGGCTTTGACGACGCTATGCCAAAGGCCATGCGTGAAATTGACGCCAGCATGGGGGACATCACCACCGCCATACCCCAGGCGCTGGGCTACGGCGGGAGCACCACCAACGACAGCCACAACATGACGTACACCTTCGGGCCTGGCTCCATCGTCATCCAGACCCAAGCTACCAACGGCGACGCCATTTACCGGCAGCTGATGGTACGAATGCAACAGGAAGTCAGCCGGAAGGAGGCAGCGTATGGGCGTGTTTAACGCGTTTTTCTTCGATGAAGTCACCAGCAGGGACTACAACTTGGTGATAGAGAGCAAGAGCATCTTGAACGCACCGGAGCCGGACTTGCAGGAATACGAGATTCCCGGCAGGGATGGCACGGTATTTATCTCCAATAACCGGCGGCGCAATGTAGACATTAGCTACACCACGTTTTTGAGGGTGCCCATTCAAGAGGACATTCAGCCCTATGTCACCAGTATCAAAAACTGGTTGCTGGCAAAGCCTGGGCAATACCTTCGCCTGGAGGACACCTACGATTTGGAGCATTACCGCCTCGCCACCTACCGGCAAGGGCTGGACTTTGAACACATGTGGAGATGGTACACCCGGCAAACTGCTACGTTTTCCTGTAAGCCTTACCGCTATCTGCGGGAAGGTGACAACCGTGTAACTGCAAGCGCGGGGCAGGCCGTGGTGTACAATCCCACCATGTTCGACGCGCTGCCGGAAATCTACCTGTATTTGGGGCAGAACTACGGCGGCTCATCCGATATCACCATCACCTATGAGGATGGCACAAAGTACGAGCAGACTGTGAGCGGAATTACCAGACAGTATGCTGGCACTAACGTCATCCTGGATGCAGAAAACCAGGTGGTAAAGATGGAGTTCCCGGAAGCCCTTATCAACACCGCCGAGTTGGCTGCATTCCCAATCTTAAAGCCTGGGACAAACACCATTTCTATCACTGGCGGCGGGATGTCCGGCTTCGCGGTAGTCCCCCACTGGAGGGAGCTATGATTTGTGCTTATACTGGGGCCCATCTGGCCCAATCCCAGCCTCCCACCACGGCGGACATTCTGGGGAATCTACCCGATGTGCTGGAGTGCACTGTTACCAGGGATACAGATGGACTTTTCGAACTGTCACTGACATATCCCGCTCAGGGAGCCAACGCGGGAGCGCTCAAGGTGAACAACTGGGTTTATTCCCCCGTAGGGGGCACGATGGGCATGCAGTACTTCCGCATTGACCAGACCACAGAGGATATAGGCGGCACCGTAACGGTACACGCCAGCCATGTTACCTACAATTCCTTGGCGATTTTGGCGGCTCCCTTTTCCGTGCATAACCCCAACGACTATAGCAACGTGAATTTTTTTAACTGGTATTCCGAGCTTACAACGGCAATCAACGTGATTGACAGCACACAGATGGGAAGCTTTAGCGTGGTGGGGTATACGGATGAAATGCTTTTGCGTCCGGCGGCTTACACGGAGCCGGTGACCCTAAAGCAGGCTATACTGGACGCCATCAGCGACAGGCCTGAGATTTACCTAAATTACATCGACTTTGGCTATAGGCTGTGGCAGCTGCCACCTGCCACGGGAAACTTTTCTTTTCGCATCCGCTATGGGAGGGACATGCTTTCCTTCTCATCCTCTGTGGACGCTACAGACTTTTACACCCACGTCATGCCCTACTACGTGGCGGATAACAAGATGATTTCGCACAACCGGGATGTTTACCCTTTGGAGGGGCTGCCGTCGGAGTATGCAAGCCTTCGCCGGATTAAGGCTATCAATCTGGCTGACTATTACGACGACTTAAACGCATCTTATGATTTAAGCATTGTACAAAGCATCATCAACAAATGGCTGGCGGCGAACCCTTGGAACCCGCTGCCGGAGGAAATCAGTGTGGAGAACATCCCGCAGGAAGGGAACACATTTGAACTGGGGGCAGTAGGGAAAATCTATTATACCCCTACCGGCGCTATCTATACCGCCAACGTTGTCTCCCTTACCTATGATGTGCTGGCAGAGCGGGTGACGTCCATCGGTATCAACAAAAGGCAAAAAGACGTGACCGACACCATAGCCGGTCTTGTGCAGCGCTAAGGAGGCGATTTTTTTGGAATTCACTTATACCGTACCCAACGGGCGGGGCCACGCCCCCTTGCAGCTGTACGCCGTCCAGGGCGAGGCGGGAGCCCGCACTTTTACTTTAAGGCTGACGGGTGGCGGGGCCGTGGATGGAGCCACCTATGTTTATGTGCTGAAAAACGATGGCACTTTAGTCGTGATAAAAGCCGGAGGCTCCACCGGCTCGGTGAAATTTACCCTTCCTCTGCAAGCCTGTACTTGCCCCGGAAAAAACAAGGTTTATATCCAGGTGATTGCTGGGCAGACAGAAACCCGCTGGGACAACATCGAACTGTGGGTGCAGCCCTGCGATTTGGAAGACGCCGTGGCCTCCACGGATGACCTGGGGCCGCTGGCGGATATCATCACCGACCCGGACTACCTGGAGGAAATCCAGAACGCCTACATTACCGCAAAGAACAACCTGGACGCGCTGATGACCCAGTTCTCCCCCAAGGGGGAGTACAACCCCAGCACGGCTTACAAGGCGCTGAACATTGTCAGCCAGAACGGCAACAGCTATGTGGCTATCCAAGACACCCAGGGGAACCCTCCGACAAACACTACCTATTGGCAGCTGCTGGCCCAGCGAGGGGAGCAGGGGGCGCAGGGTATACAAGGCCCAGCTGGCCCACAGGGTGAACAAGGGCCTGTAGGCCCACAAGGCCCTCCCGGCGAGACAGGCCCCCAGGGGCCGCAAGGTGAAAAAGGCGATGCTGGGACAGGCCTGGATATCTTAGGCACCTACAACAACTTGGAGGCCTTGCAATCCGCCGTCACTCAGCCTCAGCAGGGAGACATGTACAATGTGGGCACCACCGCCCCCTACACCGTGTACATGTGGGACACTACAAACGGCGGGAAATGGATTTCGCAGGGGCAGCTCCAAGGAGCCAAAGGAGAGCAAGGCCCCCAGGGAATCCAAGGACCTATAGGCCCGCAAGGTGAGCAAGGCGTTCAAGGCCCCCAGGGGCCTCCCGGGCCCCAGGGAGTTCCCGGAGAAAAAGGAGATCGGGGGGCAGGCCCTGCGCGGGTAGTTGTGGGTACGTCCTTGGCTGGGTGGACCACCGCTGATTGCGATTTGCTGTGTGACGGTGAATCCGATCAACAAGAGATAAATGCGGCCATTCAGCAGGTGCTGGAGGAATCGTCTACTGGTGGTCAAGTGCTTTTATTGGATGGCACGTACAACATCAGCGAGCGTATTACTATTTCTCCCGGTAAAAAAACGCTTATTTTGAGTGGCTCTGGGCCAAACTGCACCCGGATTGTTTCTACCGTACCTAAGCAAAATCAAGGCGACTATAATAAAGGCTCTCAAGCACAGAAGGCTGAATGCGAGTCGAGTTGTGCGATATTAGTGAGCCTAGACGCTAGCTTCAGCATTCCTGACTTCGCGCCTACAGTACAAAATTTATCGCTGACGACGGAGGTTACAAGCTGCGGAATTGCCTTTACCCAGCGGAATACCTACTCAGGTGGCCAGGTCAGGGACTGTTCCTTTGAGGGGTTTAATAACGGGGTTTTCACAGCAAACCACCGGTGCCAAATTGAGCGGTGTTATTTTTCATGCCCCCTTGTTGGGGTACAGCAGTACGGCGGTGCTGCTTACGAAAAAATCTTGCACTGTAACTTTTCCGAATGCGGCTGCGGAGTCCATGCAAGCGGCTACTTGGGCCGCAGCCTTGTGCAGGGTTGCATTTTTGATACTTGCGGCGTGAGCGTGTATTTTCACGGAAACAACAGCCAGATAGTAGACAACAATTTTTATTTAGCAGACGGAGAGCTGGGGATCGACCTGGATGGGCCTAACTACGACATTATCAGTTGTAATGTATTCGAGGGGGACTCCAGCCCTAGCGGAAATACAGCGATACAGCTAAAGGACGTAGTAGGTACGGTGATATCTGAAAATGCGATTGACTCTGTGGCCACGGGAATCCTCGTTAAAAGTGGCACACGGGGCGGAAGCACTGCTAACACAGTGACGGGAAACACCTGCTATCGGTGCACTTCGGGAATCACAGTAAGCAATGACAGTCACGGCCTCGAGAATAATAGCGGGCAAAACATCATTTCCGGTAATACCGTACGGGGGGCATCTCTCCGGGGTATTTATATCGTGGCAGATGAAAATATCATCAATGCAAATCAAATTGTGGATAGTCCGTCCGTAAATGGAGTTGAACTGCGTGCTAATAACTGCGTATGCACAAGCAATTTGTTGAAGTCCAGCGGGACCGTGCATGACATCGGCAGCGGAAATCAAAAGGCAAATAATTTGGAAGTTTAAAGCGCGGGAGGTGGTAAGTCTATGAAGATTGCTTTTCAGCTTGACCGGCAGATGATCAAGCGAACCGACGCCAACGTCTTCTCTGGGGCTCACACCCACACGGCGGAAAGCCGCTCTCTCACCACCTAGGAGGTGAAAAACAATGGATTCTAATCTTGACAGATTTGGAGAATATCCAATCTGGAAAAACTTGGCCTATCTCACAGCCTATGGCCTGGCGGTAAAGCACGGCTATGAAGGGAAAGAAGAAGAATGGCTTGCTTCACTGGAAGCCGGAGAACTCCAAATCAAAGTTGAAAACGGGAAATTGTACTACAAAACCACCAAGGAAGAAGAGTGGACAGAAATCCCCGAATTTTCCCAGGTGATAGAAGACCTTCAAACAGCCGCCAGTAATGCGGAGGATGCTGCAGCTGCTGCGAATACCCTTGTGGAATCCGCAGAAACAGCATTGGAAACTGTGCAAAGCACGTTGGAAGAATCCCAAACTATGCTGGAATCTTTGCAAGAGCAAGATGAAGCGCTTATGCAATGGGAGGAATACGACAACGCCAAATCGTATTCCCCTCCTGCAAAGGTGGTTAGCAATGGTTCATCCTACTTGAACATAAAACCCAGCACTGGGATTTCCCCTCCTGATGCAGAGCATTGGCTGTTGATTGCGGCAAAAGGGGATAAAGGCCAGAAAGGTGAAAAGGGCAACCCTGGCGAAAAAGGAGAAACTGGCGCGCAAGGTGTGCAGGGCCCGCCCGGGCCTAAAGGGGACCCATTCAGTTATGGAGACTTCACCGAAGAACAGCTGGAAGCGCTGACAGGACCGGCAGGACCGCAAGGCCCTACGGGACCCCAGGGTATACAGGGACAACCAGGTCCCCAAGGGCCTCAGGGAATCCCTGGTGAAACTGGTGCAACAGGCCCCCAAGGTCCTGCGGGGCCATACTTCTCCCCTGCTATGTCAAAAGATGGATGGTTGAGCTGGCAAAATAACGGCGGGCTGTCAAATCCCGAGCCCGTTAATCTGATGGGACCGCAGGGGGCTCCCGGGCAGACTGGCAACCCTGGGCCCCAGGGAGAACCCGGCCCTACTGGTCCTCCTGGCCCGCAAGGCGAAAAAGGAGAAACAGGAGCGACCGGCCCCCAAGGGCCGCAAGGCATACAAGGCCCTATAGGCCCCCAGGGAGAAACAGGGCCCCAAGGCGAAACTGGTCCAGCTGGGCCCCAAGGCCCTCCCGGCCAAGACGGCGTACAGCTCAACGACGACGCTGTAAACGCCACCGAGGCGTGGAGCAGCAAAAAAATAGTGGACACCCTGTGCCCATCCTTTAGCGTATCTGGCAACCCCGTGATATGCCATCCCGTGGAGGGGTATCCTCTCAGCGCTGTGGTGACGTTGGAACCCAAGCAAGCGGGAAGTGGTGACCCAAGCCCGGAGAATGTAAGGCCGATTTCTGGGTGGGATGAAGTTACCGTGAATGTGCGGGGGAAGAATCTGGTTGGAGATTTTGGAGAAGCAACACACATAGATCAAGGTATTACGTGGACCATTGAAAACAATAGAATAAGCGCACAGGGCGAAACGGGAGACCTCTTTTCAACTACTGGTGGAGACTTTAATGTTATATTTCAAATTCTCCCTGCGACATATATCCTTAGTTATAAAACAACCGATAATGGTATAAGCTTTGTTGCTGGAATTTATAAAAGTGATGATACTCCCATTGCCTACTTGCAAAACGGTGTGCCTTATACTCTTACCGAAAATAATGCGTATATTCGCCTTTATGCGCAAATAAGACCTAATACGCGGGTAAATGGTTCAATAAGTGATATCCAACTCGAAATCGGCTCCACCCCCACCCCCTACGAACCCTACCAAGGCGAAACCTCCACCCGCACCCTTCCCGAGACCATCTACGGCGGCCCGGTGGGTGCGG
>ERZ1090861.817-NODE-817-length-17707-cov-10.568434_pt1 | contig 17707 bp, 20 predicted proteins | sample MGYA00478482_ERZ1090861 | MGnify/ENA primary metagenome ERZ1090861 (study PRJEB33644, sample SAMEA5815744) | chicken gut metagenome | biome: Chicken; feature: Gastrointestinal Tract; material: Caecum | place: Ireland | collected 2019-01-01 | study: A study of the... | reverse complement strand
GTGAAAGCCGGCACCACATAACAGCCATGGGTGTCCTTTACTTTTCTGGCCATATACTCGGAGTCTTCTGCAGAGTCGATGAGCCGGAGTTCGTCTCTCAGCCACTGGATCACGGCTCCTGCCACAAAAACAGAGCCTTCCAGGGCATAAGTGATCTTTCCGTCCAGCCCCCAGGCAATGGTGGTTACCAGACCATTTTCGGAAAAAACAGGTTTTTCTCCTGTGTTCATCAGCAGGAAACAGCCGGTGCCATAGGTGTTTTTGGCATCTCCTTTTTCAAAACAGGTCTGTCCGAAAAGGGCAGACTGCTGATCCCCTGCTGCGCCTCCGATGGGAATAGGGCCGCCGAAAAAGCTGCTGTCCGCCATTCCATATATATAGCTTGAAGGCTTTACCTCAGGCAGCATTTCTCTTGGGATATCCAGTTCTTTTAATATATCTTCATCCCAGTCCAGTGTATTGATATTAAAAAGCATGGTCCTGGAAGCATTGGAATAGTCTGTGACATGGACCTCGCCCTTTGTCATCTTCCAGATCAGCCAGGTCTCAACAGTGCCGAAAAGCAGCTCTCCTTTCTTCGCTCTCTCTCTGGCCCCTTCCACATGATCCAGAATCCATTTTACTTTTGTCCCTGAAAAATAAGCGTCAATGATCAGCCCTGTTTTCTTCCGGTATTCTTCTGTCAGCCCTTTTTCCTTAAGAGAATCACAGTATTCAGAAGTTCTCCGGCACTGCCATACAATGGCATGATAAACAGGCTCTCCTGTATTTTTATCCCAGACAATGGCGGTTTCCCTCTGATTTGTGATCCCGATGGCGGCAATATCCGCTGCCTCAGCTCCTGCTTTCTGCATGGCCTCCACAGCCACCCCCAGCTGATTGGACCATATCTCATTGGCATCATGCTCTACCCAGCCCGGTTTGGGAAAATACTGAGCAAATTCCTTCTGGGCAAAGCTGACAATCTCTCCTTTTTTATTGAACAGAATACATCTGTTACTGGTAGTCCCTGCATCCAATGCCATTACATATTTTGCCATGTAATATCCTCCTCGTATATGCTTTACGATTATCCAAATTTACTGATATTTTATCGCTGTTTTCACTTTTTTTCAATATAAATTATAGAGGCTGTCCTATATCCGCACAAAACTTTTTCTATTTCATATAATAAATCAATGACATTTTCTGAGGTTTCTTATGAATCTTTTCTCATTAAAAGCTGCTCAGACTGTGGAGCGCACTGATCAGGGCCGTCTCCGCCTTTCCGTACTCACTGCAGACAGAAACCAGCCCATAGATGACGCCTCGGTCTCCATTTCCTACAGCGGAGATCCCGACTCTGTCATCGAGGAAGCCAATACAGATTCCAGCGGTCACATCCCGGAGCTGACCCTGCCGGCGCCCCCTCTGGAATACAGTATGGCTCCTTCTGAATATCAGCCTTACGCAGAGTATACTTTCCGGATTTCCAAAGAGGGCTATGAGGACCTGGAAATCTCCGGCGCGGAAATCCTCCCTGACTCTGTAGCCACTCAGCAGGCCTTTCTTCGCCCCGCCACACCCCGGGAGACCTTCCAGGATATTGTAATCCCCGCACACACCCTCTTCGGCAATTATCCGGAGAAGATTCCGGAAGATGAGATCAAACCCATGGATACCTCCGGAGAGATCGTCCTCAGCCGGGTGGTGATTCCGGAAACGGTAGTGGTCCATGACGGCACACCGGATAATACTTCCGCTCAGAATTATTTTGTCCGGTACAGGGATTACATCAAAAACGTAGCCTGTAGCGAGATCTATGCCACCTGGCCTAAAGATACTATCCGGGCAAATGTACTGGCTATTATGTCCTTTACTTTAAATCGTGTGTATACCGAATGGTACAGAAATATACGGTGATTCATGGTTGCCGGACTCTTACCCTGAACGGTCTGATTATCAGATTTACAGGTAAGAACAGTTATGTTCTGGAATATCTGTAATCAGAACAGAAAATCGAATACGACAAGATGACAGAGGGATTGAATTACCCTCTGTTTTTTGTTGGAGATATCGGGATCAGGAAAGGAGTAAAATTATGAGTACTATGACGTTATACTACAATATGAAGAGACAAGCCCCTGAGAATGTAAAATATCCGATTGAGCAACAGGTAAATTGTATAGAAGATTTAAGACAGGTCACGGCACATGACCATGTATGTGCAAAGTATGAAGGAAATTACCGTAAGAAGGATCTCTTCATTCAGGCAAATGTCAGTATGTTTGATGTGGATAATATGGAGACGGATAATTCTGATGAATGGATATATCCGAAAGGTGTCAGAGATAAATTCCCTGATGTTCCATTTTATGTATGTTATTCAAGAAATCATATGAAAGAGAAGAATGGTAAAACGGCAAGACCAAAATTTCATGTATATTTCCCGCATGGGATCATAAGTAATGTGAAAGAATATGAGGAACTGAAAAACAGGGTGTGCGGGTATTTCCAGGGATTCGATCAGAATGCAAAGGATTCAGCCAGATTTTTCTTCGGTGTGGAAAACCCTGTCGTTGAGTTTTATGAAGGACAAGTTCTGTTATCTGATTTTATGGATAATATTCCTTTCAACCAGGGACAGAAAGAAGAGCAGGGAGAAAATGAGGATATTATCCCGGAGGGGCAGAGAAATAATACATTGTGCCGATTCGCGGCTAAGGTACTTACAAGATGGGGAGATAAAAACGAAAAGGCATATCAGCTTTATCTGGAAGAAACGAAGAAATGCAGACCGTTGCTTAGCGAGAAAGAAGTGGAATTCATATGGAGAGATACATTGAAATTCTATCAGGAGAAAATTGCAAGCAGTCCGGACTATATACCGCCTGAAAGTTTTTCTGTTCACAGAAGTCTGTTAAGGCCATCAGATTATACAGATGTAGGACAAGCCCATGTTTTTTATAAACAATATGGAAGTATTACTGCCTATTCAGTGGCGACGGGCTATTTGTATTATGATGGTAAAGTCTGGCTTGAAAGTGAAACGAAGGTACATGGTCTTGTGCAGGAACTGACAGAAAGACAGTTGGAAGAGGCGGTTTCAGAACTGAAAAGAGCACAGTATTATGAAAATAAGTCGGCTTTAAAAGATGACAGTGATTCAAAGAAAGATAATGAGGCTAAGGTTAAATATGCAAAAAATTACCGGGGGTATGTTCTAAAGAACAGAGATACACGGCGGATTTCAGCGGTGTTACGGGAGATTCAGCCGATGATCGATATTGATGATGTGTCTTTGTTGGATAATAATGGTTTTCTCCTCAATACCCCGGACGGGGAGATTGATCTCCATACGGGTGAGATGAAAGATCATGAACCGAATGATTATTGTACGAAAATTACAAGAGTCGGTCCGTCAGAGAAAGGAAGAGAATTATTTGATGATTTTCTTGAACAGATAACATGTGGAGATAAGGAATTGCAGGATTATTTACAGCTTATTTCAGGCATGGGAGCTGTGGGAAAGGTATTTAATGAAAATCTGATTCTTGCCTATGGAAGCGGGAAGAATGGGAAAAGTACATTCTTTAATCTGATATCAAAAGTTATGGGAAACTATGCGGGAAATCTTTCATCAGAAACTCTTCTCTCCCGTCAGACGAAAAACAAGAGCCCGGAATATGCGGAGCTGCGGGGAAAAAGATGGGTTACTGTATCAGAACTTGATGAAGATAAATTCCTTGATACGGCTGTTATGAAAAAACTATGCTCAACGGATGATATTCTGGCAGAGAAAAAATATAAAGATCCATTTTCCTTTACCCCTTCTCATACGATTATATTGTGTACGAATCATCTTCCACGGGTCAGTATGTCTGATGGGGGAACATGGAGAAGGCTGATAATTGTACCATTTGAAGCTGTTATTGATTCTTCGGCAGAAGTAAAAAATTATGCGGAATATCTGTATGAGCATGCAGGAGGAGCGGTTTTATCTTGGATCATAGAAGGAGCAAAGAAATTCCTTGAATCGGGATGCCGTATTGAAGTTCCGGCAGTTGTGAAAGAAGCGACAGAACAATATCGGGCAGAGAATGACTGGCTGAATAATTATCTGTCGGAGTGTTGTGAAAAAGGGAAGGATTATGAAGTACCGACAGGGGAATTATATAAAAATTTTTCTGATTACTGCGAGCAGACAGGCGAAGAAAAAAAGAGTCAGCAGGCATTTGGACGAGCCTTGACGAACGCAGGGTATCAAAAAATACGAAAAAACGTAAGTGGTCATACAGTCCGTATGTGGAAAGGACTCAGTATTTTACCAAGGGATTTTACTTCCTGTCTTGATCCGTATACACCTCCATATGTACCAGCCAAAATAAAAAAGGACATAGTGACGGATAATGACGATATATATGAAAACATTTTGGAGGAGGATGTTGTTTTCTAATGAGAAAAGTTTTGATGTAAGCGTCACATAGCGTCACAACTGTATGATAATAAACTGATAAATGAGGACAGAAAAAGACCATTGATCTTTTACGGGCCAATGGTCTTTTACAAAGATTCATTATAATACTCCTATATCAGTACAGCCTGTTCAATATCAGAGACAAGATATTTATTATCTCCCACAATGAGCCAGATCACTCCTGCTTCATCCATCATGACTCTTATTTCATAGTCGTAGAGTTCGTTGATTTTGCTCAATAAGGCTACAAGATCACTGGGAGACAAAACAGGAGTTGTCATTGCATTTGTCTCATTACTTGATGTGATTCGTTTCTTGACTGTCAGTTTCATATCTGTTAAATACCTTTCTAAACGGTGTATTACCGGCGTTATGAGGTTTTAAATGTCTGCCTTGGCAATTTATTCCATATAACCAATTCTATTCATCTCAGTCAGATGTCTTAGGGCAAGCGTGCAGTCGGAAAGTGTCCGGCTGTTTGTCTTACCGAAAGTAAGATGTTGGCTATCTGTAATTATAAAAGGTAATTCACGGAATTTTTATTGATATAGTGAAATGACAGAAAAGAGACAGGTGATTTATGAGTGGAAATGTTGAAAATCTACTATGATGATTTTCTCATTTCTGTCTTACCTTTATTGTTCATCTTGACAAATACACGGCATTGTTCAATACAGATATCTTTCTGTTCTTTTGTCAGGGAGCGGAATATCCGAAGCAGTTCATTTTCCTGTCGGTCAGATATTTCTCCTGTTGAGTAATCTAACAGATAGTCGATGGATACATCAAAATATGCGGCGATTGTTTTTAAAGTAGAAAAATCCGGTTCACGTGTATTTTGTACGTAACTTCCAAGAGTAGAGGGGGCTATATTCAGTTGTCTGGCAAGTTCTTTTTGCGTGATCTCTTTCTCTTCTATCAAAATTCTTAAATTTTCTCCGAAGCTCATTTCATACACCTCCAAAGGTATAGTAAATGAAAAAATGAAAGGGATTTTCAAAATACTCGAAAAGCGTTGACAACACACAAAACGAGTTTTAAAATGAGGAGAAAGAGAGAAAATGTTCAGTAAAAAACAGAAGGTGGGAGTATGAATCAGAAGATAAAAAGCACGGGACAGATCATAGAAAAAATGGATGAACAGTTGAGGTCTTCTCTTCTGCTCAGAGACGGAGAAATACAATATAAAAAATTGTGGGAGAATATACATATTAAGAAACAGATAGACCGACGTAACGGCGGACATATAGACTTCACGCTCCCGGAGCATATCCGGGCAATGGTTTATTCCATGTTGAGTTCAGGAATATCATGGGAACGTGTGGAAAAAAGTATTGATGAATCAACGGGAAGAATTACAGCGATTGATGATATTTTTCATCAGTATGATCCTGAATATCTTCTATCCTGTCAGGGGGATGATCTGGCAGAGCAGATAAAAGAAATTGGATGTGCCAGTTATAGTACCAGAAAACAGATGAATGGTCTGATACATACCAATATTGAGAAAATGATTAGATTACAGGATAAATATGGAAGTATTGACCGATATTATCAGAAATTTATAGAGATGGATTCTTCCATGAAATTATTGGTGAGAAATCTTTCCTGCTCTTCCAGTGAAGATAAATATGTACAGATGGGTGAACCGTTGGTTGCTGAATATCTGCGAAATATCGGGTATGACCTAGCAAAACCGGACAGACACATCTGCCGGATTTTAGGAAGAGATTATCTCGACTGTTCGGAGCAGGAACAAGTTCCGGTATATGAAGCATTTGATCTGATAAGGGAATTGTCGGAAAGTATGGGAAGAAAAACTGTAGCAGAGGTTGATTATATTTTGTGGTCATACTGTGCGGAAGGATATGGTGCGGTGTGTAGAAAAAATCATCCAAGGTGCAGTATTTGTGTAGCAAAAGAAATGTGCAGTTTAAAGAAAGGAGAATGATGATTATGTATTGTCCGAAATGTGGAAAAAAAGTAGATGATAATGCGGCGTTTTGCAGCGCATGTGGAGCAAAAATTTCTTCTAATAAAACAAACAGTACAGAAGGAAATGGCATTGGAGATTTCTTTTCAAAGTTTGTAAAACAGGATCAAAGTCAAAATTATGAAATGTATGAAAAATTTGGCTCTGATGTATTAGAGACAGCGGCGAAGATATCGTTTACCCCTACTCTTTTGGGAATGGGGGCAGGAAAACTTTTGGAAAAAGCGACTTATGGAAATGATAAAGTGTTGGGGAATTTTGTGATTACCGACCGATCTCTTATTTTTAAAGGAAATGAATATCCCTGTGAATGTATGACTGCTATTTTACCTCAGACAGTAACTTCTTCAAACAAAGTGGAGACAAGTGTAAATGGTGAAAAAGTTTATTTAAAATTTAATAAGGAAGATAGATTTCGGCTTTACAATGCGATTATCCGGTTAAATACAAAAATCAATCTGACATCAAAAAGGCAGGAACTTAGGTATCTGATTACTATTTCTACTTTTTTGCAAGAAGCAAATAAAGTAATAAAATCACTCCCAGTTTCTTTTGATGGGGATAATAAGTATGCTGAATTTGACTTCTGGAATGAGCCGGTTAAGATTAATGATGGTGCTATCCTCAGTGAAGAAAACAAAGCGCTTATTGCAAATTATACGAATGCGCAGAAAGAGTTGGAAAGATTTTACAAAGAGGTTAATCCGATTGAACATGCAGGGCATAACCGTGATTTAGATGTGCTGAAAGAACTTGTAAATATGATGAACGAGGCTGATAATGATGTGAAGGCTATAATCAGAAAGCATAATGAAAAACTTGCGCAAGAGGAAGAAGAGCGTAAAAGACGGGAGGAAGAAGCAAGGCTCAGACGGGAAGCACAGGCAAACGGAGAGTATTATGATGATGAAGATGATGGTGAAGATTTAGGAACCAGCTTTTTAAAGGGAGTGGCAGGTATAGCGATCGGAACAGCACTTGGCAATAAATTTTCTGGAAATAGTGGAAGAAAGAAGGAATCTGGGCCACGCAAAAAGAGTTATTATGCATCAAGTGGATGCGTAAAAGTAAAGCGACATACAATGTCTTGTGCGGGATGTCATCTGAGCCCATATTGTTCGGATTATAGATGAAAATACCCAATGTTTATAGATTCAAATAAGATCAGGCGGAAAGGAAAATGCTTATGTTATTCCGCCTGATTTTTGACTTTAAAGGAAAACATCTCTTTACATTTATATTATTTTGACAGCTAAAAACAACTGAGATATATGGCAAAGATATACCAACTATATAAACGAAAAAGTTGACATCTTTTCATTTATATCTTATAATAAAACAAACAGAACATATGTTCGATTTTGCGAAAGGAGCATGAGATGACAGAAGGTTTATATTTAGTCTATTCCTGTTATGGAATATCTGAAAAAGATGATAAGGCAGATATCATATTTAAGGCGGCTAGAAAAGCGTATCTGGATTTTCGCAGAAGAATATCTTTTCAGAGTCAAGTTCCTGCTGACCAAAGAAGTATTTTTGAACGTCAAGTTGAAGAATTGCTTGTAAATGAATTACCGGGGCTATTAGCGGCGGATACTCAGGATGAATTTGATAAGATACATCATCAAGTATGCGAGAATATTTTACAAGTATACTCTGTGGTAGGCAAGCAGTCATATGGCATAGCGCAGAGATGGGTGAATCAGACTTTACTGGAACTGTTGACTGTTGAAAAATTTCTTGATGTTAATTATTGGAACACGCATGGAAAAAGGCGTTATTTTCATGTACCTGTTGACAGATATTTATTAGAAGCGGCTTCAAGTAAATGCGAAGGCAGGTTTCAGCATGGACTTCATCTAAAGGCGGCTCCAGTGAAGTATGATGATATGAAAGATTTTCATAACGGGTGGTATGTTCCGGGAGAAACACAGCCGCCGGAATCTTGGGGATATGATGAATATTTACAATTTCAAATGGTTATACGCAGGAAAATACAAGATGTGCTTTCGGATAGATATAAGGACTGTATAGAATGGGGCGTTTGTGCGTTCTTAGAAGTGGCTCAGATGAAAAACAGGTAGGATGAAAATTTTTATTTGAAATACTGGGAGATGAATCAAAATGAGTCTTGATAAGGCAATCATATCAGGAAAAGAGCACCGTAAACCATATCATAACACTAAAGCGGTTGATTCGTGGTGTAGGAATCATGGCAAATGTTTGATATGCCGTGTAAACAGAATGTATAAAAATAATAGGCGTAATAAAGCGGCTGAACAGGAAATTTCAGAATACAAAGCAGGTAATATTTAGAAGGTGTGTGAAGCAAAGATGAATGTTCTCGATTTTATTGATTCTCCAGATATAAGAAATCATTTATCAGATATTGACTATAAATTTTCTGTACCGGAATTGGCGTTTCTTGTCTATATGAGCCGTAAGGCTACATTACAGAAGAAATTTGAAGCATGGCAGGAAATTATAAATACAATGTCTGACTGTTCAATGCATGAAAGGCTGAACTTGGAAAAAATTCCAAGCATTCATAAGTTTCTAAAAAGTTATATGAAATTATTACACAAAATCTTGGACTGGTTTTATGAGCCGCAGAATGCAGTTTATACATATGAGATATTAGAAGAGAAATTAAGGACTATTTTTACCAGAAAGTGTTGTACAGAATATGAATGGTGTGAGTCAGGAATCTTTTTTGAAAACTTTCAGTCTGCATTTTCTGGTTTTAAAAGAGAATGTGGGAAGGATTCTTTTGAGAAAGTAAGATTTAGCAAGTATTATTTTTTTAATTCTGATGAAGAGAGTCAGAGAAAAATAACGCTGGAAATGAATACAGATTTAGAAATTTTGTCCGTTGATGTGCAGGGGATTCTTCAGGAATCTGATCTTGATATTTTTCTGACTTTTGAAGGAATGTGGTTCTCATTTCCAACACCGTTCAAAAGGGGAGATATTTTATTAAATAAAGAAATATCAGGGCAGCCAGTTGTTTTGAATGATATTAATACATGGGATTCGGGAAAACTGATTAAAAATGGATATTCAGTAGATGACAGCGTAGTAAAGAGAGCCGATAGCCGTGTGGAGAAACTTGCACAGCGTGGTGATACATCAGATATGAATTATTCAGCGTATTATGTGGATGATGATAAAAGAAATGGGTTCTACATTTATTCGGATGTATTCTGGAATTATCTGTATCTGGAATATTATACAAAGCCGTTGGAAGGAGAACAGAAAGTTCTGCTTGCGCTTAGTAATAAAATCAGACCAGAAACAGAAAACAGAATTGATGATGAACTCTTCTGCAATGCCAGTCAGTTAATTTTTATGGAAGAACAATGTAGAAGACAAAGGGAATATTTGGAGAACTTATATACAAAGGACTCCCTGATAAAGGCAGGAATAATTTTAAAAGTGAAATGACAGGAGTTGATTTTGCAATGATTTATGGTTATGCCAGATGTTCTACAAATGAGGACTTACAGGATATCAACAGACAGGTAAGAGAACTGAAACAGCAAGGTGCTACGGAGAAAACCATTTACAAGGAATATGAAAGCGGAACAAAAGATGACCGGGCGGAATTAAACAAACTTCTTGATCTTATAAAACCCGGCGATACTGTTATAGCGACAGAGGTCAGCAGGATAACAAGGAGCACAAAACAGTTATGCGATATTATTGAACTTGTAAAGGAGAGGCATATTAAACTGGTCTTAGGAAGTTTTGTAGTTGATTGTACGAAAGAACTTGATCCCATGACAGAAGGAATGTTGAAAATGATGGGAGTATTCGCAGAGCTTGAAAGAAACATGATAAGTCAGCGGGTAAAAAGCGGGATGGAAAATGCCAGAGCAAATGGCAAAACAATTGGAAGACCTGCTACTACTCCTGATGATATTCCGAATATTTTTTACAGGCATTTAGCGAAGTATCAAAAAGGTGACATCAATAAAAAGGAGTTTTCCCGACTATGTAATCTTTCTTACCCGACGATTTATAAATATCTGAAAATCGTAGAGCGAAGTTAGATAACAAAATTTAAAGGAAGGAAATTTTACAAGTAATGAGGATACAAATACATGGCAGGGGTGAACTTGAAAAACAGGCAGTATCAGGATTCTTACCAAATACGTCTGTAATCAGTATTACGGACGTTAATGAAGAACCTGTAAAATTGGCACATTCCCCACGATATTTATTGGAATTAAGTTTTGATGATATCAGTTCCAAAGCGGATGTTTTTAATGACAGCCGCAGATTAGCTTTAAATCTGTATTCAAAGGAACAGGCAGAGCAACTTGCCGAATTTGTTTATGAACATAAGGATGAAACGGAGAATATTATCTGTCAGTGCAGATGGGGATATTCAAGGAGTGCGGCGGTGGCCGCTGCCTTGAAGGAACATTTTTATAATGATGGAATAGAGATTTTTCTTGATGAACAGTATTATCCAAACATCTACGTGTTCCGGCAGACATTACGTGCTCTAAACAGAATATCTGGTAAGGCTGTCGGAAAACTGAATGTAACTGTCTGCTCCAGAAAATCTGTTGAAGAACTGTTCCAGAAAGGGTTCCCGGAGCATACAGCGGCAATTAGTTTTTACGATCCTGAAACATCATATCACAGGGGAACAGACTATCAGCCGGTAGACTATTCAGGAAAAGCTGAGAGATTATTTCAAGTACCGATACATGACATAGATTTATCAGTCCTGCCGGAGTTTGGACTGACGTATGATACATATTTCCCAGAAGCAGATAGACTGGCGGAATTTATTTATTCAGCGAAATCGGACGGCCTGAACATATTATGCCAGTGTGAATATGGAGAAAGCCGGAGTTCAGGATGTGCGGCGGCAATATTGGAACATTTTTACAAAACAGGGATTACGATATTTGCCGATTATCGGTACTATCCGAATCAGGTAGTGTACCACAAGGTATTGGAAGCCTTGGAAAAATATAAAAAGGAAAATTTTACGGAATTATGAGCAATGATATTTTATATCATCTAATTGGATCAGACGGTAAAGTATATATGTCCAAGAATAAAGGAAAGTACGGCGGACATAAAAGGCTGAAAATATATGGTAGGCTAGATTGTCCGTCGGCTCTCCGATATATAACAAAGGGGAAGTATATAAAATACAGAGTATTTTTTCCAGATGAAGAAACGGCGCTAGCCGTAGGATACAGACCTTGCGGAGTGTGTATGAAAGAACATTACAGATTATGGAAGAAAGGAAAACTAATGACACATGCATTGAAGGTGACTCCGATTTTAAATATGAAGGCTGTTTGTTCAGTGCGACTGGCGAACGGCGAAGAAAAATTTCTTACTATTGATAAATTGAGTGACAGTCAGATAAAAGAAAAGATTGAGGACAGCATTGAGTATTGCCGTATGAAACTGGATAATGATTACTGTATTATAAACCTTTCGGCTGACAGCTCACAGTGGGGATGTACAATTATATGGGATTACGATAAGGATAAAATAGTACATCTGACGTATACTCCGTATATCGTATGTTCTGCCGTGACAGAAACACAGGTCATCAATATGTATATGATACAGTACTGGGGACATCCGGCTGATTTATGGTACAGTATTATGCCGATAGAGACGATTGCTCCAGAATACGAGCCTGACAAAACTCCTCTTAACATTCCGGTGGATGAATCGGTAAAAGATATGGATTCCTGCCTGATTTCAGCAGAGAATGGTTATGTAGTCTTTCAGGCAGGAGAACGGAAGGAAACTATAAAATTATGAGTGAGCCGTTAAAAGGAGTTTTCTGGATCATAGAAGGAAAAATTCTGGCAATTCCATATAATAAAAACTTTTCTTATGGAGTCTCACGTTCTGGCGACACTTATGTACATAAGAAAATATGGAATTTTGTCAGACCAAAAGGATGCAAAAAAACATACAACTATTATCCGAGAGGAAGGGTAGAGATTAAAAGAAACGGAAAGTCAGTTATATTCCTGAATCCGAGAATTGACGATACATACATAGACAATATTAAAACGGTGTTCTGTCTGATGGATGAACCAAAAGTGATTTATGATTACAGCAATCATTATAAATGTTATCTGGACGAAGGATGGAAAAAAGAATGTTAGGTGATTTTTTAGGAACATCAATGATGTTAAGAGGAAAATCAAATGTTACAGGGAAAGAATATCTGCAACTTGTAAGACAGGTAAATGAAGCTGCGCTGAGTGATATGGATTCATTCCCTGAAAACGAAGGCGTGATAAATGGCTACGGCGGAAATTCTATATTGGGAGTAAAGCTAAAATATCGAGATGATGAAGATTGCCTGTATGCGGACTGCTCTTTTGAATATCAGCTATTTTCAAAATTACACCCTTACTTGATGGATTATATCAGAGACGGTGCAGAGCAGATTACCGGTGACGCTGATCTGTTTAAAGATTCTGTTGAAAACAAGTTCTACTGGAGTATCTCTAAGTTTATCCAGATTCAGGGGAAACTGTATGAACAGTACAGGGTGTTACTTTCCCTGACAGGAAATATTGTAGGTGTTGAAGGAAATACAGTTGAGTTTAATCGGCTGATATACCGTTTTCCTGAATGTCTGGACTGTTTTTCGGAGAAACAAAAATTTATACTGGATAATATGGATCAGATATCATCACCGCTGAATGTACTTCTCTCCTATCAGCCCGGAGATATTTTATGCATAGACGCAAATCCATTGGGGAAACCATTTTATGCGGTCTATTGTGCGGAAACATCAATGACACAAGATTATTTTGACTGGACGATAGAGGAATATGGACATTACAAACGGGAACATCCATGTCTGTATGTATCAGAAGATCATAAGGGAATAGATTTTACTGATCTTACAGGATATGTTTCATCCTTTACGGACTATATTCATTTTCCTTACTCTCCTCTTGACCGGATTAAGGTGGTTGAGACTTGCGAGAATCCGGTTCTCTTAAAGGCGAGCAGGATGTTAAAGGAAAACCCGGCTGTATTCCTGAAATGGCGAGATTGGAAGGAATCTCATGGAATAGGGGATAATAATGAACTGGAGAAATATATTTTAAATAATGAGGAAAAATGAACAGAAAAGAATTGAGAATACCTGATAAAAAATAAAAATCTGGCTAGATGATATTCGTCCGGCTCCAGAAGGCTATATTTGGAGTTTGAGCGTGAATCAGGCGATACAAGTAATTCGGCAGTTTGGAGGGAAAATAGAATTGATAGACTGTGATCACGACTTAAGAGATTACTCTGGTGATGGCGGAGATGGGATTAAATTGCTCGATTGGTTAGCAGAGAAAGGACTGTTCTATAAAGTCAAGATTCATGCAATGAATCCAGTCGGCAGAATGAACATGGAAAGAATGTTAAAAAGATATTGGACGCAATATTGATGAAAGGACAGCCTATAACTGTCCTTTTGTTTTATATTTTTTTAAATATTTTGTTTTTAGTATTTCTACATATTCTTTTTCTGTTTTTTGACCTGAATTAACCAATAATCTCCATGAATGGAAAAAATCTATCAGATCACGATAATCTTGAGTGTCAGAACCATATTTATTGGAGTAAATCGCTCGAAGACTTTTTTCCATTTGTAGACTTCCAGAACTTTCACGTTCAAGTTGGATTTTTATATTTCGTTGTCTCTGACAACTATGTGATGGAGAAACTGAAAATAAAAAAGGACAATATTTCTGTTTTTGTCGGTGTGTAACAAAATAATTATTGCAATACTCACATTTTTTAACAATATAATGATTTTCAAAAATACAAATTAGTGAAGCCAAAAATAAATCTATTACATCTTGTATTTCATATACATCTAATGGTTGCATTAAAGGAGTCCATTTTGTTTCTGAGGAAGAAGTACCGCTGCTGGTATCTCCAAACAATCTTTTCTGTGTAGATTCTTTACACTTTGAAATATATGGAACTTTACTATCAAAATTAAATATACTTATTGCATCTTCTTGTAATACCGAAGAAATATACATGGAATGATTAGGAAATGAGTTATTTTGTTGGGCAGAAAATATGCGCAGATATTTTGTGTTACGCAGTTTTTTATCACTCAGACACTGATTTATCAAATCCAGATATTTGTCGAAAAGGTAAAACAATTCTGAGACAGTCCGTTTTGGGTTGGGATTCCATTTATTTATAAGTAAGAGACTTAATATTCGTCTAGCATTGGAGTCAGTATTAATAATACTTGCAAAAGAATAATCATTAGTATCAAATTTCTCAAAACTATCTTCCAGTTGGAGTTCTTTTCTCATGGAATGTTTTGAGGTACTCGATAAAGAATTTATTATACGAATAACTTTAGTGAGAAAAACTCCAAGGGGATATATACCTGCCTGAAAAAGGGGGGTTCCAAGAGAGTCCCCTTCATTGCACACACAAATTGATTCACAAGGTATATTATCGGAATTTAGTGATGATAAGTAGTATATTTTATACATATTTTTTATTAACCTCATTATTTTCTAAATATTGCTTGTTAAATATTATATCATAATATTCAGCAGTTTTATAGTACAAAATTAGAAAAGTACTTGCTATTCTAAATATAGCGATAGTACTAACGCCGTCGGACTTTTGCTTATTTACTCCGAGTGATTTTCACAGAACTTAAAGAAGCACGTACTTTGTTAATTAAATAGAAAACGTGGAGGTGTTTAGTTCATGATGAATCACCAGTATTCCGAAGGGGTTAAGGTTACACGTGTATTAGACAAGCGGTTAAGGAATAAAAATGATAAAAAAGGATGTGATAAGGGGATTGCCGTGAAAAATCGAAAAAATTCATTGCCTGATCCTGAAAAAGTAAAAGTAATTCTCGAATTTCCCTCTAAAGCAGATGAAAAAAATGATTCTGTAAATACGGATTTGCAAGAAGCAAAGAAGATGTTATCAAATATGTTGGAAAAATATTTGAGAGCAATATCCTGATACAAAATGAAACAACAAAAGATAGGAGGCATGATTTTATGAAAAAAGCAGAAAAGGATCAGACGAAAAACAGGGAATCAGAAACAATTCGAGAAGAAATTGAAGTGATTCGTTATTCTCCCATAGAGGGTGAAGAATTTAATGACAGACTTAGTTTCTCAGAGGAGATACCAAAGTGGTTTATTGAAGCATTAGAGAAAGAAATTCAGATGTAAATTTCTGTATCATTTGAGTGGGAATGTCTTATCATTCCCACTCTTCTACACCAGCATTAGAAGGAGGAGAATCAAATGGATAAAAAAAGAGTAAGGATACTTCTACGAGTAAGTTCAAACCAACAGTTAGACGCAGATGGAGACTTATCCATCCAGAGAAAAATAGTACTGGAGTATATAAAGAGATATCCTGAATGGATACTGGATGATAAAGAGTATTTTGAAGGAAGTCAAAGCGGTTTTTCCACTCCGGTTTCTGATAGGAACATTCTTCAAGAAATACTTGAAGATGCCGAGAAAGGTGAATTCGATATTCTGGTTATTTATAAAGATGACAGGCTCGGACGACGAATGTGGGAAATCGGGATGTATGTCATGTCATTGAAGACAAGGGGGATAGATGTTTATACAGTAAAGGACGGCTTGATTTCACCCGAATCAGATGATGTCATGGGGCAGATGATGTTGGCAATGCGTTATGCGAGTGCGCAGAAAAGTAGTGCTGATACTGCAATGAGAGTAAAGGATACTGCAAAAAAACTGGTACAGCAAGGGAGATATCTTGGAGGGAAGGCACCGTATGGATATGTGTTTCAGCTAACGGACGAATTAAGTAAACACAAAAGAAGATTGAGCAAATTAGTTATTTTCCAGGAGCGTGCGGAAGTGGTAAAAAAGATATTTGAGATGTCCTTATATCAGGAGTTTGGTTCTACAAGGATAGCAAAGGAGCTGAATAAGGATGAAAGATACAGAAAGATGTCTCCGGGATATCCGGATAGATACTGGATGGGTGGAACGATAAATAGTATTCTTACAAATCCAATATATGCCGGATATTCAGCATATAATCGCAGAGAAAGCGTGAGGGGAGCAGACGGTAAAGTTCATAATCGCAGATTGGACAGTAAAGACTGGATCATTTCAGAGAAACAAAATCCCGATATCACTATTATTGATCCTGATATGTGGAATAAAGTTCAGGAGTCAAGAAAAAGGAGGGGTGATAAATATATTAAGAAACTTGAGCATAAAGATGTGACTGTGATTTCCAGAAATGATGGTGAACTTGCCTTGATTGATGTCTTGTATTGCGGATCCTGCGGGCGTAAAATGACAAATGGAACTAAGTATAATTACTGGACAATAAAAGGAACAGGAGAAAAGAGAGCAAGTAAAACACCGACATATAAGTGTCAGACTGCATGGCAGGGAGTACCGCATGACAAACAAAAACAGATCAGGGCAGATAAGATAGAACCGATTATTTTTGAAGCACTGGCAGCGTATATTGAGAAACTACAGGAAAATGAAGATGTTTTCGAGCAGATTACTGCTAATCAGAATGTTGAAAAGAAGAAAAAAGAGGAAGAATTAAAAAAACTCAAGAAAAATCTGGAAAAAATACAGCAACATCTTCATATAATGAAGGGGCATATCCCTGACGCAATGACAGGGGATTATCCTCTGTCGCTGAATGAACTGGTTGAGTGTATGAATGAGGAAAAAGCAAAGGAGGCGGAACAGCTTGAAAAAATAAGAAGTAAAGAAGATGAAATAGCTGGACTTGCAGTATCGGCAAAAGAATGGGATGATATTCAAAGTAAGATTCCAACATGGAGAGATATTTTCCTTAATGCGGATACAGCATCTAAAAGAGTACTGGTAGATAAAATCGTCGAGAGGATAGATCTCTGGCAAGATGCGGTAAAAATCAGGTTTAAGTTTAACTTAGACAATTTTTTAGAACAATCCCGAATGAGTATAGATATCGGGGTACAGAAATAAAGGTTACGATTTTACTATTACATCCTCTACAGCCTTTGACCATAAATGGATGTATGGAAGAAACCTTTTTGAAAGTATCTCTGAAGTTGTTGACGAACTTTTTGACAACTATCTCTCACGCCCCGGGGTGCGGCAGCCCATTCTTACCCAGTATTGTGACGGGCAGAGGGTCCAGTGTCCGGGATGGATGCCCAAGTAGCAACAGCATACAAACACAATACATAGTATATAATCATAGGAAGA
>ERZ1090861.812-NODE-812-length-17738-cov-13.931120_pt1 | contig 17738 bp, 11 predicted proteins | sample MGYA00478482_ERZ1090861 | MGnify/ENA primary metagenome ERZ1090861 (study PRJEB33644, sample SAMEA5815744) | chicken gut metagenome | biome: Chicken; feature: Gastrointestinal Tract; material: Caecum | place: Ireland | collected 2019-01-01 | study: A study of the... | reverse complement strand
GACGAAGTACATTGGATAATTCGATATTTTCCGGATCTGCATCATAAGAATAAAGCGTAAGAACACTTCTGGAAAGGGTATTCATCATATCTCTGCTGGGTGCCTTCATGATAACGTCTCGGACAAAATTTCTCGGAAGACTTCTCTGCGCTGCCAGAATACCTTTAAATTCTTCCAGTTCCTGTTTATTAGGCAGCTTACCGAAAAGAAGAAGATATGTAGTCTCTTCAAATCCGAACCGCTTGTCGTTTAAAAATCCCTGGGTGAGTTTTTCTATATTAATTCCCCGATAATATAATTCACCTTCGCAGGGAACTGTCTCTCCATCTACTACCTTGCTGGAAACAATATTGGAAATCTGGGTAAGGCCTGCCAGCACGCCTTTTCCGTTTATATCACGAAGCCCCCGTTTTACATCATATTTTCCATACAAATCTGTGTCGATCTTTCCGTGCTCTTTACAGATTTCTGTAAGAGCTTCTAACTGAGGTGTCACTTTCATATTAAATCCTGACATTTGGATTCCCCCTTTTCTATTCTCTTCTCGCATCACTTTAGCACGATAATATCTTATCATACCCCCTTATAGGGTGACAAGCTAATTTTTTCTAAACATTTTATGAACTGGAAGAAGCTGTCGCATTCCTTCAGGAATATTTATACATTTTATGGCTTTGATTAATGCGACAGCTTCTATCCTAATCTTCCTTGAGATTTATCTTTGCCAAAGCCTGTGCAAAAGCATTGTTGATGGGCTCCTGGGCCTCTTTTTTCTGTTTATTCAGATACCGCTGGACGTCTCTTTTGCTTACGCCGGCCCCTTCTTTGTCTCTTCTGGCCTGGAAGCTGGAGAGTTTTTCTTTATACCCGCAGGTAGCGCAGATAAAGGTATCCTCTTTGCCCTTCAGATACAGCTCCATCTTTCTGTGGCAATTCGGACATCGGGCGTTGGTAAGCCGGGAAATAGTCTCTCTGTGTCCACAGGCCCGGTCCTGGCATACCAGCATTTTGCTGTTCTTCCCGTTTACTGCCAGCATTCTTTTTCCGCATACCGGACATTTCGTATTGGTCAGGTTATCGTGGCGGAAGGTACCTTCTCCGGACTTGATCTCCCCGATCAGCGCCTGAGTATACTCTCTGATATCTTTCAAAAAGAAGTTTTTCTTTAATTGCCCCCGGGCGATCCTGGACAGCCGCATTTCCCAGTCTGCAGTCAGCTCCGGTTTTTTCAGATCCTCAGGCACCAGTTCCAGCAATTGTTTTCCTTTAGATGTAATGAAAATATCGCTGCCCCGCTTTTCCATAAGGAAGGTGTTGAACAGTTTTTCAATGATATCTGCCCTGGTGGCCACAGTGCCAAGTCCTCCTGTCTCTCCCAGGGTTTTTGCAGCTTTAGCATCTTTGGTCTGCATATATTTTACCGGATTTTCCATGGCAGAAAGAAGGGTGGCCTCGTTGAAATGAGCGGGAGGCTGGGTCTTCCCCAGCGTGATATCAGCCCTGTCAATCTTCAGGTGCTGGCCCTTTACCAGCTCTTTCAGTGTCTGAAACTCTTCATCTTCCTCTTCCGTCCATTCCCCGTCATAAGCTTCTTTCCAACCCTGGCTCTTTACGATTTTTCCCTTTGCAGTGAAGATTTCTCCCGCCGCCTGGCCCTTAATGGTTGTCTGCTCGTACTCAAAAGGGGGATAAAGCACACTGCAGAATCTTCGCACTACCAGATCGTAAATCTTTCTTTCCTCATTTGTCATATGATCCAGCTGAACAAACTGCTCTGTAGGGATGATCGCATGGTGGTCACTGACTTTTTTGTCGTCTACAAATGATTTTGCAGCCTTTACCGGCTTCATAGACAGAGGTCCGGCAATCTTACGATAAGGTCCTACGGCGCAGGCTTTCAGTCTCTCCTTAATGGTAGGTACGATATCACTGCCGATATATCTGGAATCTGTCCTGGGATAGGTCAATACCTTATGATGTTCATAGAGCCGCTGCATAATGTTCAAAGTTTCTTTTGCAGAAAATCCGAATTTTTTGTTGGCGTCCCGCTGCAGCTCTGTCAGATCGTAAAGCCCCGGGGCATACGTCTTTTTTCCGGACTTCTCGATTTCCGTGACCTCCAGAGAGCCGTTTCCGGTTTTCGCCTTCAGATCCTCTATCCGTTCTTTTGAAAAAGAACGGCGGCTTCCGCTTTTCCCATCCTGCCAGGAAAACCGGATTCCTCCTGCAAGAAGATTCAGACCATAGTATTCCTGAGGCTTAAACTGCCGGATCTCTTCTTCCCTTGCGGCAATCATGGCCAGGGTAGGGGTCTGAACCCGGCCGCAGGAAAGCTGGGCATTGTACTTGCAGGTCAAGGCCCTGGTGGCATTGATGCCCACCAGCCAGTCTGCCTCTGCCCGGGATACTGCCGCATCATATAAAGGCTCATACTCTTTGCCATTTCTTAAATGAGCAAAGCCTTCCCGGATTGCCTTGTCGGTAACCGATGAGATCCACAGCCGCTTCACCGTTTTTGTGCAGCGGGCTTTTTCCAGGATCCAACGGGCTACCAGTTCCCCTTCCCGCCCTGCGTCTGTGGCAATGATAATCTCACTCACATCTTTTCTGAACAGCTGAGTCTTTACCGCCTGGTACTGCTTTGCTGTCTGTCTGATCACCACCAGCTCCATCTTCTTTGGCATCATGGGGAGATCTTCCATCTTCCATTCTTTGTATTTTTTATCGTATTCCTCCGGATCCGCTAAAGTCACCAGATGTCCCAGGGCCCAGGTTACCACATATTTGTCACCTTCCAGAGCTCCGTTCAGCTTTTTTCCGCATTTTAATACCCGGGCAATATCCCGGGCTACCGAAGGTTTTTCTGCTAAAACCAGAGATTTCATAGATTTCTCTCCATTTCTCAAAAATTTCTTGTCGTCATAGCTGATTATAACATAGGTCTGCCTATACCGTGAACCTCTATGTGAACCTTTTCGGGATTTTCACAAAAAGCTCACAAAATTTTCCCGGTATTCTCACAAAGATTTCACACTTAACCGGGAAAATAATTGAAATAGGAGCACACGGGATTACGATTATTCACAGGACGAAAATTATACCGGGACTTACAACGGCACCGAAGGGGAGGAATCCTACTATGTCAAGTACCTTGTAAATGAAGAAAAGGGTACCTACCAGCTCATAGAAAGGATTCCTGTAACATATTCCGGCTATGTCAGCTCTGTCCAGGAGCTGAACAATACTCTGCTCATAGACAGATTTTTACATAATCTTGCCAAAAAATCCCGCTGTCTTCTTTACCTTTTCCATCAAGTCAGTAAAGCTTTGGGGAGTCAGGGACTGTTTTCCGTCACAGAGGGCTTTTTCCGGATTGTTGTGTACTTCGATCATGACTCCGTCTGCTCCTGCAGCAATAGCTGCCATGGTAAGAGGCTCTACCATGAAACGGATGCCTGCCGCATGGCTGGGGTCTACGATCACCGGAAGGTGTGTCTTAGACTTCAGCATAGGAATGGCAGATATATCCAGGGTATTCCTCATAGAAGTCTCAAAGGTGCGGATGCCCCTTTCACAGAGAATCACCTGCTCATTTCCTCCTGCCATGATATATTCTGCACTCATAAGCAGTTCTTCCAGAGTATTTGCCATACCTCTCTTTAGAAGAATGGGCCTGCGGATCTTTCCCAGCTCTTTGAGAAGCTCAAAATTCTGCATATTCCTGGTTCCCACCTGGATTACGTCCACCTCTTCAAAAAGAGGCAGATGTTCAGCGCTCATGATCTCGGTTACAATGGGAAGTCCGGTAGCCTTTTTGGCCTCCAGAAGCATTTTCAGGCCTTCACTTCCAAGTCCCTGGAAAGAGTATGGAGAAGTTCTGGGTTTAAAAGCTCCTCCTCTTAATAACCCGGCTCCTGCCTTCTGAACGTCAAAGGCCACCTCTGTCATCTGTTCCCTGGTCTCCACGGAACAAGGGCCGGCGATTACCTGAAAATATCCCCCGCCGATCTTTCTGCCTCCGGCTTCTATGACCGTGTCTTTCGGGTGCATGGCCTTATTGGCTTTCTTATATGGCTCATTAATCCTTTTTACTGATTCGATCACATCCAGAGCTCCCAGCCATTCCTCGTCTACCTCTGTGGTATCTCCGATCAGACCGATCAGAGAGGTATTCATTCCTTCGGAAAGATGGAGCTTCAGCCCCATATCAGTCAGTTGTTTTTTCAGATCTTCTACTTTTTTCTGGTCTGCATTGTTCTTTAATACAAGAATCATATTTTTCCCTCCTATAAGTTAAAAAAGCCGGTGCCTGCAGCTGCAGACACCGGCTTATCTCTACGGACAGCGCCTTCCCCTCAGGGGATTTTCCTGCAGCAAAAAGAACCTGCGCCATAAAAGCCCAGGAAGCAGTAATAAAAATAAGAATTTCTATTTCCGCCAAGTATTTGCTGCATCATTTCACTGTACCAGCCCTTCTGTTTTAAGTTATTCCTATCATATCCCGTAAAGATCTTTTTGTCAACCGGAAATTTTAGCAATTTAAAGTGAAACAGCAACAAGATTTAACGAAAAAAGAATTGTCAGTACAGGACAGGTCTTTTATAATGGTATTAGAATACAAAACGCTTTTTAGAAGCATTGTCAAAGGAGAAATCAGCATGAACAGCCAAGAGACCCACAGCCGGCAGGCCTATCAGGTGATACGCCAGGTTCAGAAGGCCGTGATCGGAAAAGAAGCATGTATCCGGAAGGTCATGATGGCAATCTTAAGTTCCGGCCATATACTTCTGGAAGACATCCCCGGAGTAGGAAAGACCACCATGGCTCTGGCTTTTTCCAAAGCTTTGGATCTTAAAGAAAACCGCCTGACTTTCACTCCCGATGTCCTCCCCGCTGATCTTACCGGCTTCACCATGTACCGAAAAGAAACCGGTCAATTCTATTATCAGCCGGGAGCAGTAATGTGCAATCTTTTTCTCGGAGATGAGATCAACCGTACATCTCCCAGAACCCAGTCTGCTCTTTTGGAAGTCATGGAAGAAGGACAGGTCAGTGTAGACGGTGTAACTCATCCTCTTCCCAGGCCATTTATCGTGATCGCCACTCAGAATCCGGCAGGCTCTGCAGGCACCCAGCTTCTTCCCCAGTCCCAGCTGGACCGTTTTACAGTCTGTCTCACTATGGGATATCCGGACATGCAAGAAGAGATCTCCATCCTGAAAGGCCGTATTGCCCGAAATACCATTGAACAGGTACAGCCGGCTGCTGATGCAAAAAGACTTCTTCTTATGCAGGAAGAAGTTCGGGATGTCTTCATACACGATCGTATTTATCACTACATCGGCAGACTGGCCCAGGCCACCAGAAACAATCCCATGATTGAGCTGGGTATCAGTCCCAGAGGTTCACTGGCTCTTGCCCGCATGGCCCAGGCCAGCGCCTACCTGCGGGATAAAACCTATGTAACTCCTGATGATGTACGGGAAATCCTGATGGACGTCTGGGGCCACCGTATCCTTCTGAACGCCAAGGCAAGAATCAGCCATCTGACTTCTGCCGGCGTTTTGGAAGAGATCCTGAAATCGGTTCCCGCTCCATCCCTCCGCAAATCCTGAGGTAAAGTTATGATCCATCCATTTTTTCTCCTGCTATTCTTTGTCCTGCTTTATACTGCAGTCCTGTATAAAAGCGGAGCTGCCCTGACACTGTGTGTCCTTTTTATCTTCTGGTTCCTTGCCTCGGTTTTTCATGTTCTGTATAACCTCAGAAAGGTCCAGATTGATTTTCCTTTTTCTGCTTATACCGGCAAAAAAGAACAGCAGGCAATTTTTACCTTTACTGTGAAAAATACCGGATTTCTTCCTTTATCCAGGGTCAGGCTGCGGCTCCTGCTTTTGGATCAAAGCGGAAAAAAAGTCGAAGATAAAAGGCTGTTTCTGTCCCTCGGCCCCAAAAGCCGCAGAAAATATTCTCTGACCTTTTCTTCCCCTTACAGCGGAAGGTTTCATATACAGTTGAAGAAATTCCGGATTTACAGCTTTTTTTCTCTGGTCAGTCTTACTCGAAAAATCAATCTCCTGGGGGAAGCCGTATTTTTCCCCCAGCCTTCTCCTGTTCCTGTAAAGATCAGTGAAAAAACCCGGTATTTTGTTCCTGAAGGCGAGGACAATCTGGAAACTCCCTTTCTGTCCCCTTCCGCTGCCGGAAGTTTCGGGGAAGATATCCGCAGTTACCGTCCCCAGGATTCCATAAAACTGGTACACTGGAAGCTCAGTGCCAGAAACAGGGAGCTGCTTGTACGGATCCCCGCTTCCGAAGAAGGATTTTTGGTCTTGCTGTTTTTAGATCTGGCAGCCCCGGATCAGAAAGATTCTGCCAGACAGATCAGTGCCTTTTTCCAGTGTGCCGCCTCTCTCTCTTTTTCCATGCTGGAGCTGAAATGCAGCCATCTGATGATCTGGTTTGACCAGAAAGAACAGTGCCTGAGACGTTTTCCTGTCCGGAATGAAGAAGAACTGAATTTTGCTGTGTACTGTCTCCTTCACGGAGATTTTCATCAGTCCTCCCAAAATCTGTATTCTCTTTATTCCAGGGAACATCCTACCGATACCTGGGCCTGCAGACTTTTACTGGATACCGGCCTGAATCTTTGGCAGGAGGAGAAAAAGCTGTTCTCTTCCTCTCCGGAAACTTTAGAAGAGGATATGGCCCTGGCAGAAATCATTTTATAACTTTGGAGGATGGACATGAAGAAAAAGCAAAATTTTCCCCTTACGATCCAGATCGAAAGTTCCGGTCATAGCAAAGGCAGCCCTCTGCTGGGATTCCTTTGTTCTCTTCTTCTGTTCTTTTTTGCCTGCGGCAGCTTTCTCCTGAACTTTTCCCTTATTTTCTCTCCCGGTTTCTCACTTACTGCCTCAGCAGGCCTTTGGGGGATTCCCGGGCTTATGGGCTCCCTGCTTTTTTCCCTTCGGAAAAGCAGAAGATTTCCGGCAGCACTCCTTGGCAGCTGGGGGCTGCTGTTCTTGTTCCTGTATCTTTTCCGGGAAGCTTTTTCCCGGCAGCTTTCCAGCGCCGCAGGAGCCGTAGAAAAATTAGTCAACACTGTTTATAATCTCCGTTTTTTTCCCGGATACGAAGACAGCATAAAGGATAAATGGATCCTCTGTTTTTTCCTGATCACTCTTTATATGCTCCTGATCCTTCTATCCATGCTCTGGAAAAAACGCCTTCTCTTTGTGCTGCTTCTGGGACTTCCTGGACTGTTCTCTTACCTTCTGGAAGTCTCTGTTCCTGTTACCCTTTTCGCCCTGCCTTTAGGCGCCTTTATCCTCTGGAGAGGGGCTCTCTTCCCCCAAAGTGTATCCCGGCTGTGGCTGCTTGCCCTTCCCCTTCAGGGATTTCTTTTTCTGACTGCCGCCTGTGTTTTTACACCCCTTCTCTCTCCCTGGGTCTTTCAATCCAGCGAGGTTTTTTCTGCCCGAATTAACGCAGTGGGAAATCAATTGTTATTCGGAGGAAAAGCAGATCCTGTCCCTTCACAGCATGGGGAAGGGGAGACCGGTGCAGGCGGCTTTTCCTACGAGGCTCAGACTGACACCCAGATGATCACCAGCAACCCGCCCTCCTACACTTCCCAGAATGTCCTGTCCCTGGAAATGGATAGAGAAATTTCTCAGCCTCTGTATTTAAGAGGTTTTGTAGGGGCCGATTACAGAGATTATCAATGGAGTCCTCCGGGGGATGAAGAGTGGTATACCTATGCTCAGGGTAACGGTTTCTCGAGACAACAGGCCGGGGACGTCTATAATATGCCCCTGTATGGGATTCCTGTGGAAGATACTTTTTCCCTGTTCTTGGAATTTCCTGCCTCCCCTGCCTTCACTTATCTGCCTCTGGCCGGTAACAGCAGCGGCTTTTCCCTGTCCGAAAGCAACCGCCTAAGCGGCAGAACTTCCTCAAATATCGATGCCCGGTGCTTTCCTCTCACCATAGATACTATGAATGAAGTATCTATGGAAAATTTTGATCAACTCAGTCAGGACTTATTAGGGACATATGATACTTTCTGCAAAAACCGCTACACCTCCTGGGAAGAGCAGATACCGGAAAACCTTCTGGAAGAACTGGACCAGCTCCCGGTTTATTCCTCCATACCGGAAGATCCCTCTGATCAGGATATCCGAAACGCCGCAGAAGAGATTCAAAACTTTCTGTGGGATCATGCTTCCTACAGTCTGGCCCTGGATTCCTTTTCTTCGGATGCTCCTCTTGCCCAGGAACTCCTCTATGAACAGAGAATGGGGTTCTGCATACACTTTGCCACTGTGGGGACCCAGCTTTTCCGCATGTATGGCATCCCTGCCCGGTATGTCAGCGGTTATTTCGTTCTCCCGGATATGGTGACTGAAAATTCCCAGGGAAATTTCACCGGGGATATCCCGGATTCCCGGGCCCATGCCTGGGTGGAAGTCTATACTCAGGGTGCAGGCTGGATCCCCGTAGAGGTAACCCCAGGTTCCCAGCGTTCTGCCGTTCAGACTCCAGAGACCAATGAGACTGCTCCCCGGGATACGGCTGAGGAAGAAGCTCCTGATAATACCGGCGAAGAAAACAGCGGCATTGCCGGAAGCGGAGAAAAGGATCCCGGTGTTCTGGATACTCTTGCAGCGGTGGGAAAAGGCCTTCTTATCACCATCTTAGTCCTGGGTGTACTGGTTCTCCTCCTGCTGTTTGTCCGCCGCCTGCTGTTTCGCTTCCGGCTGGGCTATTTTGCCGGCAATTCCACTCAGGCATACCTGACTGTGTTCAAAAATCTGATAAGACTCTGGGAGCTGGAATTTTCCATAGAGATCCAGACTTCCACAGACCGTGAATATTTCCGTTTTCTTTCAGAAAAACTCCCTGCTCCTCTGAAAGAAGAACTTGTCGCTCTGTACACGGACGCAGAAGCCTTCGCCTATGGTCAGAAAAAACCTTCCCCCGCCCAGCTTGGCAATCTCCGCCGTTACTACCTGCGGCAGCGGAAAACCTATATTGCCGGAAAAAAAGGACTGGAAAAACTCTCCAGCCTGCTGATATAACCTCTTCTCACTGCCGGTATAACCTCTTCCGGCCCCAAAAAACTAAAGGAACCGCCATCTGTTTTATGCGAATTTGCCGAGCACGCTTTGAGACTGCAGACTAAAAGCAGCGCAGGCTGAGCAATAAAACAGACGGCGGTTCCTGAGAACTTTGCCACTCCGGAAGCGGCTTATACCGCTTCCGCCTTTTCAAACTGGCTGTTATAGAGATTTGCGTAGAACCCTCCGGCTGCCAGCAATTCCTCATGGGTTCCCTGTTCTATAATATCTCCTTCATTCATGACCAGGATCAGGTCTGCATCCCGAATGGTAGAGAGACGATGAGCGATCACAAAGCTGGTTCTTCCTTTCATCAGGTTATCCATAGCGCTCTGTATCCGCTCCTCGGTTCTGGTATCTACAGAAGAGGTAGCTTCATCCAGGATCAGGATCTTATTGTCTGCCAGGATTGCTCTGGCGATAGTAAGAAGCTGCTTCTGTCCCTGGGAAATGTTATTGGTTTCCTCATTGAGAACCATCTGATATCCTCCCGGTTGGGACATGATAAAGTGATGGACATGGGCTGCCTTGGCTGCAGCGATAACTTCTTCATCTGTGGCGTCCAGCCGGCCGTACCGGATATTTTCCATAATGGTTCCATGGAACAGCCAGGTATCCTGAAGGACCATACCGAACATTTCTCTAAGCTCGCTTCTGTTAAAGTCTTTTACATTATGGCCGTCGATCAGGATCTCACCGGAATTCACATCATAGAACCGCATGAGAAGCTTGATCATGGTGGTTTTTCCGGCTCCTGTAGGACCTACGATAGCCACTTTCTGGCCTTCCTGGACCTTCATATTAAAATCATGGATAATCACATGGCTGGGATCATAGCCGAATGCCACATGACGCGCCTGTACATTTCCATTTAAATTATGGATATCCACAGGGTGCTCCACCGTCTGGTCTTCTTCCTCCTCGTCCAGAAACTCAAAGACTCTTTCTGCTGCTGCTGCCGAAGACTGGAGCATATTGGTCACCTGAGCGATCTGCTGGATCGGCTGGGTAAAGTTCCGGATATACTGGAAGAAAGCCTGGATATCTCCTACGGCAACACTGCCACGGATCACCATATATCCTCCTAGAAGAGCGACCATCACATACCCCAGATTTCCTACAAACTGCATAATCGGCATCATCATGCCGGAGAAAAACTGAGATCTCCATGCGGAAGTATAAAGCATATCATTGGTCTTCTCAAAATCACGGATCACATCTTCCTGCTTATTAAAAGCCTGCACCACATTGTGTCCTCCGTAGATCTCTTCTACCTGTCCGTTGACCTCCCCCAGATATCTCTGCTGGTCACGAAAATATTTCTGAGAGTGTTTCATTACATTTCCAATGATCACCATAGAAACCGGAAGGATCAGAAGAGAAGCCAGGGTCATCCATACATTAATGGACAGCATCATCACAAAGACACCGATCAGGGTAGTCACAGAAGTGATCATCTGGGTAAAACTCTGGTTGATACTGGTCTGAAGAGTGTCCACATCGTTGGTGATACGGGAAAGGATCTCTCCGTGGGTCTTGGTCTCGTAGTATTTCAATGGAAGCCGGTTCAGCTTGCCGGAAATATCTTTTCTCAGATTATAGGTTACGCTGTTGGAGATTCCTGACATAATAAATCCCTGGATAAAGGAAAACAGAGCGCTTACCAGATACAGACACATGGCACCTGCAAGAATCTGGGCGATCTTCCCGAAATCGATCCCTGCCCCGCCTCCGATCTTTGACACAAGACCGTTGAAAAGCTCAGTTGTTGCTTTTCCCAGGATCTTAGGGCCGATAATATTAAATATGGTGCTTCCCACTGCAAAGAGCAACATCACAAAAAGCTGGATACGGTATCTCTCCATATAGATAAAAAGTCTTTTCATTGCCCCTTTAAAATTCTTGGCTTTTTCTCCGGACATTCCCCGTCCGTGTCCGCCCATGGGGCCTCTTGGTCTCCCATTACTCATTGGCTAATTCCTCCTCTGACAACTGTGACATGGCAATCTGGCGATATACATCACAGGATTTTAAAAGCTCTTTATGAGTTCCCTGACCAACTACATGTCCTTCGTCCAGTACCAGGATACGGTCTGCGTGAAGGATTGTGCTGATACGCTGTGCAACGATCAGTGTCGTAGCGTCCCTGGTTTCTTTTTTCAGCGCTCTTCTCAGAACCACGTCTGTCTTATAGTCAAGAGCGGAAAAACTATCGTCGAATATATAGATTTCCGGATTCTTGGCAATGGCTCTGGCAATCGACAGACGCTGTTTCTGACCGCCGGACACGTTGGTTCCTCCCTGGGCAATAGGATCTTCCAGTCCATCTTCCTTTTCCTGGATAAAATCCCAGGCCTGAGCGATCTTGGCAGCTCTCTCTACCTCTTCCGGAGAGGCATCATCATTTCCATAACGGATATTTGAATCAATGGTTCCAGAGAACAGTACTCCCTTCTGAGGCACATAGCCGATTTTATCCCGGAGACTCTTCAGATCCATTTCCCGGATATCCACGCCGTCCACCAGGATTTTTCCTCTGGTCACATCAAAGAACCTGGGGATCAGATTTACCAGCGTACTTTTTCCGCTTCCGGTACTTCCGATGAATGCCACCGTCTCTCCCTTTTTCGCAGTAAAACTGATATCTGAAATGGTCTCTTCATCTGCCCCCGGATAGGCAAAGCCTACATGGTCAAAGACCACTTCGCCTTTTCTGTCTGCAGAAGGTTCTGTGTGGCTTTCTCCATCCCGGATGCTTACTTCTGTCTCCATAACTTCATTGATACGTTTTGCAGAAACACCGGCCCTTGGGATCATGATAGACATCATAGTGATCATCAGAAATGCCATGATAATCTGCATAGCGTATTGCATAAAGGCCATCATATTTCCCACCTGCATAGTTCCTTCATCTACAGCATGGGCGCCGTTCCAGACGATCAGCACGGTAATGCCGTTCATAATCAGCATCATCACCGGCATCATAAAAGTCATGCAGCGGTTTACAAAAAGATTTGTCTTCATTAATCTCCGGTTGGCGTCTTCAAACCGCTCTTCCTCATGCTTCTCTGTGCTGAAGGCACGGATCACATAGACACCGGTAAGGATCTCTCTTGCCACCAGGTTCAGATTATCAATAAGATACTGAAGCTTGGTAAATTTAGGCATGGCAATCTTAAACAGAAGCCCTACAAAAAGCATGATCACAATGACCGCCAGAGCCAGGATCCAGGTCATGGAGGCGTCGGTCTGGAATACCTTATATACGCCGCCGATCCCCAGGATAGGCGCATAAAGAACGATACGGAAGATCATGGCAAAAAGAAGCTGGATCTGCTGCACATCATTGGTACTCCTGGTGATCAGAGAAGCCGTTGAGAAGTGATTCAGCTCTGCCCCTGAAAAAGAAAGGACCTTACGGTAAACACTATTTCTCAGGTTTCTTCCCAAAGTCGCTGCAACTCTTGCAGAAAGGAAAGTAACGGTTATAGCTGCTGCCATTCCCAGAAAAGCAAGGCCCAGCATCTTTCCTCCTGTGAGAAGGATATAATTCATCTGCATCTGATCCAGGTCCTCTCCCTGGGCACTATATTCCTCCTGTACAAAAAGCACCGCTGACTGGGTCACGATAGAATCCGGCATTTCTTCAAACTGTCCTTCCATGCCGGAAAGCATCTGAGAAAGCTGTTCCTCAGGAAGCTGTTCCAGAACCTGGAAAATATCTGCTTCCTGATCCAGCCCCATCTGTTCTTTTATCTGCGTCACTTCCTGGGAGGACGGATCCGAAAGGCCGGTTACGATCAGTTCCGGGATCCCCAGGATACTGTTCAGGTTTTCCCGTTCTTCCTCATTTATGTCTTTCAGTTCATAAACTCCATCTGTCAGGCTGTAATCCGTCTGGACCAGTTCACGGTCCTCCTGATCCATAAACAGGAAAAGCCGGTCCATGGATTCCTCACGGATTTTTTCCGGCACTCCGTCTTCTATGCCCTTTTGCTGGATCCCCACATTAATAATATCCGATGTGTAATCCGGCAGGGACAGATCGCAAAAAGCCTGGACAAACAAAAGAAGGAGGATCATCACAAGATAATACCATCTCTCCTTCATGTAACGAAACATTTTTAACATACTGTCACCCCTTATTGTGTCTTTCTATATCTTTTTCCTTGTCGTCTTCCTCCAGATTCTGGATCATCTGAAGAAAGAAACGCCGAAGGAGACAAACTTCGCTTTCAGAAAATCCTTGAAACAGGGCCTTCTCTTTCTCTTTGATGCATTCTCTGACTTTTCCTGTCACAGCCCTGCCCTTCTCTGTAAGGAATATGCGGCTCAGTCTCTGATCTTTTTCGTCTGCCCGCCGTTCAATGATCCCGGCCTTTTCCAGTCTTTTGATGGATACTGCCACGGTGGGAGGGCTGATCCTGAGCGCTTGGGAAATTTCCTTCTGACTGATTCCCTCCCGGCAATATACCAGGCCGATCAGCGGAACCTGCTTGGGATGGATCCCGGTGTCCTTAACCAGCGCAAAAGCTTTTTTAAAATACAGGTGGGTAAGTCTGATAAACAGATTCTGAAGATCCTCTTCCCTTTTCTCTGCTTCCATTTTTTCATCTCCTTCCATTAGTTAGTCGACTAATTTATAATATGGCAATCTCCTTAAAATATCAACCCTTATTTCCTTAGTTTTAACAATTTTTATGATTAATTCACAAAATTTTAATTAGCTAACTAACTTTTGTGTAAAATTACATGAATTGGATTTTTTTATTACAGACGTCAGTCGTCAAATGCGTTTGCTTGCTCGTTGCTTTGTGGTATACTAAACACCGGACTAAAATTCGTTTTGGAGGGTATCATGAAAGATTTGAATAAGAACAGGCCTTCTGTGGCCAAAGATGTAGAAGCAGTCATCACCAGCTTCAATCAGGGATCTATGATCCTTGAGGCAGTCCGTTCCTTATGTGAACAGACTCTGCTGCCAGAAAGAATTCTGCAGCTTCTTCCTGGCTCCATACCTTCGGTGTTCTTGACTCTGTAGTCCGTCCTCAGGGGGGCAGCATATCTGCCTTTCTTTCCCGGAACTGCTGTCCTGCCACCCATATACTCCGTCGGAAAATATGGGAGCAGTGCAGAGGCTATGATGAATCTATGCGTTCCGGTTTTGAAGACTGGGATTTCTTTCTTGGCATGCTGGAAACCAGCACTGACGCACACATCGGAATCCTGGAAGAAGCACTGATCGACTACCGGACTGCTCCCTCCTCTTTTAACGTGAGGAGCATGGAGAAACGTCTGGAGCTGATGGAATTTCTTATCAATAAACACAAGACAGCTTATCAGAACCACATGGTCCGGGCCATACTGGGCATCGAATCCATCTCCATGTCCAGGCTCCGGGGCTGGGAAGAAGAAATCTGCCATAGCCTGGAGAAGAAGCAGTCTCTGAGCAAAGCCTCCGGTGATTTCATGGAGCACCCCACTTATGGAGACGGAGGCATGGCAGCGGCCGTCCGCATCGCATCTTTGTAAGCCTCCACCGGCATTTCTTTTCCTGTAAAGAGCCTGTAATTTTCTGCCCCCTGCCAGAGCATCATGCCTTTCCCTTCGATGGTCTGGCAGCCGGCTTCTCCGGCTTCTTTCAGCATTCTGGTAACTTCCGGATTATAAACAATGTCTGCCACTACCAGGTCTTTTCGCATCCATTCTTTTGGGATCAGAGTTTCCTCATGAAGATCCGGCTTCATTCCTACAATAGTGGCATTTGCCAGGATATCTGCTTCTGCCACTGCTTTTTGCAGCTTTTCTTTATCCTCCAACCGGTTTACCGCTACCTTGCATTGAGGGACTTTTTCTTCCAGTTTTTTCCTGGTTTCCAGTGCTCTCTCATAAAATTCGTCCCGCCGGTTGAAAATTTGGATCTCTTCCGTTCCTTCCAGGGCGAGCTGGACCTGGATGGCTGTGGCCGCGCCTCCTGCGCCTAGGACCAGGATCTTTTTTCCTTTGACTTCCACGCCATGTTCTTTTAAATTTTTCACAAACCCGATTCCGTCTGTAATATAGCCTGTAAGAACCCCCTCTTCATTGACAAAGGCATTACAGGCTCCTACCAGTTGTGCGGCAGGAGACAGGCGGTCCATAAGTTTTGCCCCGATATTCTTACAAGGCATGGTAAAATTTCCACCTCTCATTTTCAGCAGGCGTATAGTCTTAATTGTCTCAGGCATATCCTCAGCTTTTACGTCAAAGGCCAGGTAGGCATAGTCCAGTCCGTCATGCTGAAAACAGAAATTATACATTTCCGGCGAAGCGGAATGACCTACAGGTGAACCAAATAGTCCCATCAGACCTGTATATCCCGATATTCTCTTTTCCATATTTTTCACCCTTCCTTTCTGTCGAAATCCATCAGCTTCTTTACCAGTTCCTCACAGATCTCCAATTCTGTCTTTCCATCTGTAGCCACGATAATATCTGCCGCTGCCTGATATTTTTCCCGTCTTGCCTCCATCAGACCGGCTATAAACTCTGTATTCTTATTGTTTTCCAGAAGAGGGCGTTCATGGCTGTCCTTGACTCTTTCCAGGATGGTTTCCGGGCTGGCGGTAAGAAGCACTACTCTTCCGTTTTTCTTCATTTCCACTACATTCTGTTCTCTCAGGGGAACACCGCCGCCACAGGAGATCACCACATTGGACCGTTCCTGCATTTCAATAAGCAGACTGGTTTCCAGATTCCGGAAATATTCCTCCCCCCTGGTTTCAAAAATATCTGAAATGCTCATGCCTTCTCTTTGGGCAATCATCTGATCCATTTCAATAATTTCCATATCGAAAAGGGTATGAAGATATTCCGAGATCGTAGATTTTCCTGATCCCATAAAGCCGATCAGCACAATATTGTAGGAAAATAATTTTCTGGCCTGTATTTTCTTGCTGCTTTTCAGGATTGCCTGAAAGACCGTCTCCACTTCCTGTTTGTGTCTATGACCTTCCATCTGTTTTTCCAGCCAGATGCGCTGCCGCTCTTCCTGTTCCGGCTGAAGCATAGGCATTTTATTTTCCTCTTTATAGGCCATCAGTTCTTCCACCACAGCGTTACGCTGGAGCAGTCCTTCCAGTATCTTCTCATTGCAGGCCATCAGTTCTTCTCTGTATTTTTCTAATTGGTTCATAATTTCTTCCTATCCATCTGTTTTTTTCTTTTCATTTCCCGCTCTTTCTCTTCTGATAAAGCCGGCCACATCACACAGAGCATGGTGACGAAACAGGCGGTGCCTCCAATGAAATTAGAGATCGGTTCCGCCAGGAAAACCCCGTTTACATCCAGACCTGCCACATGAGGCAGCAGCAGAGTAAGGGGGATGACGATCACTGCTTTTCTCAGCAGCGAAAAGAAAATGGCGTGTTTCGCTTTACCTAGTCCGGTAAACACGCTCTGTCCGGCAAACTGCAGGGACATAAAGCAAAATCCGAAGAAGTAGATCCGCATGGACGGCACGCCGATCTTCATCAGTTCTTCTCCCCCGTTGAACAAAGCAATAAACACCCCGGGGATCAGCAGGGTGATGATCCAGGCCAGCGTAGTATAGGCGATACCGATAGCCGCCATAACCTTGATTCCTGCCTTTACTCTTCGGTATTCTCCGGCGCCATAGTTAAATCCGATCACCGGCTGAGATCCCTGGGTAAGGCCGTTTACCGGAACACTCAGTACCTCCCGGACAGAATTTACAATAGTCATCACCGCCACATAGGCATCCCCACCAAAAGACTGAAGGGTGACATTGCAGACGATCTGCACACCGCAGTTGGTGGCCGCCATAATAAAGCCGGAAAGTCCAAGGGCCAGGATTTCCTTCACATACCCCAGATTTATTTTCATCCGGGAAAGCCGGATACGCAAAAGGGTGTGTTTTCCTGTAAGAAACTTTACCACCCATATAGCAGAAACCGCCTGGGAGATCACCGTAGCAATGGCAGCGCCCTTCACCCCCATGCCAAATCCGAAAATAAAAACCGGATCCAGCACAATATTGATGACAGCTCCTATCAGCACCGTAAACATACCGGTCCTGGCAAAGCCCTGACAGTTAATGAAACCATTCATACTGAGGCTGATCATAACAAAGACCGTTCCCAAAAGATAAATGCTGATATAATCATCTGCATAGCCAAAGGTTGCATCGCTGGCTCCCAGGGCGTAAAGAAGGGGCTCCTTAACCGCCATTCCCACCAGGATCAGGATTCCCCCTGTGATCAGGGTGATAGTAAAAGAAGTTCCCATGATCCCTTCTGCCCGTTCCTCATCTCCTTTTCCCCTGGCGATGGAACACAGAGGCGGCCCCCCGGTGCCCACCAGATTTGAAAAAGCCGTGATCGCCGTAATAACAGGAAAAGCAACCCCTACTCCTGTAAGGGCTGCCGAACTGGCTCCCGGTATTCTCCCGATATAAATCCTGTCTACGATGTTATATAACACATTTATAAACTGAGCTACAATAAGGGGAAGGGCAAGGCGAAGGATGATCCCCGCCACGCTTCCCTTAGAAAAATCATGCTCCTCTTCTCTGACCTGATGATGATTTTTAAAAAAATGCATGATTCCACTCCCTGT
>ERZ1090861.808-NODE-808-length-17776-cov-7.832572_pt1 | contig 17776 bp, 9 predicted proteins | sample MGYA00478482_ERZ1090861 | MGnify/ENA primary metagenome ERZ1090861 (study PRJEB33644, sample SAMEA5815744) | chicken gut metagenome | biome: Chicken; feature: Gastrointestinal Tract; material: Caecum | place: Ireland | collected 2019-01-01 | study: A study of the... | reverse complement strand
TGCCCGCGGAAGAGCTCCTGCGCGGCGTGTGGGAGGCGGGCCGGCCCCGGCAAAGCCGCGTCGAAACATGGCTGTACACCCCCGCCCCCGCGCTGCCCCTGTTTGCGGCTTGTTTCCTGCTCGTGTTTTTAATGGCGTTAGGGCCGGGGATGCCGGGCGTCTGGCTCAAAGAGGGGACGGAAACGCTGGTTTCCGACCTGTGCGGCGCGGGGCTGGCGCGCCTGCTCGAAGGGGCGGGCAGCCCGGTCGGCGCGGCGCTGGCGCGCGCGGTGTTCGGCGGCGCGGGCATGGTGCTCTCCTTTCTGCCGCAGCTGGCCATCCTGTACGCGGCGCTCTTTTTGCTCGAAGAGAGCGGCTGCATGTCGGCGCTGGCCTTCCTCACCGACGGACTGTTCGAAAAGATCGGCCTCACGGGCCGGGCGGTGTTTTCGCTGCTGATGGGCTTCGGCTGCACCGCGGCGGCCATCCTGACCACCCGCGGGCTGGAAAACGAAAAGCTGCAGCGGCGGGTCATCTGCATCCTGCCGTATCTCTCGTGCAGCGCCAAGCTGCCCGTATACCTGATGCTCGTCTCCGCCTTTTTCGGCGGCCGCTTTTTCGCCCTGGTCGGGCTGTACCTGGCGGGCGTGCTCATCGCGTGCGCCGCGGCTGCCCTGCTCAGGGGGCGGGGAGAGGAAGAATTCGTCCTGGAAATGGCGCGCCTGCAGTGCCCGTCCTGGCGTGCGGTGGGGCGGTCGCTGTTGCACGAGCTGTGCCGCTTCGCCGCCAAGGTCGCCACGGTCGTCGCGGCGGTACTCGTCGCGGTGTGGTTTTTGCTCTCCTTTTCCTTTTCGTTCGAATACGTGGGGGCGGAAAGCGGGCGCGGCATGCTCGCCGTGCTCTGCCGCGGCCTGAAATACCTGTTCTATCCCATGGGTATCGACCGGTGGGAGGTGGCGCTGGCGGCCCTGACGGGTCTGATCGCCAAAGAGAGCGTCGCCGGCACCCTCGCGCTGTTTTTCGGCTCCGACCTCACGGCCGCGATGAGCGCGCCCTCGGCGGCGGCGTTCCTGGCGTTTTTGCTGACCTGTTCGCCCTGCGTTTCCGCCATCGCCGCGACCGCGCGCGAGGCGGGCATCCGCCGCGCCCTCGCTTACGCCGCGTTTCAGACGGCGTCGGCGTTCCTTTTTTCGTACATCGTATACGCGCTTTTGAGCCGCGGCGCCGCGGCGGCCGTCCTGCTGGCGGCGCTGGCGCCCGCTGCGGCGGCGTGCATTCTCTTTTTCGGGTTCCGCCATGAAAAAAAGCATCGCAACAAAACAGCAGTCTCTGCGAGACTTCACCGACGAACACTACGCGCAGGGTTCGTTCGCCTTTTCGCGCCTTCTGCGCGCGGGGGAGATCCGCGTCAACGGCGCGCGGGTCCGCCGGAACGTCCGGCTCGCCCCGGGAGACGAAGTGGTCTGGTTCACGACCGCGAAGGAAGAGGCGCGCCCCTTTTACTCCGTCGTATACGAGGACGAAAACGTGCTCGTCGCCGACAAGTACGCGGGCGTCAACACCGAGGCCCTCGCCGAGGCGCTGAAAGAACGCGGCGCTCGGGCGGTGCACCGGCTGGACCGCAACACCTGCGGCCTGCTCGTCTTCGCCCGGACCGACGCGGCCGAGCGCGCCCTGCTCGAAGCCTTCCGTGCCCGCCGCGTGCGCAAAGAGTACGAGGCGCTCTGTTTTCACCCGTTTTCCGTGCCGGAAGCGGTCTGCACGGCGTACCTGAAAAAGGACAGCCGCGCCGCCCGCGTGAAGGTCTCGCCCGCGCCCGCCGCGGGGTATGAAAAGATCGTCACCGAATATGCGGCGGAAGAAACGCCGGGGGAGGTCGTGCGCGTCAGGATCGTCCTGCACAGCGGCAAAACGCACCAGATCCGCGCGCACATGGCCTTTCTGGGCCATCCCGTCGTCGGCGACGAAAAGTACGGCGACGAGGCGCTGAACCGGCAGTATGGCGTAAAGCGGCACATCCTGGTGGCGAAACGGCTTTCCTTTTCTCTCTCCGGCGCGTTGGCGTACCTGAACGGGAAAACGTTCGAAAGCGCTTTTTCGGTGCAGCTTCCCGCCCGGTAAAAAGCCGGAAAGCTCCGCCCGCCGCCGCGGGAAAGCGGTATGCACGCCCCGCCGGCGCGCCTGCGGGGCGCAGCAAAACGCCGCCTCTTTGTTCAACTTTTTCCCGGCGTTGCTCCGTACGGCGTTTCTCCCGTCTTCCCGAGCGGGGCGGCGCGGCCCGGGCGGCGGCGCGGCAAAAAAAATTCCGACGAATTTGAAAAAACGGGTAGACAACGCCGCGTTTGCATGGTATGCTAAAAAACGAGCGACGCACCCTGCCGATCGCGAAATGGCGGGCGGGTGAAGATCTTGCAGTATTTCAGAGGAGAACGAACGATGAAAAACAAAGACAAATTGTCAGAGCTGACCGCCGAACAGAAGATCAAACTCATTATGGGCGCGGATTTTTGGACGAATTACGACGCGGAAGGCGCCGTTTATCGGTTTGTCGTTTCGGACGGTCCTGTGGGGCTTCGGCAGCCGCTGGACAGGATGACGGCCGACCAGCGCGATTGCATCAAATCGGTCGCGTATCCTTCCTTCCAGATGCTGTCGCAGACGTGGGATCCCGCCCTGGCGCATGAAATGGGGAAGAGCCTTGGCAACGACTGCATCGAGCAGAAGGTCGACATTCTGTTGGCGCCGGGCGTCAACATCAAACGGCTGCCGACGAACGGCAGGAATTTCGAGTACCTCTCGGAAGACCCGCTGGTGGCGGGTTTGTTCGCCGAGGCGTATATCGAGGGGGTGCAGAGCAAGCACGTCGGCACGGCGCTGAAGCACTTTTGCTGCAACAACAGCGAAAAGTCGCGCCATTGGGCGAGCATGGAGGTGGACGAGCGCACCCTGCGCGAGATTTATCTGAAACCGTTTGAGATCGCCTGCCGCGCAAAGCCGTGGACGGTCATGTGTTCATACAATCTTGTGAACGGGGTGCGGATGAGCGAGCACGCAAAACTGTACGGCGTATTGCGGAACGAGTTCGGGTTCGACGGTCTGATCATGTCCGACTGGTGGGCGGTGAAAGACAGCGAGGCGAGCCTGAATGCGGGGCTGAATTGGGAAATGCCCTACGACGAAGCGCACCAAAAGGAGATGCTTGCAAAGGCGGACAGGCTCGATCGGGAGAAATTGGACGAAAGCGCCGGGCGCGTTCTGGCTTTGGCGGAAAAATGCGAAAAGGAGAGCAAACTCCGCAAGATCGACATGGACCTCGAGGCGCGCCGCGCCGTCGCGTTGAAGATCGAAGAAGAGGGCATCGTCTTGCTGAAAAACGACGGCGTCCTGCCGCTGCAGGGCGGAAAGGTGCTCGTCACGGGAGCGCCGGCGGCAAACTATTACTTCGGGGGCGGCTCTTCGAACGTGTATCCGGAACGGGAGTTCGAACCGCTGGCGACGGCGCTGCAGGGCGAAGGGGCCGAGGCGGAATACGCCGAATCGGTCTTTTGCGTGCACGGGCACCAGGCGAGCCTCGGGAACCTGAAAAACGCGGTTTTGCAGGCGGCGCAGAGCGACTGTACCGTCCTGTGCGTCGGAGAACCGAACACCTGCGAATTCGAAGATGCCGACAGGCAGCAGATCCGCCTGTCCAAAGAGGAAGAGCTCGCCATTCACGCCCTGGCGCGCGCGTCGGCGAAGCTGGTCGTGGTGGTCTATGCCGGCGCCGCCGTCGATATGAGCGATTGGATCGGCGAAGCGGATGCGGTCGTATGGGCGGGCTACGGCGGCGAATACGTCAACCGTGCGGTGGCAGAGGTCCTCACCGGCAAAGTGAATCCGAGCGGCCGGCTGACCGAAACGTTCCCGCTCTCCCTTTCCGACGTTCCTTCCGAAAACGCCTACCGCGATGAGGCGGTCATGCTGTACAGCGAGGGGCTGAACGTGGGGTACCGTTATTTCGATACCTTCCGCGTGCCCGTATTGTTCCCGTTCGGGTACGGGCTTTCGTATTCGGAATTTGAATACGGCGACCTTTCGATCGAGCGGAACGGCGCCCGCGTAACGGTGCGCTTTACGATCGAAAACGTGTCCGATACGGACGGCAAAGAAGTCGCCCAGGTGTACGTGCGGGAAATCACGAAAGAAGTCTACCGCCCGAACAAAGAGCTGAAGGCGTTCCGGAAGGTCTTTGTCCGGGCGCACGAAAAAGCGACCGTCGTCATGGAACTCGACGAGTCTGCGTTTGCGTACTACTCGGTGGCGAAAGACCGCTGGACGGTCAAGCCGGGCGTGTTTGAAATCATCATAGCCGCCAATGTGCAGGAAGAAAAATTATCCCGCAGAATTTGTTATGGCTGCAACGGCTGAAAAGCCGGCGCCGCTGCCCCGCGCCGGGCAGTGCTTGCTGTGCACCAGCTATATCGCCACCCACACCGAAGAAATGCTCGACGAAACCGTCAAAAGATCAAAGAGGTCCTGGCCCTTGTCGGCGAAGCGGGTTGAACGCCCGGAAACCGTCCGCCGCCCGGCACAGCGTTCCGGCAAGGCCCGCCGGCTGCCCGGTGCTTTCAAGCGGTCGTTTCCTGGCCGGCGCCTGCAAGGATACCGGCTTGGCGCTGCCAAAATCTTTCTGCCGTCGGCCCTTCGGAACGCGCTGTTTGCCGGCGCCATTTCCAAACCTTTGTCGAAAAGGCCGCGGGGCCCCGTTTTCCGGGGCCCTGCGGCTCTTTTTATGGAAAAAAATGGAAGGCGTCCCTCACAGGAGCGCGTCGCCGGTTCAGCTGCATGCCGCAGAACATCATTCCGCAACGTTAAAGGTCTTGTCGAGGTGTTCGCGCGTCGCCATGCGGCGGTAGTGTTTGGGCGTCATGCCCATGCGCTTTTTGAAGTGATTGATGAATTGTTCGGCCGAGCGGAAGCCGCATTTGAGGGCAATCTCGCGAATACGTATCTCCGACGAGCGCAGGTATTCTTTCGCATGGGCCAGGCGGATGCCGAGGTGGTATTGTTTCAGGCTGACGCCCGTCGATTCGGTGAACAGGTGGCGGAACCGTTCGTAAGAATAGCCGACGTTTTCCGCCAGAAAGCTGTAATTGATGTTGGAGCGCCAGTTCGCCATGATGTATTTTTTTGTGTTGGCGATGATGATGCTGGAAAGTTTGTTGTTCTCGCTCTGCTTGAGTTCGAGCAGATGCGCAGCGACATAACTGATCTTGTAAAGCAGATCCTCGGCGGCCTTTTCGCCAGGTTTCCAATGTGCGGTGCGCGAAGCGCCGTACAACTCTCCCAGCAGGGGGATCAGGCGGCCGATGGCGCCGTCATACTTGCTCCCGGCAAGCACGACGGGTTCTTCCACCGCAAAATAGTCGGTATGCAGCACGCATGCCAGTACCTGGGTGGTGCGGTCGGTATGTTCGTAATGCTGCCGTTCGCGCGGAATGATGCAGACCGAACGGTCGGTATAGCGCAGTTCTTCGTTTCCCACGCTGACCGTGCCGCAGCCGCTCACATACAGGATGATCTCGTAGCCGGTATGTGCGTGCGGCAGTACGTTGTCTCCCGCGCGGTGGGTGTAGCTCACCGATTCTTCAAAAAATACCATTTGTCCCACGCGCCTTCGCGGCGCCCCCCTTTGCCCCGAGTATAACCGGGCGGCGCGGTTCTGTCAATGGGTTTTACCGAAATCAATGGTTTTTTCCAAAATTTATAGCCATTTTCAACAGTTATTTTTGAAAAATCAGCCACATATCACAATTTTTTTGTTGTACAATGGAATTGAAAAGGAGGAATGCAAATGATGAAGAGGATGACGGCACTGATCCTGGCCATGGCGCTGACGGCCGCCTGCACGGTCGCCTGCGGCAGGGGAGCAAAATATGCGCTCCCTGCAGACTTTCAGCCGCGAGCCGAGATCGCCGACGGCACGCCCGCCTACGAAGGGCGGGCAGAAGCGAGCGGGCTGCATGCAGACGGCTATCTCGTATCGGGCGGTGTGCCGATGCTGATGTTGGGAGGCCAACTGCGCACCGACTTTTTTATGCACCTTGAGGGGCGGACCATCGACGAACTGGGCGACTATTTCCGGCTGGCTCGCAGCCTGAATATCACGATGGTACAGGTGCCGATCTGCTGGGCCGACATTGAGCCGGCCAAAGACAATTATACGGCCGAGTACGTCGAAAAATACATCGAATATGCCGAAGAGTACGAGATGAAACTCGAACTGCTCTGGTTCGGCAGCTATATGTGCGGCGTAACGGTGGAAGGGTATGTTCCTTCGTACATCGCAGACGACACAGATACCTATCCCGCGCTGCGCGATCACATGTACGACGGATGGATCGGCCGGACCTATCTGCTCGAACCGGGCACGGACGCGCTTCTCGAACGCGAGACGGCGGCGATGCGGTTCATGATGCAGAAGATTTACGAATATGACCGCATGCACGGCGGGAAGCACACCGTCGTCGGGGTGCAGATCGAAAACGAGCCGGATATGCTCGTCGATCCGCATGCCGTGGAATACGCCGACGACCCGGACGACGTGGCCGTCGCGCTGGTAAAGCACCTCGACATGCTGGGCCGTGCGGTGACGCAGAGCGATTACCGCTGTTACACGCGCGTCAACCTTACCGACCGTCGCTATCTCTCGTATTTCACCGAACATCTCGTCCCGACGGAGGGGATCGACTTCGTGGGGTTGGATCCGTACAACAACCAAATCGGGACCATCCGTTCGCAGCTCAACGCGCTGAAAGTACCGGCAGGGAACTTTGCGCACATTGCCGAAAACGGAGGCGAGTACACCAACAACGACCAGCTTGAACTGCTGGCGATCACGATGGGGTGCGGCTACGAAGTGTTCGAGGTCGTCACGACTTCCGATCCCCAGCTCGTCGACTGGGAACTGCGCGGGGTGTTCAACACCGACTTTACCAAAAAGGCGCACACCGACCGGCTCATTGATGCGAACCGAATCTACCGCAACGGGTTTCTCGATCTCGTCCTGGCAGGGGAGGGCAACGTGCTCGGCTTCAATCTGACGGTCAACGGCGGAGCAACGATCTCCGACGAGACGCTGACTGCCGGCGGCGTGAGTATCCGGCACGAAACGCAGGAGCGCGGCATCGCCTATGCGGCCGTGCGCGACAACAGGGTCGTCACCGTCGCCTCTACCAAAGCGGATGTATTCACGATCGGTGCAAACGTGGTATACGCCGAAAAGGGCTATTATTCGCTGGACGGAGTCTGGCATACCGAAGAGGTCGTCGATGTGCGCGACGGCCGCCTCGAGGCGGAAGCGGCGGCCGTGTACCGCCTGCTGACGGAGTGAGGGTACCTATGACGGAACACATCGAGATCCGCGAACAGGAGGAAGGCGTGCAGGCGCGTGAAAATCTTTCGCAAAAGCGCCGGCGCAGAAAGATGCGCAAAAACGACTGGGAACTGCAGACGATGGTCTGGCTGGGCGTGCTGTTCGTCGCCGTGTTCTGCTACGCCCCCTTGTTCGGCATTATCCTCGCCTTCAAGGACGGCAACAACGTCCTCAACATCATGAACGCCATCCTTTACGGCGACTGGGTCGGGTGGGAAAACTTCCGTTCCTTTTTGGCCGACGGCGAGTTCATCGACGTGATGCTCAACACGCTCGGGCTCAACGGCTTGATGATGCTGATCAATTTTCCGGCGCCCGTGCTGTTCGCGCTGCTGCTCAACGAGCTCAAGCCCGTGCGCTTCAAGCGCACCGCGCAGACGATCAGCTATCTGCCGCACTTCCTCAGTTGGGTGGTGTTCGGAGGGATCATTTCCGCCCTCGTCAACACCGATACGGGCGTCCTCAACGCGCTGTTGGTGCAGAGCGGTCTCGTTTCGGCGCCCGTCGATATCATCGGCGACCCGAAGTATTTCTGGGGCCTGATCATCGTCACGTCGCTGATCAAGGGCATCGGCTGGGGCTCGATCATCTACCTTGCGGCGATCAGCGGCGTTTCCAAAGATCTGTACGAGGCGGCGGAGATCGACGGTGCGAACCGCCTGCAACGCGTCCTGCACGTGACGCTCCCGGGCATTGCACCTTCGGTGGTGACCTTTTTCCTGCTCTCGGTCAGCGGGATCCTCAACAGCACCGTCGAGCACATCCTTGTATTCCAGACGCAGACCAACCTTTCGCGCAGCCAGGTGATCGACACGATGGTGCTGCAATACGGCCTCAATCACGGCATGTATTCGTACGCCACCGCCATCGGCCTGTTCAAATCGGTCATCGCCTGCGGCCTGCTCGTCATGAGCAACCTGCTCTGCAAAAAACTGACGGGGAAGGGGGTGTACTGAAATGGCAAAACACAGTGCGCTCCGCCGCTATACGTGGTTCGACTGGGTCAACATCGTCTTCATGGTGCTGTTCTGTTTCATTACGCTGTTTCCCATCTGGTACGTGTTCGTCGGTTCGTTCAACGAGGGGCTGGATTATACGATGGGCGGCGTCTGGTTCTGGCCGCGCGTGTGGACGCTCGACAACTATCTGGTCGTGGTGACCGACCCCGCCATCTGGAAAGGATACCTCGTGACCATCGGCCGCACCGTACTCGGAACGGTGAGCAGCCTCGTGTTTACATCCGTCGTCGCCTATGCCGTGAGCCGCCGCAACCTCAGGGGCCGTACGGTTTACTATTGGATATTCATGATCACCATGTTCTTCGGCGGCGGCATCATCCCGTATTTCATCCTGCTCAAGGTGATCGGGCTGCTGAACAATTTTTTGGTCTACGTGATCCCGTCGCTGTTCTCGGCGTACAACATGATTGTCATCTCCATCTTCTTTGCACAGCTGCCGGACAGCCTGTGCGAGGCGGCGCGCATCGACGGCGCGGGCGAATACCGTATCCTGTTCACCATCGTCATGCCGCTGTCCAAACCCATCCTCTCGACCGTGGCGCTGTGGGCGATCGTCGGGCACTGGAACAGCTATCTCGACAGCATGTATTACGTCAACGATCCCGATCTGTATTCGCTGCAATACGTGCTGATGCGCATCATCAACAAATCGAGCGTGCCGACCAACCCGGGCGTAACGCTTCCGCCCTCGCTGTACGAGACCATCACCGCCAAAACGGTCTCGTTCGCGGCCATCGTCGTCAGCACCATTCCCGTGCTCGTGTGCTATCCGTTTTTGCAGAAATACTTTGCCGGCGGATTCATGATCGGCGCGGTCAAAGAATAACCGAACAGTGCTGCGATCCGCCAAAGCCGGCCTTCCGGCGCGGCGTTCCCCGCAGATAAAACCAAAAGATAAGGAGGCATTATGAAAAGAGCAGCGGCACTTCTGATCGCATGTATGCTGGGGTTGGCGGCGCTTTGCGGCTGCACCCCGCGGGGGAGCACGTTGGTGTACCCCGATTACCCGAATACGCCCGCCGATAACGACAGTTGGACGTACATCGACGAAGAATTCACCATCGACTGGTATGTCGACTATTCGTGGTTCACCTACCAGAGCACCGCGGCCGATATCATCGGTCAGCGCGTCAAAGAACTGACGGGCGTGACCATCAACTTCACGTCTCCCGTGCAGAACGATTCGACCAACCTGAACCTGATGATCAGCGGAGACACGCTGCCGGACGTCATCTCGGTACGCGCCTACCAGCAGCGCCCGGCGCAGCTGGCGCTGGAAGGGTACGTGTATCCTGTCGACGAACTGGCACGGCGCTGGGCGCCGACACTGCTGGACCGCATCGAGCCGGACATCGCCGACTACTATTCGATCGGCGACCATCTGTACGGCCTGCCCAACTGCGCCTATTCGGAGAAGTATGTGGACAAGGCCGACAAATGGGAACCGAACGGTGCGATGCTCGTGCGCAAAGACTGGTACGAGTGGTACACGTCTCAGCCCGACGCGATGGATATCACCACCAAAGCGGGCCTCAAAGACGCCATGACGCGCGTGCGGGCACAGTTCCAGACGCCGTCGCAGCGGGTCGTGCCCATGCTGTTGGACGAATTTACGGGCGAAGGGAACCAGTCAATCACCTGGCTGAGTCAGTATTTTGCGGCGCCGTTTGAAGATGAAAACGGAAATTACGTCGATTCGCGGTTCACCGATCAGTATTTTGAGGCGCTGACTTATCTGAGCGAACTGTACGGCGCGGGGCTCCTTTCGGGTCTCTCCAACGACAGCGACGCGATCGGGCAGATCATCTCGCGCGGCGAAGCGTTCGTCACGCTCGTCACCCCGCAGAACTATACGACCAACTTCACGGCGGCTTACCGCGGTTCCCACAACGTAGAATACATCCCGCTCATCGTCCGCAACGACGCGGGCGACGACCCGATCCTGCAGGACATGACGGGCCGCGGCTGGCTGCTGAGCATGATCACCAAAAACTGTGAGCGCCCCGACCTCGTAATCAAGGTGTTTGACTTTTTGTATTCGGAAGAAGGGCAGCGCCTGACCAATTTCGGCATCGAAAACGACACCTGGCGCTGGGCGGACGAGAGCCATACCTCCATCGAGTGGACGGACAAGTACATCTCGCAAAAGCTCGGCGGCGGGCTTGAAAATTACGGGCTGGAACAGCTCAACGTGCTGTACAACCCCGCGTACATCGTGCCGCTGATGCCCGTCAACGCGCTGCAAGACTACGAATTATACATCAAAAATCTCAAACGCCCGCTCTCGGCGTTTTCCTACCGCTATACGATGTCCTGGCCCAAGCTGGACAAGACGACCGACGAGTACACCTCGGTCGTCAATGCCGAGGCCAACTGCCTGGCGGTGTGGAGCGAATACCTGCCCGATATGGTCAGCGGCGATACCCGCACCCAGTACGACACGGCCGTGGCGCAGATGAAGCGGCGCGGGCTGGACGACGTGCTCGCCTACTACGCGCAGGCCTATGCCGCGGGCAAAGAGGAGGCGGGCATCGGGCGGGCCTGGATCCCCGCGGCGGAGGGGTACACGTCGCCCACGCTGCGCAATGCGGACGGGAGTTATTCGGATACGCCCGTGGGGGCCAACGGCGATCCGTATTACCTGCTCGGCTGATCGCCGCGGCGGGATAAACACAAAACGATAAGGAGGAAAACATGATGCGAACAAAGGCAAAACTCTGGCTGTGCGCCCTGCTGGCGGCGGCCATGGCATGCAGCTTGGCGCTGGCGGCGCTGCTCTGGCCGTCGGCCGCGGCCGAGGCCGCCGCCATGATCGGCGGCGTCCGCGTCAAGGGGAACGGCAACGGCACGCAGACGCCGAATGCGTCCCTTATCTACAACCTGCCCGAAAGCCATTCGCTGGCGGGGGCGGAGAGCATCGTCTTCGAGATAGAATTCAAAGACGATGACGATGCGGTCGTGCCCTTCGTGGTGGATTCCGCGGGCAATTATTACGAGTTCATGGGAACGGGCGGCGTCACCGGCTCGTACAGGCGCGCCAAAACGTACAGCATGCTCGAAGGCACGGCGCCCACTTCTGTGGGCGGCTGGGGAGAAATCGCCGCGAAGGATTTGTCGGGCGTGTTCTGCCTGTCCGTCCCGCTTTCGTCCTTCTATATGCGCGCTTCGCTGAACAACATCGGCAGCGGCAGCTTGGAGACGGCCGCGGCAAAAGGCGCCGCGTTGACCGCGGATGCCACCCTGGTCGCCGCGGGCGTGCGCGTGCCTGACAACGATACGTCCCACGCCGATTTTGTCCTCGGGCGCATCTGGGCGCAAGGGGAAGAGGACGTGCTGATCTGCGACCCCGCCGCACTGACGCCTTCGCAGACCGCGAACTACGGCTACAATAATTCGCCCGGCATCTGGTGGGTGGCGTATGTGGGGAGTTTTGGTTCGTTCGATACGGACGGGACTTGCACGGGGCGGGGCTGGTTCACCGATTTTGTCTCCCTCGAAGGCGGCCTGCCCGCCGACTATACGGCGGTGAGCGCGCCGCGCGAGGAGAGCGGCTATTTCGACGGCCTGAACTACCGCATGACGAAGACCGAGGCCGAGGCGACATACCAGTCTATCGTGCTGCCCGCCTACGCGGGCACGATGAAGGACGCCGTGCTCGCCTTCCCGTTCTACGACCGCGGCGGCACGGGCATGACGTGGGAACTGCGCCTGAGCGACGCGGAGAACAAAGAATACGGCACTTCGGGCGCGCAGCTCTATTACGTGACGACCGAGTACGCCCTGCAAAGCACGGCCAAGAGCAATTGGAGCATCGTGCCGCCCGCGGGCTTTTGCGGGTACATCCTCGTGGATCTTTCCAAAGTGACCGACTCCGGTTTTTCGGCATTGACAGAGGAGACGGCGCAGGGGCTGCACCTCCGCCTGGGCATGCACGGGACTTGGAACGGCGATACCCTCATCAATTACGACATCGGCGAAGTGAAAGCCTACCACAAGCCCGTCACGGCCGAAACCGATTTCGAGGCGTGGCTGGCAGACGGGGGCGAAACGGTGTTCGATTTTGCCGACGATACCGCGGCCGACGGGCTGCGCGAGGGGATGACGATGAGCTGGATCAGCAAATACAACACCGTTTTGCGCCGCGTGCGGCACACGTACGATTACAAATCGGAGACCGAGCCGCGCTACGGGCGGCTGGACGGCGTGAACCTGGCGCTCACGGACGCGGCGGACGATACCTATATGTATCTCGAAGCGCGCGGCCGCTCCGCCGACCTGTCCGCGGCCGATCATTTCGCGGTGCGCGTGGCCGACCACGCGAACAACGCCGGCAACTTTGAGTTTTACTTCTACGACGCGGACAAGACGTTCGCCACCCGCTCGGGGCTGTTGCAGGACCGCGATGCGTACCTGTTCGACAGCAGCGGCGCCTTCGTGCAGAGCATCCGCGCCTACAATGCGTGGAGCTGGATCACGCTGCCCGCCCGCTTCGACGGCTGGCTCGTCGTCCCGACGGACAGCATCGATTGGCAGTTCGACCGCGCCGATGCCGCCTATGCCGTGTTCATCACCAACGGGCGCGAGGGCATCCGCGCGGGCACGGGCACGGACGATGACCCCGCGTCCGAAGGGCTGAGCTTCGATTTCGGGCAGATGGTGGCCTTTGCGGGCGGGTTCAACGAGGATAAGAGCAACTTCTCCGCCCTGCTCGGCGGCGGCACGGTGTATGCCGAATTGCTCGCTTCCGACCGCCGCAGCATATCGGCGCAGGTGAGCGGAACGGGCCTTACGGAAGGCGTCGTCACCCCCGTCGTCGGCTACGATATGCCGTACAGCTACATGGACGTCGAAGGCATCGTCTTGGAAGCGGACGGGCAGGGCGGCAGCGCTGCCGCGGCCGTCCCCGCGGGCAAGCGCCCCGCATTGTACGTGTACAACGAGGCGTTCGCGCCCCTGTCGGTGACGTTTTCGTATGTGCAGGACGGCGCCGTGCAGCCCGTGGAAGGGGCCACGCTCGTCTCCGCGCTCGACGACGTAAGCGAAGTTTCTGCCACGGAGGGCGCCATACAGCTGCCCGACAGCTACGAAGGCTGGGTCGTTCTGCCCGCGGGCGAGGGCTCGTTGCAGATCGAGCTCGCCGCAGGCGCCCGCCTCGGCCTGCGCTGGCTGTTTGCGCTGAACGAGGGCGTCTCCTTTGCCGACGCGGGCGAGGTGTTCGCCAAGTCCGTCGTGGTGCTGCGCACGGTCACGGCCACGGATGAAGAGATCGCCGAGGCTTTGACCCTTTCGGGCATGACCGTACAGCGCGCCGTCAATTCCTATTACATGACCGACGACGCGCCCACCACCATCGACGACGAGGCCGCGCCCGCCGTGCTCACGCTGCCGCAGGAGAGCGGCAACGGGATCTACGCCATCAAAAACGGCATGCCCGCCTTCAAGAGCGAGCAGATGTACGAGGGCACGCCCACCTTCGATTACGCCGCCATGCCGCAGCTGTTGAAGGGCGGCATGAAGTACATCCTCTTTGAAGAGGGTGCAACGGTCACGGCCACGGCGGCCGAGGGCGGCGCCGTGTATGTGTTCGCCGGGAAAGACTTCGCGGCGGACGGGTTTGTCAAGTTCATGGCCATCGATTCCTTTATCGACGGCATCGACGGGCGCATTTACGGCTACCGCCGCACACTCGAAGCGGGCGATCCGATCGAGGTGCAGGGCGCATACCTAATCGCCGCCGACGGGCAGGTCAGCGAGCCGCTCGCCTCGTCCGTGCCCGCCGAGGTACTGTTCGGCGAGGATTTCCCCGCAGAATATTTGTATGAAAACAGCTCGTTCTGGTCCATCCCCGGGCTCGAAAACGTGGGCGGGCGCCTGTATATGGCCATGCTCACGGGCGGTACGACGGAGCCCGTCATCGACAACGTGGCCGTCCTGTACACCAGCGAGGACGGCGGCGGAACGTGGCAGCCCTATGCCGCGATCGACCACCCGTACGAGACGGCCGCGCGCGTGCTCGACCCGCAGGTGTGGTATGTGGACGGCAAGCTCTGGGTGTTCTGGGGCCAGGCTGACGCCTCCTTCGGCGGGATCATGACGTGGGCCATGTACAGCGAAAACGCCGGCGCCGAAAATTTGGAAGACGTCGCGTGGAGCGAGCCGATCCGCCTGTTCGGCGGGCTGATGAACAGCAAGCCGATCAAGCTGTCCGACGGCAGCTACCTGTACAACGCCAATTTCCCCGAAAATGAGCCGGGCACCGTTCACGTCTACAAATCGACGGACGGCGGCATGACCGCGCCCGAGATCGGCCTGGCGTATTCTTCGCAGGGCACGGGCGTGACCTTTACCGAGGCCAAGATCGTCGAACTGAACAACGGCGCGCTCTGGATGGTGCGCCGCCTGGAAAGCACCTCTTCGGCCGAGGAGAACTTCTCCTTGGACGGCGGCGTGAACTGGACGAGCGCCACTTTGAACGAGGCGTTGCAGACGGGTTCTTCGCGCTTTGTGCTGACGCGCCTGCCGAGCGGCAACCTGCTGTACGTGGGCAACTTCGGCGCGTCGCGCAGCAAGCTGACGGCGCTTTTGAGCGAGGACGAAGGGAAGACCTGGCCGTATTCTCTGGAACTGGACGCGCGCGAATGGACGTCGTACCCCGATTTCACCTATACCGAGGACGGCGACATTATGGTAGCTTACGACAAGGGCCGCACGTCGCACTTGGAGATCCGCTACGCGGTCTTCAACGAGAGCGACATCAAGGCGGGTGCGTTCACGAGTGAAAACGCCGTGAAGATGGCCATCGCCTTCAAGAGCGACCGATACAAGGAGATCGCGTCCGTCGCGGGCGCGGATGGGTGGAAAACGCAGTTCCCCGCGGGCACGACCCGCGCGCAGGTCCTGGCGCAGTTCCCCGAAAGCCTCACCGTCACCGACAACCTCGGCGCCGAAAGCACCCTTACGGGCGTTTGGACGATGGGCCGCGTGGATGCAAACGGGGACGCCGTCGTCACCTTCACCCCCGATGGCGGGCTGCCTTCTTCCTTGGAGGACAGCTACGGCCTCTTGCGGGTCGTGGTGAACATCGCGCCGCGCGTGGTACAGGGGATCGAGGTGACGGCTCCGACCAAAACGGAGTACGCCGTCGGCGAGCGGCTCAACACGGCAGGCGCGCAGGTCAAAGTCACCTACAACGACGGCACCACGGGCACCGTGCCCATCGGCGAATGCGAGATCGCGGGCTTCGATTCTTCCACGGCGGGAGAAAAGACGGTCACGGTCACCTACGGCGGCCACAGCGCGAGCTTTACCGTCACCGTCAAGGCGGCGGGCGGCTCTTCCGAAGGCCCCGCGCCCGACGGCTCGGGGACGGAAACCCCCGCGCCCGACGGCCCGGGAACGGGCAGCGACCCCGCGCCCGACGAGGGCTGCGGCGGATGCGGCGGCACGGCCGCGGGCGTTTCGCTCGGCCTGGGCGCGCTCTTTGCGGGTGCGGCGTTGGTCGTGCTCTGCAAAAAGCGGCGCGCCTGAGTGCAGCGCCCCGCGCCGCCTTCGCGGCGGCGCGGGGCGAAAAGGAGAGAACGTATGCAAAAAATCAGGTACCGTTTGGCGGCATTGGCAGCGGCGCTGCTTCTGGCCGCGGCATTGGGAGGAGCTATGGCAGGGTACAGGGCGTCTGCGGCGGAGGCCGATTGGCTGACGCCCGCAGATCTTTGGATCGTCGATGCGGCCGAGGAGGAGCCAAACTCCATGTATCTGCCCGAAAACAGGCAATTCCTCTGCTCGGGAGGCATCGAGGTGACGGGGAACAGGATCTGGTCTTCCACCTTTTCGGGCGGGTCGACGGAGCCGCACTTGCTCAACCACGGCGTCGTCGTGTACAGCGATGACGGCGGCAAAACGTGGAACGACCCCTTCATCGTCATCGACAACCTGACCCATCCGGATACCGTCCGCGTCTACGAGGTCACGGTCTGGGAGGATCCGGGCGGGCGGCTTTGGATCTTTTATTGCCAGACGGGTGACCCCTGGGGTTCGGGGGCCGTCTCCTCGGCGGCGTTTGCCTTTGTCATCGAAAATCCGCAGGCGGCGCCCGCGGAGATGAAGATCGAAGACATGGGCATGCTGTACGGCGGCATGAGCCTGAACAAACCGACGGTCATCGAACTTGCCGACGGAAAGACGCAGTGGCTGCGCTCCGCGCACATGAACTGGACGACGGTGACGGACGTGTTTGCCTCGGACGACGAGGGCGAGACCTGGTATAAAAAGGGCACGGCCGAAGGCACCGCCTGCGGCGCGCACGAAACATCCGTCGTGCAGCTTTCGGACGGCGCGCTGATGATGACCAAGCGCATCGACGAAGGCGTCGGCGGCGGCCTGGAAATTTCGTACAGCGCCGATTACGGCGCCACTTGGAGCCGCTACGAGGACGAGCTTGGCGCCCCGTTCGTCAACCCGGGCGCCCGCACGTACATGTTCAAATTGCAGTCGGGTTCGCTGCTGCTCATCAACAACTTTCACCCGTCGCAGCGCACAAACCTTACGGCTTTCCTCTCGACGGACGACGGGATGACCTTCCCGTATTCGCTGGTCCTGGACGACCGCGCCGACGTGAGCTATCCCGACGCCACGCAGGCAGACGACGGCACCATCTATGTGTGTTGGGACAAGGGGAGGACGACGTACGCCGAAACGCGGCTCTCTTCCTTTACCGAAGAGGACGTCATGCGCGGTTCATTCGGCGCGGACGGCCTCTACAAAGTCCCCGTTATCAAAGGGCCCGCGTATGCAGACGTGGCCGCATGGACGGGTGAGAGCGAGCCCGTCGTCCGCGTCGGCCTCGGCACAGATCTCGCGGCGGCCGCCGCGGGGCTTCCCACGCAGCTGAACGTGACCGATTCGGCGGGCGGCAGCCATACCGTGCGCGGCAGCTGGTCTTGCGGCGGGTACGACGGGGACACGCCGGGAACGTATACCTTTGTGTTTACTCCCGAAGCGGGCGCCCTGCCCGCCAACGTGGAGGACGTGCGCGGCGTTTTGCGCGTCGACGTGACGGTGGCGGAAACCGCAGCCCCCGCGCCCGACGGCTCGGGGACGGAAGATCCCGCGCCCGACGGCTCGGGGACGGGCAGCGACCCCGCGCCCGATGAGGGCTGCGGCGGATGCGGCGGCACGGCCGCGGGCGTTTCGCTCGGCTTGGGCGCGCTCTTTGCGGGTACGGCCTGCGCCGCGCTGTGCAAAAAACGGAAAAACTGAACGAAGTGCCGCCCCCGCGGGGCCGGCCGGCCAAACTTGGGTCCCTCACAAAAGGCGCGATGACGTTTTTCGGCGGCGCCCGGGGGCGTTGGGTTCCGGGTCGGGTGTG
>ERZ1090861.800-NODE-800-length-17881-cov-20.612869_pt1 | contig 17881 bp, 24 predicted proteins | sample MGYA00478482_ERZ1090861 | MGnify/ENA primary metagenome ERZ1090861 (study PRJEB33644, sample SAMEA5815744) | chicken gut metagenome | biome: Chicken; feature: Gastrointestinal Tract; material: Caecum | place: Ireland | collected 2019-01-01 | study: A study of the... | reverse complement strand
AAAAATTTAAGCGATATAATAATAAACTTAATGAATGAATAAAAGGAGCATATATTGGCAAATCAAACTTTACAAAACCTAAAAAAGATACATGAACTTCAAAAAGAAGGTGAAATTTCTAAAATCTTAAAAGAGATAAGAAGTTCAAAGGTAACAGTAGATAATTTTGGCAGTCAAATAACAACTAAGAAAAAACAACTTGAAGCTGAAATTACAAAAAATGCAGCAACAGTTGAATCAAAGACTGCAGAGTCTGAAGAAGCAAAGAGCGTCGAGGTTGAGAATAAAACATCTGAACCTGCTTCTATCGTTGAAAAACCAGCCGAAAAGGTGAATTATAAGAAATTTGATGCTGAGAATAAAAGAACTGAAAGACCAAACTCTCAAGCAAGGTTTAATAACAAAGGCAACTTTGACAATAATAAATTTAATAATAGAAACAGTAATTTTAGCAAAGACAAAAACAATAATAAACCTTTTAATTTTAATAGAGACAACAAGAATAAGAAGTTTGGAAATAACAATTTTGTATCTTCAAAAGCCAATAATTATCGCTCATTTGTTTCTAATGATGCTCCTGAAATTGATCTTAAATCTGAAAGAAATTATGCAAATAAAACAAAATATGCTCAAAAATATGCCAATAATGAAGAAAGAAGAAATAATCAGACAAAGCGAAGAGAAGAACAACGCAAGAATAATGTATTTATTGAAGATGAAAATGGTATCGAAGAAGTATCTTATGGTTCAAGGAAAACTATAAAGAAAAAGAAAGAAGTTCAAGAAAAAACAAATCAAGTTACTATTAAGCATGCTGTTCTTACTGCAAAGGAGATTACTGTTAAAGATTTCAGTGAAAAGATTGGTAAGCCAGTAACCGAAATAGTTAAAAAGCTTATGCTGCTAGGTATTATGGCAACTATAAATTCCAACATTGACTATGAAGTAGCAGAGCTTGTTGCAAGTGATTTTGGTATAACGCTAGAACTTAAACTTGATAAATCATATGAAGAAAAACTTATTGAATCTGCGTCTAGTCAAGATGACGAGAAAGATTTAGTAAAACGTCCTCCAATAGTGGCTGTTATGGGACATGTTGATCATGGTAAAACATCACTTCTTGACGCATTTAGAAAAACAAATGTTGTAGCAGGAGAGGCAGGTGGAATTACACAAAGCATAGGTGCATATCAAATATCATTTAATGGTGAAAAAATAACCTTCATTGATACACCTGGTCACGCTGCGTTTACTCAAATGCGTGCAAGGGGAGCTAAAGCAACAGATATCGCTATCTTAGTTGTTGCTGCTGATGATGGCGTTATGCCACAAACAATAGAAGCTATAAACCATATCAAAGCAGCTAACGTTCCAATTATTGTGGCTATGAATAAGATGGATAAGCCTGAAGCTAACCCAGATAGAATTAAGCAACAACTTGCAGAAAATGGTGTGCTTCCTGAAGAATGGGGTGGTGACGCTATATGTGTTCCAATCTCAGCAAAAACAGGTATGGGTCTTGATGACTTAAAACAAACGATTCTTCTTGTAAGTGAGATGCTTGACCTTAAAGCTAATCCAAACAAAATGGCTACAGCCGTTGTTATTGAAGCAGAACTTGATAAAAACAGAGGACCAGTTGCATCTATTATTGTTCAAAACGGAACATTACATGTTGGCGATTCAATTATGTCTGGTATAACATACGGCAAAGTTAGGGCAATGTTTAACGATAAAGGTAAATCTGTTAAGGAAGCAGGACCATCAACACCTGTAGAAATACTTGGTTTCAATGATGTTCCATCATCAGGAGATGAAGTTTATGCCGTTGAAGAAACTTTGTCTAAACAAGTAATTCAAGAACGTATTGATAAGATTAAGAAAGAGCGTGCATCCCACTCATCAGGAGTCACTCTTGACAACTTTATGAACAGAGTTCATGAAGGTAACCTTAAAAATCTTAATATTATAATCAAGGCAGATACTATGGGCTCAGTTGAAGCTTTAAAATCAGCCTTACTTGCAATTAGAAATGAAGAGGCTAAAGTTAATATCATTCATAGTGGTGCTGGTGCTGTAACAGAAAGTGACGTAGTGCTTGCACAAACTACTGACTCAATTATCATATGCTTCAATCAAAAACCTGTGGCAAAAGCCAAAGCTCTTGCTGAATCGTCGAAAGTTCAAATCAAAGAGTATAAGATTATTTATGAAGTTGTTGATGATATCACTGCTGCTATAAATGGCATGCTTAGTGTTAAATATGAAGAAAAATACATTGGTAGTGCTGAAATTAGAATGGTCTTCAAACTTTCAACCGCAGGAAAAGTTGCTGGCAGTTATATTAAAGATGGCAAGGCGACTAGAAATGCAATCGCGGTGGTAAAACGCGGAGATGAAGAGATTGGAAAGACCACAGTTGAATCATTGAAGATTGTCAAGGATGAAAAGGCTGAAGTTAATAAAGGCTTTGAATGTGGTATTAAGCTTAGAGACAATATCGAATACAAAGAAGGTGACACAATCGATTTTTACGTAAAAGAAATTGTTAAGAGATAACAAAATTATTTTGCAAAAACAAAAAAAATAGGTATAATTAAGAGAGAGTAACATCTCTCTTAAATTTTTTATAAGGAGCATAATATGTCAATCAGATTTGATAGAGCTAATAGCCAATTACAAAAAGCTTTAAGTAGCATTATCCAATATAAATTAAATGACCCTAGATTAAGCCCAATGATTTATGTAAGCGAAGTTAATGTAACGCCAGATTTTAAATATTGTAAAGTAAAGATTTCTTATGATAGCGATGATCAAAAAGAGCTCGACGAAACTATAAAAATTCTTCAAAAATCAGAAGGCTTTATAAAAAATGAGCTTGCTCATTCGCTTAAAATGCCATCAATGCCAAAACTTATTTTTGAATTAGACAAAGGAACAAAAGCTGAACTGAGAATCAATGAAATATTAAATTCACTCAATATTCCAAAAGATGACGATGGGGACAATAATGAATGATAGTTTTAAGAAAATTGCAAAAGCAATAAAAAAATCTGCTAATATAGCACTGGTAACTCATATAGGACCTGATTTTGACGCTTTAGGCTCGTCATTATCTTTGTATTATGGTCTAAAGCAATTAGGAAAAAAGGTCAGCATATTCATTAACGATGAATTAAGTGAAAATCAAAAACTTTTAATTGATAAAAATGTAATTGAAAAAGAATGTGATTGCACATTATTTGATTTGTTTATTTCAACTGACACACCTTCAAGAAAAAGACTAGGAGTCTACTGTGATTGTTTTGCAAATGCTAAAACTTCTATAGTTCTCGACCATCACAAAAATGACGATTTAAAGGGAACATATAACTTTGTTGATACAAATTCAAGCTCTTGCAGCGAAATCAGTTTTAAGCTTTTAAGGGCTTTAAAGGTCAATATAACAAAAGAAATTGCTTCTCTTTTATATATGGGGCTAAGTGCTGACACAAACTCTTTTGTTAATAGCAATACAAATGAGGATTCACTTCTTACGGCTTATAAACTCGTAAAGCTAGGGGCAAACACATCTCATATAAATGAAATTCAATACAGAACGCAGACTTTAAAAGAAATAGAGTTGAAAAAATATCTCTACAATAGTTACAAAATGGAAAATGATGTAGCATATTGTTTAGTGAGTTATAGTGACTTGAAAAACCTTAAAGCACGTAAAGCAGATTGTGATTTTTATAGTAGCGAGCTTATTTCATTGCAAGGAGCAAACATAGCTTTCAGTGTTATTGAATCTTCAAAAAATTTTTATGAAATATCTTTCAGAGCTAAGCTCGGTTATGATGTGAGAACCATTGCTGAGCAGCTTGGCGGCGGTGGACATATAGGCGCAGCAGGAGCAAAAATTAATGGTGCGTCAATCGAAACTGTGAAGGATTCTATTATGAATATTGTAAAAAAGTTTGAGAGTAAAAAATGAGAATAAATGGCATTATACTTATCAATAAAGAGCGTGGCATATCGTCTAATAGTGTTGTGAATAAGGTTAAACATTTGCTAGGAGCTGATAAAGCTGGACATTTGGGAACTTTAGACGTTCTAGGCGAAGGTTTGCTTCCTGTCACGCTCGGGAAAGGCACAAAATTATTTGATTACTTTTTAAATAAGGATAAAGTATATAGAACTGTATTTAAATTTGGTTACACTACAACAACTCTTGATTTAGAAGGGGAAGTTACAAACAAAAACGATAAAGCTGTAACGTTAGACGAACTAAATCAAGTGCTTTGCAACTTTATTGGAAAGCAAAATCAGATGCCACCAATTTATTCAGCAAAAAAGATAAATGGCAAAAAAGCATATCAACTTGCAAGAAGTGGTGCAATTGAGATAAATCTTAAGCCTAAGGAAATTGAAGTTTATTCTATAGATATAATTAAACATCTAGACTTTAATACTTTTGAGTTTAACATTCATTGTTCAAGCGGAACATATATAAGGTCTTTATGTCGTGATATAGCAAACAGTTTGACAACATATGGAGTTATGTTAAGTATACAACGCACTAAATGTGGTAATTTCTCAATAGACAATGCTTACACGCTTGATGATATTAAAAATGGTAAGTTTCAAATTATAAGTCTTGATAGTATATTTGATTATAGCAGTGTAAACTTATCACAATCGCAAAGTGAAAGGCTTTTGAATGGTGTTTTAATTAGTTTTATTGCTAAAGACGGACTCTACAAAGCATACTTAAATGATGAATTTTTAGGTATTACAGAAGTTAAAGATAATTTTATGAAATTCAAATTGCGTTTAATTTAGTATCACAAACTAAGGTTGTTTTACATAAATTGCGTCATAATAAACACATTAATAAAGAAAATAATTTATAAAGGAGAAAAATATGGTATTGTTTGGACCATCTGGCTGCGGCGATGAATTTTATAATCAAGGACACAAAACAATTTTAGAAGTTCCAGAATGGGTTAAAAATTATGGACTTGATGCCTACGAATATTCCTTTGGACACGGCTATCAAATGTCAACAGAACTTGCAAAAAAGGCGGGTGAGCTATTTAGAGAGTATGACATTAAACTATCGTTGCACGCTCCTTTTTACATAAATTTTGCTAACCCTGATGAAACAATGTATCAAAAAACTCAAGGCTATATCTATACTGGTATCAAATTCTTGCGTGCTTTTGGTGCAGATAAAATGGTATTTCATCCAGCATCATGCGGCAAACTTGACAGAAAACAAGCGCTTGATTTGACAGCAAAAAGGTTTGATGAAACATTCAATCAGCTTGATAGTGATGGTCAACTTGATGGATTATTCTTATGTCCTGAAACTATGGGCAAAACAATGCAAATTGGCACTTATAAAGAAGTCGTTGACCTTTGCACACTCAATAAACACTTAGTGCCTACTTTTGATTTTGGACATATCAACTCACTAGAGCAAGGCTCGCTAAAAACAAAAGATGATTTTAAAAGAATATTAGATTATTCAATCCAAAAGCTAGGACTAGAGCAAACAAATAATTGTCACATTCATTTTTCGAAAATCCAATATGGACCTAAAGGAGAAATAAAGCATTTAAATTATGATGACATAATTTATGGTCCAGAATTTGACTTGCTTGCTGAAGTTTTGATTGAATACAATCTTTCACCACGCGTTATATGCGAATCAATGAATCAAATGCCACATGATGCCTTACTTATGAAAAAAATTTATCATAAATTACTAGACAAATGAGTTTTTATGTGATAAAATAGAGAAGATTAAATTAAAATTAAGGAGATTATTATGGTATTTGCAGGAGATTTTAGAAAAGGCACTACATTTGAATGGGACGGAGCAGTATATTCCGTAGTTGAATTTTTACATGTTAAACCGGGAAAAGGTTCTCCATTTGTAAGGGCTAAATTAAAAAATGTTATGACAGGTCAAGTAAAGGAAACTACTTTCAATCCATCTGATAAATTTCAAGTTGCTGTTATTGAAAAGAAAGAAATGACATACCTTTACAACGATGGTGAAATTTATTACTTTATGGACACAGAAACATACGACCAAATTCCACTTAACAAGGATAGCGTTGAAGATGCTTTGAACTTTGTAAAAGAAAATGAAAATTGCACAATGTATTTCTATAAAGGCAATCCATTTGCTGTTTACGCTCCAAACTTTGTAGAACTTGAAGTTATTGATTGTGAACCTGGAATACAAGGTGATACATCAAAATCAACAACTAAACCAGCTAAAGTTGAAACAGGTTATGTTCTTAATGTTCCTTTATTTATCAATATTGGTGACAAAATAAGAATTGATACTCGTGACGGAAGCTATATGGAAAGAGTAAAGTAAATTTTATATGATAAACTTAGCACATGGCAAAAATTTTTAATTGCCATGTATTTTTTTATAAAAAAAGTATTGACATTATTACGTAATTATGATATTATGTATTTACGTAAAAACATTGACGTCGGTTTTTACAAAAAAAATTAAAAAGGAGAGTGTTATTATGGAAAATGAAAAAATTGTCGAAAGACTAGACCAACTTGAAAAAAGAGTTGAAAAGCTTGAGAATGCAAAAACAAACAAAGATTCAGGCTATGGGGAAAAATTTGCTAAAAATATAAATGACCCTAAGAATATGCCTGATGGTCTTATGGTTTATGCAGGAAAGTTCACATCAAAGGATGGCAGCGTAGGTTCAGTATTTGGCAGCAACTGTTGTAAATTAGAGAATTTACTAGATTTTAATGCCGAAGCGGTTGCAAATATTATTGATGCATTTGCTAGCTCAGAAAGATTAAGCATTATAAAGGAGCTTATGAAAAAGAGATGTAACGCAAAGGACCTTATGGATATATTGCAGTTCAATACTACTGGCAAACTTTATCATCATCTGACTCTACTCATAAAACTCGGTGTTGTTACTAAAAAGGATGAACAATACTTTATCAATCCAAGATTTATTAGTTGCATTCTATTGATTTTGGAAGGTGCAGGAAAACTAGTTAGCTACAATGATTAAAAAAAATAAAAGAAAGAAGTCTGAACTTTTTAGTTTAGGCTTTTTTATAAACGAATTGGAAACTAATGCTTAATCTAAAAACAAGTGATTTGTCAGAAAATTCTTGACTTGTCTGTTAAGATTAAAAAACGCTTTCATTCTTATTGATAAAATTTGACTATATTTGTCGTTATTGTATTGATAAAAATATTCAATCATACATTAGGACAAGGAGTAGAAGATGCTGGAAAAAATCTTGCCTGACGAAATTTATAATGTTTTAGCAAAACGAGTAAATTTTAAATCTATAAATGAAATAAGAATTAGAGCTGATAAGCCAATAGTTCTTTTAATAGGAAGCCAACGGACCTTTTTGTCACATTCTGGAACAACTTCAAATATTAAGGAAGCTATCTTTGCCAGCAAAGTTATGGTTGAAGATATTATCTTTAGAGCAAGTGAATGTTCAATTTATTCGGTAAATGAACAAATAAAAAAGGGGTTTATTGTAACTAAGGGCGGAATAAGGCTTGGAATAGGCGGCGATTTAATTGAAGAGAACAATACCATAAAAACAATGACAAATTTTTCTAGCGTAAACATACGCCTGCCACACGAAATAAAGAACTGCAGTTTGTCTGCTTTTGATTATCTTATAGATGAAAATAAAGTTTATAACACCTTAGTTATGTCTCCACCGGGTGCTGGGAAGACTACTTTTTTAAGAGATTTTGTAAGGCAACTTTCTGAGCGTAACTACGCCTACAATGTGCTTGTTTTGGATGAGCGTGGCGAGCTTGATATAGGAACATTAGGTTGCATTGGAAATTTTGCAGATAAAATATCATTTGCAAAAAAGAGTGTTGGTTTTGAAAATGGTATACGGTCTCTCAGCCCAAATATTATTGTCACAGACGAGCTCGGTCAAGAAGAAGACATTGATGCTGTGAATTATGCGATAAACTGCGGAGTAACTGTTTTTGCATCTGTCCATTGTGATACTATTGATAATTTCCTAAGGAAACCGAATTTCGAAAAGATTATAAAAAATAAATTGTTTCAGCGGTATGTGCTACTTTCAATGAAAAATGGTCCAGGAACACTTGAAGGAATTTACAATGAAAATTTTTCAAGGGTAAGATTATAGGAGAGTTTTATGAAATATGTTTTATTGATTTTATTGGTTTGCGTCGCAACATTTATCGGCTATGTATTCTCAAAAAAATATAGAACTAGAGCGAATTTCTTTCAAGCCTTATTATATCTATGCCAAAAATTTGATATAGAAATAAACTTTTCACGGGAAAGACTTAAGAATATTTTTGAAAGCCTAGATGAAAAGAATAAGAACAATTTAAAGGGGATTGATAAAAATTTTATATCTTTCATAGACAAAGAAGTTTCGCTTGAAAAAGAAAATCTTTTTAAAGGGATAACATTTTTAAAGGAAGATGAAAAAGATTTGATATATACCTTTTTTAAATCACTCGGAAGAAGTGACGTTGATAGTCAGTCTAAAGAAATAAAAAACTTTCAATCAAGATTTGAAACACTGGTTACTCAAACAAACGCTGAAAACAAAAAATATGGCTCTTTATCCATCAAGCTAGGCGTTATTGCAGGGCTTCTTCTTGTAGTGATTTTTATATAGGTGAGTTATGGACGTTGATATCATTTTTAAAATAGCAGCTATAGGTATTCTTACAGCTATAATAGGGCAGATACTAAAACAGACAGGTAAAGATGAAATAGCCACAATCGCAACGCTAGCAGGTCTAATTATTGTGCTTATTATGGTTTTAAATCTAGTAGGAGATTTGTTTACCACGCTTAGAACAATTTTTAATTTTTAGGAGAACATGGAAGTTATTTTTAAAATCATAGCTATTGGTCTTGTAACTTGTCTTGCAACTATGATTATAAGGCCTGTGCGTTCAGATTTTGCAGTAATCATTGCTATCGTTGGCGGTTTGATAATCTTATTTATGGTTGTCAATTATTTGTCATCTGTTTTTGATACCCTGCAAAATATTATAGGACTGACAGGCTTAAATTCTGGTTTATATACATTGCTTTTAAAAATTATAGGAGTAGGATATCTCGTAGAGTTTACAGCAGGAATATGCTCTGATACTGGTAACTCAAGTCTTGGTGACAAGGTTCTGCTTGGTGGAAAAATTATAATACTTGTGATGGCGCTTCCAATTATAACTAATATCTTGCAAATAATCATGGAGTTGATGCCATCATGAAGCATATAAGTTATAAGTTTTTTAAAAATAAAAAAAATTGCTATAAATGTTTATTTATTATTCTTATTGTAATTTTCCTATTTTTCTGCCCAACAATAGGAAAGACTGCAACATATGCAGAAGAAACAAACTCGGGTTCTTCTATTGCTGACGAAGATTTAGAGCAAGAACTAGAGGATGAAGTGCAAGAGCAGTTAGATGATCTTGATTTTTCATCCCTTGAAGAGCTTCTTCAAGCCCTAACCGACGGCGAGCTTGCAATCTTTGGTGGGAGCAGTTTTGTTGATAAACTAAGTAATTTAATAAATGGTAATTTTGATGACGGGACAAGCCTTTGGTCATCAATCCTTACAATATTTTTTGATAACCTTTTATCTCTTTTGCCAATAATTTCTATAATCATTGCAGTATCCTTGATAGGAAGCATGCTTCAAGGGCTTAAGCCATATAACAATGGCAAATCTATGGCAAACATAATCCACTTTGTCACTTATGGGATTATTGTTGTGCTAGTGCTTTCTATAACCGTCAAGATGGTCACAATGACTACAAACACTATTGAGACAATGAAAGCCCAAATGGACGCAATTTTTCCTATACTTTTAACACTTTTAACTGCCATAGGTGGCACAGCATCCACAGCGGTATATCAGCCTGCAATGGCACTGCTTACAGGCACAATTCTAAATCTTTTCACCTATATATTACTTCCAATTTTTATATTTTCTGTTGTATTTAGCGTTGTTTCCAATCTTTCAAACAGTGTAAAGCTAGACAAATTCACGTCTTTCTTTAATAGCACATTTAAATGGCTTACAGGCTTGATATTCACAGTCTTTACTGCATTTTTATCTATACAAGGCATTGCAGCGGGCTCTGTTGATGGTATCTCTATTAGAACAGCTAAGTATGCAATAAAATCATATATTCCAATCTTAGGCTCATATATCAGTGATGGCATGGGAATTATTTTACTTTCATCTAATTTAATAAAAAATGCAGTAGGCGCAACCGGTCTTTTCTTGCTGCTTGCAACAATACTATCTCCACTTATTGAACTTATTTTATTTATGCTTGCACTTAAACTGATTGCAGGTATAATTGAGCCGCTCGGCAACAAACAAATTGCAAACTTTATTTCATCTCTTTCAAAAAGCATGGTGCTTTTGATTGTTCTAATTATTGGTATAGCATTTATTTACTTTATTATGCTCGGGCTTATAATGTGCTCAGCTAACGTGATATAAGGGGGATTATATGCTTAGCGAACTCTCAACATGGATTATTTCAATAGCAGGAGTTATTTGCCTTTCTGTTATAGTGGAACTTGTTCTTCCAGATGGACAAATGAATAAGTATATTAAAGGCACGTTTTCCTTCGTTATAATCTTAGTTATAATAATGCCCATACCGAAGCTCTTAGGCACAAAATTAGACTTTTCAAATATATTTGATTATGGAGATATACAAGTTGATGATGACTACATTTATCAACTCAACTTAGATAAGATAAATGGCATCAAAAAAGACGTAGAAGAAGAGATTAACTCGCATGGATATCAAAATGTTGAGATATATATAAATTGTAATATATTTGATAATGCTATGCAATTTAGCTCTATATATGTCGATTTAACAAATTTAGTAATAACTGAAAATGCCGAGCATAAAAATATAACAAAGATTAAACAAGACATAACAAGCATCATAAAAGACTTTATAGAAATAAGCGAGGAGGATATCTTATACGATGGGTGACTTTAAAGAAAAGTTCAAGTCTCTATATGAGAAAATAAAAAAGGTTAAACACATTGAAATATACTTAGCAGTTGGACTAGCTGTCATTATAGCTATAATTTATTTCACAACACTTAGCCCATCGAATGACAGCTCATCGACAGAAGATGACAATATTGACGCAACTTTTTCTTCATCTCAGGAATATGTAAGCTACATTGAGAATAAACTTGAAAATGTAATTACTTCAGTTAAAGGTGCAGGCAATGTCAATGTTTTGATTACTCTCGAAAAAGGATTTGAATACATCTATGTCACCGAAGAAGAGACTAGGACAACATCCAATGGCACAACCGTAACAACATCAACAGTTGTTATGGTCGATGGAAAACCTATACTTCAAGAAGAAATCTATCCAGTTATTGGCGGCATTGTTGTGGTCGCAGACGGAGCGGGAGATGTCTCAGTCAAATTGAACATTATTTCAATTATACAAACTGTGATAGATATAGATAGCTCTAAGATAAATGTTTTAGAAGGAAATTAAAAGGAGAGAATATGAAAAAAAGAACAAAAATTATTATAATAGCTGCTATGGTTTTGCTTCTTGGTATTACAGGGTATTTGAATGTTATGCTCAACAATTCAGTGTCAAATAATAATGACGACACAGCCACTACTTCAAGTTATTTCCAAACTTATAGATCAGACAGAGAGTCAACAAGAGACCAAGAAATGTTATACTACGATGCAATCATTTCAAGTGACTCATCAACGGCTGAAGCTATAGCAACTGCGGAAAGTGCTAAACTTGCTCTTATTGACCAAATGGAGCAAGAACTCGTTGTTGAAGGACTTATTAAAGCAAAAGGCTTTGAAGACTGCGTTGTAACTATTTCTGACTCTAATGTCAACGCTGTTGTCAAGGCAAGTGAGCTTACTTCTACAGAAGTTGCTCAAATTGTTGAAATTATACAATCACAACTTGCAACAGGAATTGAAAATATAAAAATTATTCCAGTAGAATAATTGCAAAAATCTATAAATATGTGTTATAATACAAAAGAATAGGAGTTAGCTATGGCAAAAACAAATACCACTTTACCTAAAAAGGGAAAGGTTGAAATTGATAGAGATATACTTTTATCAATCATCAACCTTGCAACAAAGGAAATAAACGGCGTTGAATCTTTAACAAACGACTATCTTCCATTTTATAAAAAATTGTCAAAACCAAAGAGCGAAGGTGTCCGCATACAATTTGACACAAATGGAAAAGTCAATGTAGATGTCTATATAAAAGTATTCATAGGTTACAGTGTGCCTGATGTTGCTTTTAGGGTTCAAGAAAATATAAAGAATGCACTAAATACTATGGTCGGGATAAAACCAGGCAAAATCAATGTTCATGTTTATGGTGTTGCCTGTGACGAGGAAATACAATGAGAGCTTACGCTAGAGAACTTGCATTTCAACTGATTTTTGAAAGACTTTTCGTCAAGGAGAATTACTCAGACGAAGAGTTTTTTGCATCTCTAAAAAAGGAAGATGATAAAAATTTTGTAAAAGAAATTCTTGCCTGCTATGAACAAAATAAAGAAAGTGTGCAAGAACTTATTTCTTCTAATTTAGTGGGCTATGAATTAAACAGGGTATACAAAGTAGATTTAGCTCTTTTATGTGAAGCTGTAACTGAAATAATCTACGTTAAAACACCATATAAGATAGTGGTCAATGAAATAGTCGAGCTTGCAAAAAAATTCTCAACAGAAAAGAGCAGCAGGTTTATAAATGGTGTTTTGTCTTCTATTATTAAGTCGATAAATGCAGACAAAAAGGAAGAATAAATGCAAGAGGTCATCACTGTTTCAAAATTAAACACGTATATAAAACAAATATTTGACGCTGAAGAACTTCTCCACAATATCTCTGTTGTTGGGGAAGTTTTTGGTGTAAGTTTATCAAGGAATGTAATCTATTTTTCACTTAAAGATGAGAATGCCACCTTATCTTGCGTTTGCTTTTATCCGAATTTCATTTCAGAAATCATTGAAGGCGATAAAATAATTGTCACAGGTTCACCTAATTATTATGTTAAAGGCGGAAAGCTTAATTTCAATGTCAATAAAGTTGAAAAAGTTGGACAAGGCAAACTATATGAAGAATTTTTAAAACTAAAACAAAAGCTTCAAGATGAAGGTCTCTTTGACTCTGCTCATAAAAAAAGCATACCTAAAAATATAAAAAGAATAGGTGTTATAACTTCACGTGAAGGGGCGGTTATTCAAGATATAAAAAACATCACATGGCGAAGAAATCCAAGTGTTGATATTGTTCTCTACAACACAAAGGTTCAAGGAAACAATGCTGAAAATGAGATAGCCCATGCTATTGATGTTATGGGGGAATATGATAAAATAGATGTTCTTGTGGTCGCACGTGGCGGTGGCTCTTTAGAGGATTTGTGGGCCTACAACACCGAAGTAGTCGCACGAGCAACCTATAATTGTCCTAAACCAATCATATCTGCGGTAGGGCATGAAACAGACTTTACAATAATAGATTTTGTAAGTGACCTGCGAGCTCCAACACCATCTGCAGCTGCCGAACTTTTAACATACTCTCTTGATGACAAGAAGGCAGAAATGTGGGGTTTATTTGACGCCTTTTTAAAGGCTTCTGACAATTTTTTAAAACAGAAGTTAAATTACTGCGATATGCAAAATATCAGGCTTTCAAATGACGCTGACAAACTGCTTATAAATGAGCAAAATTACTTGAAAATACAAAAAGAAAGAATGCTAAAAGGTATAGAAAGTTTTGTAAATCAAAAATACTATGAACTTGGAATATTTGAAACTACCATAAATAAAATAGATCCAAATTCTATATTACAAAAAGGTTATGCAAAGATTGAGCAAAATGGAGAAAGTATCAATAAACTTGAAAATTTAGAATTACAGAAAAATCTTACTATAAATTTTATTGATGGCAAAGTAGATGCAATGCCAATAAAAAAGGAGAAATAAATGGAACAATTAACGTATGAAGACGCAACAAAAGAATTAAACGATATAATAACAAAAATTGAAAGTGGAACTCTTGCTATAAGTGAAGCTATCAAACTAATTGAGCGAGCAAAGCAGCTTATTGTATTTTGCTATAAAGAGCTTGATAGAACAAAGGGTAAACTCACAGAGATTAAAGAAACACTCAATTCTTTAGAAGAAGTATAGTTGATGCATGGCATTTCATTTAAACATATAATACAAAAATAAGTCATATATTATTTTGTGAAAAAAATAAGAAAAGTGTCTATTCAAAGCATCTCTAAAAGAAAATACCTATGGGCTTTTAGAATGTTTTTTATTGCGATCTGTATGTCTATGTTTTTCGGTTTTTTAAGTCAAACGATGCTTTCAAGCATGGGAGTTATAATAGCATCACTAGGAATTGCACTTTTTATTTTTATTGCGGTTATATTTGATATGCTAGGAATAGCCGCCACTTCTGCCGATATCGAAACCTTTAAAAAGTGGGAAAAAGAAAAAGTAATTGGCGCAGATATAGGCGTAAAACTATGCCAGCATTCTGAGAAAGTGTGCTCCTTTTGTGCTGACGTAGTAGGCGATATTTGTAGCACACTCTGCGGGGCAGGCGGAGCATGCATTGTGGTAGCACTGACAAATAAAGTTACAAATTCAAATTTAATAATGCTTATATCTATAACAACTTCAGCTCTAATTGCAGGCATAACAATATTTTTTAAAGCTATAATGAAAGATAGGGCGCTAAAAAACTCAAACAAGATAATTTTAAAACTTTGCAAATTTTTAAACAAATTCTTTAAATTATAAAGATGATTTTATATCTATAGAAAATTTAATAAGTCAAGAAAATATATAAATTTTTCGAAAATATAAAAATTTTTAAAAAATTAATTGACAAAGTGATATAACTGTGCTATCATATATGCATGAAAGTAGAAGTTCCACTTCTCACCAGTCAGCAAATGGGCTAGACTTGGTAAAAACTTAATTATTTTGATATAAGTTTTTTGGTGGAATTTTATGCTTCCATCAAATTTTTTATTTAAAAGGGGAATACAACTATTTTTAAGGAATTATTGATTAACGAACAAATCACAGCACCACAAGTTCGTTTAATAGGAGAAAATGGAGAACAACTTGGGATTTTATCAAGAGATGAAGCTTTAGCAATAGCTGAAGAGCGTGGCTATGATCTTGTTTTAATGTCTGGTGGAACTAATCCGCCTGTATGCAAAATACTAGATTATTGTAAATTCAAATATGATGCATTAAAGAAAGACAAGGAAATAAAGAAAGCTCAAAAAATAATCGAAACTAAGGAAGTTAGACTTTCAATGACTATAGAAGAGCATGATATAGCATATCGTGTAGCTAGTGCAACTAAATTCTTAAAGGAAGGTAACAAAGTTAAAGTCACTTTAAGAATGAAAGGTAGAGAGCAAGCCTATGTTAAGAAAGCTATAGAGGTAGTCAAAGAATTTTGTGCACGCCTTAGCGATATCGGCAGCATAGATAAAGAACCAGAGCTTTTAGGTAGAAACATTTTTGTAGTTGTAAGTCCTAAAAAAGCAAAATAAAAGGAGAAGAAGTATTATGCCAAAACAAAAAACACACAGTGGTTGCAAAAAGCGTTTTCATGTAACTGCAAATGGAAATGTTAAATTCGCAAGACCAGGAAAAGGACACTTCCTTACAAAGAAGTCACAACAAAATAAAAGAAAATTAAGAAAGGGATCTTTTATTTCAGGAAAGAATGCACAAAACATCAAATCCCTTTTAGCTAAGTAGGAGGTCTAACATGAGAGTTAAAAGAACAGTTAATGCAGTAAAAAAACGTCGTTCTATATTAAAGAGTGCAAAAGGTTACAGAGGTGCAAAATCTAAGCTTTATAGAACAGCAAAACAACAAGTTATGAAAAGCGGACAATATGCTTATGTTGGTCGCAAAATCAAGAAGAGAAATTTCAGAGCTTTGTGGATAACAAGAATAAACGCTGGATGCAGACAAAACGGAATTTCTTATTCTAAGTTTATTGCTGGACTTAAGAACAAGGGTATTGACTTAAACAGAAAAGTTCTTGCAGATATGGCTGTAAGAGAACCAGAAGCATTTGCAGCACTTGTAGGACAAGTTAAATAATGTATGCTAGATTAAGCAATAATTTAATAAAAGAGATAAAAAAGCAAAAACGTGAAAAAAGTTATTTGCTTTTTTTGGATAACCTAAAGATAATTAAAGATGCCTTAGCAATAGGGTTAAAGCCTAAATATTTCTTAACTTACGATGAAAACCTTATAACAGACAATATAAAATCACTTATGGATAAAGATAGAATCTTCTTGGTTGACTATAAAACTATCGAACAATTATCTGATAGCAAAACGCCACAGGGTGTAGTTTGTATTATAGAATACATACCACATATACTAGAGAAGCCTAAAACGAACTTTTTAGTAATAGACGGACTGCAAGATCCTGGTAATGTAGGCTCTCTAATACGAACAGCTGCGGCTTGTGGCTTCAACTATGTGTATCTAATAGATAGTGTAAAAATTACAAACTTAAAACTTATAAGAAGTAGCGTTGGCACGATTTTCAATGTTAGGGTTTTTGAATTATCAAGAGAAACTTTTATAGAAAAAATAAAAGAATGGCATCTTAAACTATTAAAGGCAGATATGAATGGAACAAATATTTTTGAATTTAACATAAATGAACAAATAGGTGTGGTTATTGGAAATGAAGGTCAAGGTGTATCAAAAGAGATTTCAAACCTATGTAGTCATTCAATATCTATACCAATGAAAAATAATGTTGAAAGCTTAAATGCTGCCATATCTGGCTCAATTATTATGTATGAAATATCAAAAAATGATTTTGAAAAACTATTGTAATATATTATAATAATATAGACATAAATATTTTGGTTAATTTAAATTATAAAAAATTTTATGAACATTTAGTTAAGGAGGCACAAATGTCAGGACATTCAAAATGGCATAATATACAAGCGAGAAAAGGAAAAAGCGATGCAGCTCGTGGCAAAATCTTCACAAAGATTGGACGGGAAATTGCCGTTTGCGTTAAAACTGGTGGACCAGACCCTGTATCAAACCCTAAGCTTAAAGATATTATCGCTAAAGCAAAACAAAACAATATGCCTAACGACACAATAGAGCGAAGCATCAAAAAGGCAGCGGGAGAACAAGGCGGTGTAAATTATGAAAGCTGCACTTATGAAGGTTATGGAACTGGCGGTGCCGCTGTTATAGTTGAATGCTTAACTGATAATAAAAACAGAACAGCAGGTGATGTCCGCCATTCATTTGATAAGTTTGGTGGTTCGCTTGGCTCTACTGGCTGCGTTAGTTATCTATTTCAACGAAAAGGAATTGTTGTAGTTGAAAAAAATGATAAGCTCGATAGTGATGAATTGATGCTTACAGCTTTAGATTTTGGAGCAATAGATATTATTGAATATGACGATTCATTTGAAATCATATGCCCAGCAAACGAACATTCAAAATTAAGCGATAATCTCGAAAAAGCTGGCTATACTGTCTTAAGTGCAGAAACCACAATGGTCCCTGATAGCTATATTGATTTAGACGAAGAAAAGTTATCTAAATTCACAAAAATGATTGAAGCACTTGAAGATTTAGATGACGTTCAAGAAGTTTATCACAATGTAAATATAGATGATGAAGACTAATTTTAAACCATCATTATCAACCCAGTTATCCGCTGTGGTTGATTTTTTATAAATCTTATTCGACAAATTTTAACAATTTTCTTAAAATCTAAATCAGG